>Ga0114898_1000074_pt1 | contig 105625 bp, 114 predicted proteins | sample Malvired_Geostar_FD_83496 | JGI IMG/M metagenome (GOLD analysis project Ga0114898, IMG submission 83496) | Marine viral communities from the Global Malaspina Expedition - Malaspina viral metaG DeepMed_Geostar | ecosystem: Environmental > Aquatic > Marine > Oceanic | place: Mediterranean Sea...
CCCTTACACCACCCTTTCCCCCCACATTGCCGGGGGGTTCAAACAAAATAAGCCAACAATATTCAATATGTACTAGCTAATCTTCCCCCCTTTGCCCCCTCTATATTTCTTAATACCCTGTCTCGCCCGGTACTTTTGAACCGCATCCCTACTCACGCGCCCTTCCTGCCCACATTCCCACCTAATCCTATTGATCTCATCCTTAATCCACTCGTCGGTATGCATATTAGCCAGCTTTTCGATGAAGCTTTTCTCTGCTTTGCTAAAACCCATGCTTTTTCCCTCCGTTCAGTGTATAATACTATGAGTGTATAGGAACCCCACACATTTTAGCGGTAAAACAAAACCATGAGTGAATTTAAACCATCGGACAATGCGATTCCATTGCAAATGTACATCAAGGCGACTGCTGATCTAGAAGTTGATGTTCAAAACGATCTTAAGGTTGAAGACCCAGATGAAAACACGGCAAAAGCTATTCTATCAGGCGAAACCAATGAAAGTACCGAAGGGAATGACGGAGGAACAGGTTCTTCAGACGATCCAGAAAGTGGTTCGCAGAATAGCGCATAAATTCAAGTTTGGTTACTACGACTATGATGACATCTGTCAAGAGGGCACGATAATTGCCATAGAGGGCTTGAATCGTTACGACGGACGCCATCCATTAGAGAATTTCTTAGCTGTTCATGTATCCAATCGACTGAAAAATTTCAAGCGTGACAACTTCTGTCGTCAAGAATCCATATCTCCCAGCGGCGACAATAAAGCCTCGTGGGAGTTGCGTAATAACACCAAGAGGTTTTTAATGGAGCCTCTTGATATAGCTGATGTACGCGATGAAAGGGAGTCCAACATGAAAATTGGAAACGACTTCATCGATGGCGTGGAGCAACAGGAACTTATTGATATTATCGACAGGAAGCTGGAGGTTTCAATGAGATCCGATTACTTACGAATGCTACACGGGGTGTACGTTCCCAAGACTCGCAGAAAACAAATTATTAATACCATTGTTACTATTGTTGTGGAGCACACCGATGAAAAAAGGTAGATTCTCCAAAGAAGAGATCGTTTTCATAAAAAAGAGCTTCGAACACCTTTCTTATGAAGAAATAGGCACGCGGCTCGATAGAGACCCTGAGAGCGTCGAGAAGTTCATCAAAGAAAAACTAGGCAAAAACGTCTCGTCTACAGAAGAACGTGCGGTACAGGCTGAATACAACCTTAAACAGCGTCTCTACTGGAAAGATCTCAAAGACCAGTTCAGTAAAGACGAATTGGAGATGATTTTATTCCATTGGGGTCGCATGATTGGGCAGTTCAGAGATGATGTTCTGCCTACGGAAGAACTTCAAGTTCTTGACACGATCAAGTTGGAGATTCTCATGAACCGCGCATTGAAAGAGCAACAAAAGAGCATGCGAGATATCGAAGACTTGGAAGACTGGGTGACGAAGGAAAAACAGGTTTCTATCGAAGACAGGGACATGGATCGAATTTTTAATCTTGAAAGACAGATAGCCGTCCTACGCGCCTCTCAAGAGAGCCTGAACAAAGATTATAAGGATTTGCAACAAAAAAAGGGAGTGATGCTCCGCGATTTAAAAGCCACTCGGGAGCAACGCATTAAGAAACTGGAAGATTCAAAACAGACATTCACGGGGTGGATTAAAAAACTCGTAGAAGATCCAATATATACCAGAGAAATCGGCCTCGACATGGAAAAGATGCGAATGGCTTATCAGAAAGAAGAAGCTAGGCTTTCTGAGTACCACCAATACGAGGATGGCGGCTTAGACCAGCCATTCTTAACCCCAGAAACGGCTAAAGATGATGATTAAACATACAATTTTTCTAAAATGGTGGCTCTTTATGAGCATCGTTCTTATCGCCTCTATATTTGGCTACAGGAACGGCGTGTTTACTGAAGTATATGAAGCTGACTTCACCAAGCTAAGTGTCGTTCTCGCCGCCCTCTTTACTTACATGTCTATTTGGTGCGGAGTCAAAACGTGGCAACTTAGCCAGTTCCTAGACACATACGATCCAGACAAAGAAAACAACTCTGTAGTCGTAGAGAGAATCGAACACCTAACCGAAGTCGGTTGGTTCGTATCCGACCTGTGCCTAAGCATCGGTATGATCGGAACCGTGGTTGGCTTTATCATGATGCTCGGCGGCTTCTTTACCGTTGACTTCTCAGACACCGCCACTCTCCAAAATCTTATCAAAGATCTAGGCTCCGGTATGTCTGTCGCCCTCTACACAACCCTAGTTGGACTTGTTTGTTCTGCTTTGTTAAAGGTACAGTATTTCAATCTTAACCAAGGTATCTCTCGCATATTGGCTAAGATGTCATGAGAAAACGCACATACGATACAAATGTAGCATTTCTAGATCTGTTGTTTAACACCCTCCTGTGTTTCGCCGCCCTCTTTACTCTTTCTTTCGTAATGATTAACCCATCTAGAGAGAACGCTAACACGGAGTCAAAAGCGGAGTTCATTATTACCGTAACTTGGCCACACGAACAGGATAACGACGTTGACGTATACGTTGAAGACCCGGAAGGCCACCTTGTTTCTTTCTCCCGTCGAGAAGACGGCCTTATGCATCTAGACCGTGACGACTTGGGACATAGAAACGATACTATCCAGACGCCAGACGGCCCCATCACGTATAATGAAAACAGGGAGATTGTTTCCATTCGCGGCATACTTCCCGGTGAATATATCGTAAACGTACATATGTATCATAAAAACTCCGTCGAGAATTGTCCCGTCACCATCCAACTTGATAAAATTAACCCTTTCAAGACTGCCGCCCTCAAAGAAGTCACCTTAGTAATTAAAGAAGAAGAGAAAACAGCCTTTCGCTTCACTGTGAATCAAAATGGCGACGTGATTGACGTAAATGAATTACCCAAAGACTTAGCCCACGCAAATCGAGCACCTCCTCTATGAACATCATTCCCACCTTTATCCTGCTTGGGGGATTAATACTCTGGTTCGTAATAGGAACTAAAGGGTACTGGTCGCTTAAAATGATTCTCATCACCATGACGGTGTGTTTTAGCCTATTCCTGTCACAGACCATGGAAGACGTGCGGGGGTGGCCTACGGACGATGAGCTTCCAAATAAGTTCAGAGTGCATTGGATAGTTATCAAGGAGCCAAGCAAAACGGATCATAATAAAAAGGGCGGGATATATCTGTGGGTAACGGATCTGGCCGGTGACGGGAAACAGCCTCGTGCCTACAGGTCTGAATACAGTCGCGAGAAACACGAGGACGCCCAGAAAGCCATCGGAATGATTATGGAGGGAAAGCCTGTCGCGGGTAGTCGCGGGGGTTCTGAGGGTGAAGGAGAGGGCGAGGGAGAGGGCGAAGGAGAGGGAGACGGCAAAAAGGGGCAAGGACAAGGAAATGGAACTGGCGACGGTAGCCTCAGTGATAGTCCCGAGATTATCTTTCATGAGCTACCACCGTCTAAATTACCGGAGAAAAATTAATGAATAAAAACGCCGTGGTATTTGGTATAACTGGTCAAGACGGTTCATACCTAGCGGAACTATTACTGAGCAAGGATTACAATGTAATCGGAGTAACTCGAAGGGTTAGCACAGGCAACACGGGCCGGATTGCACACCTCATGGACTGTCCACACTTGCGTTTAGTAGAGGGCGACTTAACTGACTATAGCAGCATACTGCGCACTATCGAAGAATACGAGCCAAAAGAGGTGTATAATCTTGCAGCGATGAGCCATGTTGGCACATCTTTTGACCAACCCCTGCTTTCATTTGATGTCACTGGAAAAGGATGCCTAAATATCCTAGAAGTGCTTAGGGAGCATAGTCCCTACACAAGGTTTTATCAAGCGTCTTCCAGTGAAATGTTCGGAGATGCTTTAACACAAAGAGGAGGCGACAAGTTTCAGGACGAGAACACTTTATTTAGACCTCAATCTCCGTATGCTATAGCTAAGCTCGCCGCTCATCATGCCACTAGATTATATAGAAACTCTTATGGATTACACGCTAGTTGCGGCATTCTCTTTAATCACGAAAGCGAGAGAAGAGGTGGCCGGTTTGTTACAAAAAAGATCACCAAGTATATAGCGAAGCTACATCACTACCTTGAAGGGGGCGGAAATCTAGAATCTGCACCAAAGCTGCATTTAGGAAACTTAGACGCAAAAAGGGACTGGGGGCACGCTGAAGATTATGTGCGCGCCATGTGGATGATATTACAGGAAGATAAACCAGACGATTATGTGATTGCTACCGGAACCACACATTCCGTTAGGGATTTTCTGGAAGCCGCGTTTAGTAAAATTGATATAGAAGATTACATGGATTTTGTAGTTCAAGATCCAAGATTTATGAGGCCATCCGAAGTCCCGTATTTAAAGGGGTGCTACTCCAAGGCAAAAGTAGTGCTGGGATGGGATCCGCAGGTGGGATTTGACGGATTAGTTTCTAGGATGGTATCATACGATATCCAACAATTCAAGGAACAGGAGATGATAGGATGAGTAAAAAAACTACGTTTCTAGCCACAGTGGCTACTCTTACGTTAGCAGTGTTGGTTTATCATACTTCTCTGCTTCGTAGTGAGGTTTTCTCTTTGAGAGAGGAAGCCAACGGACACGCCGAGGATATTTATTTTCTTATGAAGAGTGACAGCGCAAGGCTGTATACGATTATGGATACGGAGGTTAGGATCTTACATTACGCCAAACCTCACAAGCACGATATGTGGGCTTGCCCAGAGTGTGCTGAACAAAAAGATCGGGAAAAATTAAATGCCCAAAAAAAAATACAAGATAAAAGTAGACATAAGCAAAGCGCTGAAGGAGTTGGAGAAGCTGGGCCTAAGTGAAACAAAGGCCATCTTTTGGGTTACTACCAACTCTGAAGATCCAGACGACGCATGCGCAGAAGCTCATGAAAAAGTTTACAAGATGATATCTAAACAGCGTAAAAATCCCCGCTATAAAGAGGCGGCGGAAATTGTCAAGAAGAAGATGAAAATTATTAAGATTCAGCGGGTGTAATGTGCATAAAAGAGATTTTAGCGATCCCTTATATAAAGAATGGAGACGCCGTATAAAAAAGAGGGACAAATATTCGTGCAAGATGCCGGGGTGTTCTAGGGGAGGAAGGTATACTCAGGTACACCACATCAAGAGGTGGTCGGATTATCCTTCTCTTAGATACGAGGACTCTAATGGTATAACGCTTTGTAACTTTTGTCACAAAATGGTTACAGACAAGGAGCTATACTATGAACCGCTTTTTAACAATATAATAAGTGCTATGAATGATAATAATTCAGGACACTAGAGAACAAAACCCATTTAGTTTTGCTTTTTATGATTGCGAAACTACAATAGCTACGCTTAAGACTGGAGATTATACGCTTCAGGGATACGAAGAAGTTATAGCTATAGAAAGAAAGAAAAGCACTTCTGAACTAGCTACTAACCTTGGCAAGCACAAAGATAGATTTGAGAGAGAAATGGAGCGCTTGTCTAAGTTTGATCATAAGTATATCGTTTGCGAATTTACAGAAAGCGATTTATTGCAGTTCCCTTTGAACTCTTCCATCCCCAAGCGTATTATTAAATATATCAGGATGAACGGCAAGTTCATGAGAAAACAGCTTTATAAGTACGAAGAAGACTATGGGGTTTCTGTTATATTTTGCGATGGAAAAGAAGAGGCTGAAAGCAAAGTGATAGATATATTTCAAGAGATAGTCAGACAACATGAGTGATCTAAAAACCATTGAAGATGCTTGGTTAAATATAGACATAGATGAGAAGAGTCTTTTCAATCCGCTGTCAATTCTTTCGTCTGAAGATCCAGATAAATTTCAGATGCATCTAGCTTGGTTCATGAGCAATCCTGAGTATTTTAGCTTTATAGTTAAGAATATTTTTAACATTGACCTTTTGCCTGTTCAAGCATTAATGCTAAAGGAGATGTGGAATCGCAAGTTCCCCATGCTTATAGCGTCCAGAGGTTTTGGCAAATCGTTCATTTTGTCTCTGTACGCTATGATGAGGGCCGTTCTTTTATCTCCGCGTAAAGTTGTTATTGTCGGCGCTGCTTTTCGCCAATCAAAAGTTCTGTTTGAATATATGGAGACAATCTATAAAAACGCCCCCATACTTCGAGACATGATAACTTGCACTCCAAGACGCGATGTAGACAGATGCCAAATGACCATTGGTGACAGCACTATTATATGCTTACCGCTGGGTGATGGATCAAAGATTAGAGGCCAGCGGGCTAATGATATTATCGCAGACGAATTTGCGTCTATTCCTCGCGAAATATTCGAAAATGTTGTTGCGGGATTTGCTGCTGTAAGTTCATCCCCTATAGAAAACGTAAAGAGAGTAGCGGCCCAGAAGAAGGCTCTTGAGCTAGGAAATGAGATCGAGGATGAAGAAGAAGTTTTGACTAATATTTCAAACCAAATTATTCTCTCTGGTACTGCTTATTATGATTTTAATCATTTCTCAGAGTATTGGAAAAAGTGGAAGTCTATAATAAAAAGCAGGGGGAGGAAAAAGCATCTTCAAGAAATCTTTGGTGATGATAAAATTCCCAACGGGTTTGATTGGCGCCAGTACAGTATCATCAGAATTCCCTTTGAGCTTGTTCCAGAGGGGTTTATGGATGATGCTCAGGTAGCCAGATCTAGAGCCACTGTTCATTCTGGCATTTATGAGATGGAATTTGGAGCTTGTTTTAGTACGGATAGTCAAGGCTTCTTTAAAAGATCTCTTATAGAGACTTGTGTCGCTTCTTATCAAAATAACATTTCGCTGCCTAGCGGAGAGGTTGCTTTTGAGGCGGTTTTAAAAGGAAATCCTAATTGTAGATATATATATGGCGTGGACCCCGCTTCAGAAGTAGACAACTTCAGCATTGTTGTTATCGAGCTACATGAAGATCACCGTCGTGTTGTTCATTGTTGGACCACCACCAGAGCAGACCACAAGATTAAAGTTAAGATGGGCATTGTTAAAGAAACCGATTTTTACTCATATTGCGCTCGTAAAATTCGCGACTTGATGAAGACCTTTCCGTGCGAAAGAATTGCTATGGATGCTCAAGGGGGAGGCATCGCGGTTATGGAGGCTTTGCACGACGGAGATAAAATAGAGGAGGGCGAGCTTCCGATATGGGAAATCATAGACGACAACAAGGAAAAAGACACTGATGGAAATCCGGGTTTGCATATTTTGGAAATGTGTCAATTTGCTAAGTCTGATTGGTTGGCAGAAGGAAATCATGGCATGAGAAAAGATTTTGAGGACAAGGTTTTACTGTTTCCGTTTTTCGACGCTGTCTCTTTGGGTATTGCCGCTTCCGAAGATAAGATTGAAAAGAGAAAGTATGACACTTTAGAAGACTGTGTTATGGAGATTGAAGAGCTTAAAGACGAGTTGTCTATGATTGTGATGAGTCAAACTGCATCCGGCAGAGATAAATGGGACACACCAGAAGTTAAACTTCCGGGCGGTAGAAAAAGTCGTCTAAGAAAAGACAGGTATAGTGCCCTATTGATGGCTAATATGGCCGGTAGAACCATGCAGAGAACCCCGATTCCTCCTACTCACGAATTTACGGGTGGCTTTGCTGCAAGGGGGGATTCTCTGGATGGGCCGGATTTTATAGGGCCTGCGTGGTTTACAGAGGGTATGAAGGATATTTATTAAAGCCCAATGGTGTATAATACTGTGAATAGGTATTCAATACCATTACAATTCTATTACAGGTGTTAGCATGGCGAATTCTGAAAAACAAGATAGCCCAATCAAAAATTATGTACCAGAACCGGCTTTTGTGACGTGGGACACCCATGAAGAAAAAGTAGAGGCCATATCGTCTTCTTCTTCTGCCGTAGAGGCTTATGATGGTATCGGCAGCGCTACTGCGTCACATAGATCTTTTCTAGATGTTGAGACTAATATTTCTGTTAGAACTGGTTATCAGAGAGATGACTATAATAGATTTAGATCTAGAGAAGCCGTTCCTAGACAACAAAAAAAGATTATTTCTAACTGTATGGATGCGTATGATAGAGTTGGGATTATCAGAAACGTTATTGATTTAATGGGTGACTTTGCTACTCAGGGAATCACCATCGTTCATCCCAACAAGAGGATTGAAAAATTCTTCCAGAAATGGTTTGATAAAGTTTCTGGTAAAGAGCGCTCGGAAAGATTCCTTAACACTCTATATAGATGTGGCAATGTTGTTGTCAAGAGGCAGAACGCTAAACTATCTAAAAAGCTGGAAAGGGAGCTTACTAAAAGTTCAGCCGCAGACATAGAAATCGTTATTCCTAAAATATCAAAAAGAGAGATTCCTTGGAAGTATGACTTTCTAAACCCTCTTACGGTAGAGATTATCGGCGGTCAACTAGCTATCTTCGCGGGCAATCCCCAGCTAGGACTTAAAGTTTCTGCTACTATTAAGAGAATGATTATATCTGGAAATGATTATCCAGAGATAGTTGCCAAGCTTCCTAAAGATCTAGTTAAAGCCGTTAAAGATGGCAAGAGCGTAATTCCTCTAGATCCTGAAAAAACATCCATCTATTACTATAAAAAAGACGATTGGCAGTTGTGGGCCAACCCTATGATATTGTCTGTCTTGGACGATGTTATCATGCTTGAAAAAATGAAGCTAGCAGACATGTCTGCTCTGGACGGTGCTATTTCTAATATACGGTTATGGAGATTGGGGGATCTAGACAACAAGATTTTGCCAACTAAGACTGGTGTCAACAAACTAAGAAACATTTTGGCCAGTAATGTTGGCGGTGGTACTATGGATTTGGTATGGGGTCCAGAGCTTGACTTTAAAGAGTCTGCCACAGAAGTGCATAAGTTCTTGGGCGCCGAAAAATATCAGCCGGTTTTGACAAGCATCTACGCTGGTTTAGGTATTCCACCCACTCTCACCGGGGCTTCTAATTCTTCTGGCGGTGGATTCACCAATAATTTTGTTTCTCTTAAGACTCTGATCGAAAGATTGGAGTACGGTAGAGATTTGCTTGTAGAATTTTGGAACGCTGAGATAGAGACTGTTCAAAAGGCTATGGGTTTTAGATTTCCTGCTAAGATTCATTTTGAACAAATGATTTTATCTGACGAAGCCGCCGAGAAGAATTTATTGATTCAGCTTGTTGATCGTGATCTTATTAGCGCAGAAACTGTACAAGCTAGATTTGGAGAATTACCAGAGATTGAAAGAATTAGAATCAGGAGAGAGACCAAAGACAGGGAAAACGAAAATATGCCTCAGAAAGCTAGCCCTTATCATAATCCACAGCATAGAAACGACCTAGAGAAAATTGCTCTTGGCAAGGATTTGATGGAGGCAGAAGACTTGGGCTTGGTTCCGTCTGAAGAGACTGGAAGCCATCCTCTCACCAAGCCTAGCGACAGGCGTGACGCTACAGTCCTAGAGGAGAAGAAAGAGGAGAAGAAAGACAAGCAGGATGAGAGAGAGGTTAAAAAAATGAACCACAAGAATGGTTCTCAGCCCCAACAACAAAAAGATTTTAGTCCTACTGGCAGGCCTGAAGACGGTAGGCCAAAGAACGCTAAAGATGAGAAGAAGAGAAAACAAAAGCGCGTAGTTCCTAGAAGCACTGCTAACGATTTTACTAATCTGTTTTTGTGGGCTAATGACGCCCAAAAACAAATAGCAGAGATTGCTCACCCCGCACTGCTAGCCCACTACGAGAAGAAAAACGTTAGAAGTTTAACTAAAAGCCAGATGGATGATCTTGAATATATTAAGTTCTGTCTACTCTGTGACATTAAACCCTATGTGGAGATAGACGTTGAGATGGTGCAAACACTACTTGAACAGTCCAGTTCTTTTAGTTGTGCAGAACTTATGGAAGCTAGAAAAACAATTGTTTCTGAATTTGTCGATAAAAACAGTAGGCAGCCTACAGTTGATGAGATGCGCAATATTCAGTCTTCTGCGTATGCTATGCGCGCATTATCAGATCTATAAATTGGATTTTTGATTTGCATGGTGGTTTTGGTGTATAATTCTTATGAGGTAAGACAATATGAATATACCGATCTTTCAATCCGAAATAGATGCTGGCCTTTCAGACCTTATTAGGTCTAACGCTAGCATTGCATATTCCGCTTTGGCCGCGCCGCACAAGCCTAGCGAGGTTGAAGAGGAAAAAGAAAAGCTTTTTGTTTTTAACACTAAAGCTTTAAGCAACCCCGAGCAGATTGATTTATATTATCTAAATTCTGTTCTTGTTTCTGTCGGGTGGAATAAAAACGACGACGTGTTCGATCCGAAAGAAGTTTGGGCTGCTAAAGACACTCCTGAAGATAAGCAGTTTAATTTTATGCATGATGAAAATGATATCATCGGGCATATTACAGGCAACTGTGTTTTATCTAATGGAAAAGTCATTGCTGATGATCAGGATATGCCGGATCTCTTTGATATTGTGACTAGCGCTGTAATTTATAAAAGTTGGTCAGATCCAGAAAAGAGATCTAGGATTGATCAGGTAATTGCAGAAATAGAAGATGGTAAATGGTTTGTTTCTATGGAATGTTTGTTCAAAGGGTTTGATTACGCTGTAGTCTCTCCTGACGGAACGCACAACATTGTAACTAGAAATGAAACGTCTGCCTTTCTAACTAAACACTTAAGATCATATGGAGGAGAAGGAGAGTACGAGGGACATAAAGTAGGAAGACTTCTAAGAAATATTTCATTTTCTGGTAAGGGCTTGGTTAATAACCCAGCCAATCCCAATAGCGTAATTCTTAAAGAGAACGATCCCTTTAAGTCTACTCAAGCATGCGTAATAGAAGAAACCACTCTAAGGGAGACAAATAAAATGTCTAATGATACTGCCATGCAACAGCAGTTAGATACTCTTAAGGCTGACTTGGCTGAAGCCAAGAAGCGTGAAGAGAGTCTAGAGGCTCGATTAAAGGAACTGGATGAGAAGGCTTTCACGGAGAAGGTCGAAGCTCTAGAAGCTGAAATCCAGACCAAAGACGAAACTATTGCTTCTATGTCAGAAGCCGCCGCATCTTTTGATGCTGAAAAGACTGAATTGACAGAAACTTTGGCCAAGGCTCAAGAAGCACTTGACGCCCTTAAGTCAGAAGTTGACACCATTAAGGCAGAAGCCCACAAAGCTGCTAGATTAGCCGCTCTCGTTCAGGCTGGTCTTGATGAAGAAGCTGCCGCAGAGAAGCTAGAGAAGTTCGCTGATGCGAGCGACGAGATCTTTGCTGAGATCGTTGAGTTGCTTTCAGCCGCTGACAAGGCTGGGTATCCACCCAACTGTAAAGACGGCTTTGTGGCTGAAGACGGGAAGTGTGTTCCCGAAGAGGCTGATGCAGAAGTTGAAGAATCTGCTGATGCTGATGAAGATATTGCGTCAGACGAAGCTGAAGACGAAGCTGATGCCGATGTCTTAGACGAAGTGGAAGATACAGTAGAGGCCAGTTTGGCCGACGCTGGTGAAACTGACTCTATCAAGAGTGCGCGAACTGTTGCTAGTGAATGGCTTAAGTCCAGCATTCTAAAGACCACAGCAGATTCACATAAGTAAATTAATTTAAGTCTCAATTAGGAGAACATACAATGGCACTTAAAGCTGATCGTCACGAACTGCAAACCGACATCTCTTTCTTCATGAATGAAGTAGCGTCTAGAGGCGGTGTTGCCGTTTTTTCAACCGCTGGCTCAGGCGCAGCGATGGATAGTAACAAGGCTCTTGTAACCTATAAGGCAATGCCTTCAGGTTCAGTCCCCGCTGGCCTACTTCTTAATGATATGGTCAACATTGACCAGACTCGCCAGCATATTAACTGGCATAAGGATGAGGTTCAGAAGGGTGGCAAGGTTACTCTGCTTACGCAGGGTTGGGTTGTCACTGATAGAATTTACCCCGGCGACACGCCTGCTGTAGGCAACGTAGCTTATGTACACCACAGTGGTTACATTTCAAGCGTTATTACTGCCGCCAAGGGTCAATTTGACAGAAGCATGCCAACCAACCTCGCCGTTGGTCGTTTCATCTCCAAGAAGGATGAAGATGGCTATGCTAAGGTCTCGATTAACCTTCCTAACCAAACGCACCAGTAGCCTTTAAATAGGAGATATATAAAAATGGCTAATACTTTTCAAAGACCAGACGAGCAGTTTCTTTCACTGCTAAAACAGTCTGGCAGTCCCGATAAGGCTGTTGCTCTAGAAGCGCAGCATGAGATTGCCAAGGCTCTACAAGAGCCGCTTCGTCAGGGCGTCCTCGTTGGCGATATTCTTGGCAATATTTTCGAAAGCGTAGTGATGGAGCCGGGTACGACTTCTGAGTTCCCGCTTGATCTACTTGCTCCGGGCGAAGAAGACGAATTCGTCGCCTATACCAACCCCGGCCATGGCCGAATTCCTGAGCGTCAGGTCGAAGGCGATTATGTAATGGTCCCGACCTATAGCATTACAGCCTCCATCGATTGGTTGTTGCGCTATGCTCGTGAAGCTCGCTGGGATATTGTTGGTCGTGCCATGCAGGTGCTAGAAGCTTCATTCGTTAAGAAGATTAACGATGATGGCTGGCACACTGTCCTCGCCGCTGGCGTTGACCGTAACATCATGGTTTATGATGCTGATGCAACTGCTGGCCAGTTCACCAAGCGTCTTGTTTCCTTGATGAAGACTGTCATGCGTCGTAACGGCGGTGGCAACTCAGGTTCTTTGGTTCGCAGTAGACTGAGCGATCTTTATCTCAGTCCAGAAGCCCTAGAAGATATTCGCAACTGGCAGGTGGATCAAATTGATGAGATCACCCGCCGCGAGATCTTTACGGCTGCTGATGGTGGTATTACTCGTCTATTCCAAGTAAACCTCCATGATATCGACGAACTTGGAGAAAGCCAAGAGTACCAAAACTTCTTCACTAACCAGCTTAGCGGTAGTCTTCAGGGCAGTGACCTTGAGTTGGTTGTTGGTCTTGACCTAAGTAATAGAGATTCCTTTATTATGCCAGTCAAGCAGGAAGTTCAGATCTTCGAAGACGATAACCTTCATCGTCATCAGAAGGCTGGCCTTTATGGCTGGGCAGAGCTTGGTTTTGCGGTTCTAGATAACCGCCGAGTCCTCCTAGGCTCCTTCTAGTCGCTTGCGACTAAAGAGAAAAGAGAACCGCTTCGCGCTCTCAGTAGCGCGGGGCGGTTTTTTTATTAGAATATGGTGTATAATATAGTGGGTATGTGCTATTCAGGAGGTAGATATGACCGGAATATCCGACTATTTAGAATCGGGCATCATAAATTTTATATTCAGAAGTAACACTAATAGTTTTGCCGCTCCCGGCAATCTATCTCTAGCGCTATGCTCCGGTGTACCACAAGACCATCAAACTGGAGCAACCATACCAGAAATAGCCAGTGGCGTTGCTGGGGTATCTAATGGATATAAAAGATACAATCTAAACTCTCCTCGCGGCTCGGGCGATATTACATGGAGACAAGTTAACAGTAGTGGGTTTACTAATAACTTGAGCAAGTTGAGTTTTCCGACGTGTAGCAACACCTCTTGGGGTCTTATATCCGGCGTGGCCATCTGTAATAAATCTGGAATAGGCACAGGCCAGATGTTGATGCACGGGAAGTTAGCCAGAGCTACTACGATTGATGTAGGCGAAACATTTTCGTTTAATATTGGTGATTTAGAAATAGATATTTTTTAGAAAGGCTATCAAATGGCTTGGACCGATGACATGCCTACTATAGTTAGGTACTTAATAAACGATCTTGATTCTACAAACTATGCATATTCTAACGGACGAGTAAAACAGACAATTGTTGTTGCGGCTCAGTTAGTTTTAAACGAGATAGATTTTGATAAAACTTACACCGTAACAATTAGCACGTCTGGTATCAGCCCAGACCCAACAGCCGCCACCAAAGATGACGCATTTATTAATTTGGTTTCTTTGAAGTCGGCGTGCTTAATCGCTTCGAGTGAGCTTAGAACTAAAGGGTTGGACGCTATCAGGGTCTCTGATGGATCATCTTCTATAGACGCCGGTGGAATTCTCAGAGGTTTTGAGATTCTTAGTAAAGATCTATGTCAGCGCTATGAAAATGCTAAAATACAATACAAGGCTGGTAATAGTGTGGCTGGTAAAGCAATTCTTTCACCTTATGAATCTCCAAACTTCCCGATTGTTCACGGGGAGGGGCACAATACAAGAACTGGATATTTCGAATAGGAATGGATAAATGACACAAAAAAATCTAACCGATCTTAAGTTGGAATACACAACCAATGTAGCCGACAACGATGTCGGGTCTATATCCGCCAAGGACGTAAGGGATGCTTTTACCAATACGGCAGACTCTGTTGTTACAATTATGGCTAGCGGCACCGATATTTATTTTCAAAATCACTATCGAGATGCCGGTACTAGCGTAGATTTTAGAGCTAGTGGGGATATACTTCCTAACAGAATGATCGCTAGTCTTAATGGACAGTGGGACGGCAACAATGTCGCTGCAATTAAGTTTAGGTCTGGGTCTACTTCTTCCAGCACAGGAGCAATTGCTTTTTACACAGCCGCTTCTGGCAATCCTAATCCATCAGGAGCGGAATGGCCTCGCCAAATGCATAAGAGGATGCAGATTAAAGAAGATGGCCGTTTGGAGATTATTGGAAGTGGGCTAGGACATGTTGGCCTTCATTATAACAGGGTTCAACATAGCGGCGTTGGAGTATTAATAGACCATATACACGGCAATCACTTAGCCGCTCCATGGAGTCAAAACATGGGGATTGGCCACTACAACTCTACAAACACTGTATTTTCTCCCAGCCTTTCTATAAAGGGTTCTGGAGAAGTGGTTATCACCAGAGAAGGAGGGGATAGTGTTCATAGCTCTGGGTGGGCCGAATTACACTTGGAGAATAGAAACAACAGAAACTCAGCAAATAATAACAATATGGGACTTGGATCCCGCATCATTTTTAAGGGCTATAAAGATGCTGCTAAGTCTAATCCCCAGTCAATATATACTCTTGGAACAGACATAAAGTCTGATAGCAATAGTTCAATAGCCAAAAACAATTTCTTTGTTCAGGATTTGTATGCTCCAAGCCAACCTTATAGACTATATATCGATCCGTCAGGAAATATTGGCGTTGGTAATACGGCCCCTAGTGGAAAACTTCACATTACTGCCGGGGGAATGTATAGCGGAGCTAGCGGGGTGGCACTGTCATTAGGCACTGTGGAGTCTACCACATATTTTGATTGGAAGCTTTCAAAACCAGCAACCGAATCAAACAACACCTATCTAACTCTAGACACTAGATATCCAGCAAAGAGAAACATTATTGCGGTGCAGTCAAATAGTAGTAGCAATTCGACACACGTTGGATTTGGCACTAGAACACCCCATGGGATAGTGGAAATTTCGCATGGTGGAGTTGGTCATTCTGGTTTGAACCTGACCAACACTGGGGCGGGTGGCAGAAGATGGACCCTGTTAAGTACCCACGGCGCGTCTACCGCATTAGAAACCCCAGCCAACAAAGCCAGTGGTTGTTTTGTAGTTCAAGACTCAACAGCCAGTAAGACAAGATTTGCTATAGATGCTTCAGGAAACGTCGGAATTGGTGAAATACCACAAACCATTAAAGGAACGGCGACGAAGGCTTTGGTGCTTGGAGATAACGGACAAAACGTATTGGCTACAAACCTCAACACCGCCGGTCTTTTTGCTAAAGATACCGGTGGGGTCGTTAAGCTGTACGCTTTTGACGAAGGCGGAAACCAAAACGCAATTAGTCCTCACGTTTTTAAGATGTTCCAACAGCCAGACCCGATGGCTTGGTCTTACTATGGTATTAATCATATCGTTGGAAAAGAAATCAATGTAGATGTTTACGGGGCTATTAGAGAGATTGAAGATTTGACTGGTAAACAATTTATATTTACACAAGATATAGACGGAGAATAAAATGGCTATTGTTAAGAAAGTAATATTAGCTAATGCTATAAAAAATGGAACAGTGGTGACCGGAGTTGATCCTCTTGGAAATTCCAACACAATTGATCCATTTAGTGGCAAGGTTACGGCAACCTATACTAGCATGTCTAAAGGGTATGGGCTTGGTACTGATGGGCAGACTCATTTTCAATGGTTAAATGTCCATAGTTCTGGAGCTTTGCAGGCATTATATAATGATAGGTTTGACAATCCCAGATACTATACCGGCGACGCTGTTACGTAGGACTTATAAAAGGATGATTCAATCATGGCTGACGATGTAATTTTTATACCGAAGTCTGGAGAAAGAGGACAGATTGGCGCCACCACTGGCGTAGATGTTCACGGTAATAAAAAGACACTACGAGATTATTACGTTGCTTCGGGAGTAGATGCTACGTATTTTGGTAAGCTTGGAGATAGAAACGATGACATTAGACACTATAAAGGTGACGCAGCCGGTTAGTGTAAATTGGAGAAATAATGGCTATTAATATTCCAGAGAGTATTTATACCAAGTTTAACGAAGTCGTTGATACGATGATTACTGAATTTGGTATTGTTTGTACTTTGGTCTATCCAGAAAAACAGGTTGCTTGCAGTAACTGCATTACAGACACTATAGGTAGAAAGTCTGGAAATAGGTATAGAACCGGCGGCCCCATTCCTTTTGCTAGGGGGATGATCTGTCCTCTTTGTCACGGGTCAGGCTTTAAGTCTACTGAGAACACCGACGAAATAACAATGAGGGTCTACTGGAAGAAACAAAATTGGATTAAGACGGGCATTCAGATGGATGCCCCCAATGATGTCGTCCAAACGATTACTTATTTAAAACACCTCCCAAAAATCAATAAAGCCAAAGAGGTGTTGATTAATAAAAATATAGAGGGTCATGAAACTTTGAGATATGTTAAGATGGGGGAGTCTGTTACAAACGGACTGCAACACAATAGATATATCATCACCCATTGGAGACGGTCTTAATGTCTATAATTAACACAAGACTAATTGTGGCTATTCAAGAATCAGACGCGGTGATTAGTAAGAGAATTAAGCAGGCCATGTATGCAGATGTGACGAAAAAGTTTCGAAAAGCCCAGCCGGTGATACAAAATGCTCTGAAAATAGAAGTGGCGAAGTGGTTATCAAATTCTCCAGAGCTACAGTCTATACTAACCGGGTCATTAAGGGGCGATTTTGGCATTGTTAGTCCTTCCGGGCCAGTCAGCGCAATAATTCAGTCTGTTTCAGAATCGGTAGACATTGAATATCGCGCCTTGACCCCGAGTTTGGCTGGCACAGTTTTGTCTATACGGATACAGCCTAAAAACCTCTCAAATATTCTAGGTATCATTCCCCCGGTGGTAACAGAGAAAGGCGAATCGCTACCTTGGATAGAATGGCTATTAAAGAGGGGTGACGATATTATTATTTCGGATTATCATGTTGTAGAGGGCGATCATGGTAGAACCGGAATGGCAACCATGAAACCCGGCGGTAACTATAAGGTTAGTAGAGTTAATCCGTCCTTTAGTGGAACAGAGGATGACAATTTCGTAACTAGAGCTTTAGACGGCAAGGAAATGGAAATAGCAAACATTTTAGCTAGCAGCTTGAGAAGGGTTAGATAATGCCTGACTATACAGAGCTAAAAGGCTTTACTCAAATAGGTGACAACACTCTCACTTCCACAATTCAAGACAATGTCATTGAGTTTTTTGACTGGGGGCTTTTGAACAAGGGTAATTATTTTAACATAACTATACCCACTTCTGGGCAGTACGGTGGGGATAAACACAGGTTGCGTCTAGTAGACGACCCAAACTATACCAAGGGACAGGTGTGGGAGTCTTATAGATCTAATTGGGTTTGGCAGAGCGGGATTGATCAAGTCAACGCCCCCGTTAATATATCTGGGGTTCATGTTAACGGAACGTTTCACTCCAAGACTAGCGCTGGTACTTACTCCCATCATGTAAACTATCCTTGGGGCAGGGTGGTATTTGATAGTGCTATTTCTACCAGCAGTACTGTTACTATGGAGTATAGCCATAAGTGGGTAAATGTTACTTATGCCAACAGTGTTCCGTGGTTTAGAGAATTGCAGTCAAGATCGATGCGTGTAGATAGCTCGCATTTTCTACAAGATGCATCTGGTGATTGGTCGCAACTGGCCGGTTCTAGATTTCAGCTACCGGCCATAGCGGTTGAAATGGTTCCCCGTAGAACATTTAAGCCGTATCAATTGGGGGGTGGTCAATATGTAACTACAGATGTTTTATTTCATATTTATGCGGAAGATGAATACACAAGAGATAAGCTGGTTGATATAGTTTCGCTACAGGACGACAAAACAATATACATGTTTGACACCAACAGGATGACAACAGACAGCAGATTTCCTCTTGACTATCGGGGGGCTAAGGCTTCAGGAGCTTTAACATACCCGGATCTAGTGAGGCCCAGCGGATCTTCTTATGGGGACGGGACTTTTAATGCTGGATTTAGACCCGGTAGAAACACAAATAAACCGGACAGACTTAGATTTACCAATACAAGAAGTCAAGAGATGAGTATGCTTAATCCATCGTTGTATAGTGGATTAGTTCGCTGTGGAGCAGAAGTAATTATGCCGGGAATCTAGCTTTTTTGGTGTATAATAGTATAGCTAGCATTTCTGGATATTCAGAAAGACACTAAGGAGAAATTTTCAAATGCCAAATAATAGAAGAGTATTTTGGGCCGTACAAGGTGTAGTAATTGGTGAGATGGGTGAAAACACCATTAATACTACATGGCCTTATAATGACAAAACCAAGTTGAATCCCGTCAAGGGGTTACAGAGTGTTGGTATTACCACCACCTTTAACCTTGAACAAGTCTTTGAAATGGGCCAGTTGTCCTTATACGAAAACCTTGAAGAGGTTCCCGACGTTGAAGTCACCCTTGAAAAGGTTCTTGACGGCTACCCCTTGCTTTACCACTTGGCCACCAGTAACCCCAGTGTTGCCACTGGTACTGATACATTAGTTGGTAGATCAACAGAGCGATGCGACTTGCGCATGGGTGTTTATTCAGACACCGCCAGCAAAGCGGGCGCTGTCAACCCCCAGTCAGAAGTTTATTGTTCTGGCATGTATGTGTCTTCAATCAGCTACACTGTTCCAGTAGACGGAAACGCTACTGAATCGTGTACTTTGGTTGGAAACCACAAGCAGTGGTATTCTGCTGCTGCCGGTGCTATTGATAACGCTGATTTAGGCTTTGGTTCAGAGTCTGCACCGTCTGGCACTACAAGGCGCCAGCACATCAATTTGACCGCGAGTAAGCTACCAACGGACATTCCCGGTGTAGGTTCTGATGGTCAGATGGATAGCTATGATGGGGATATTCAAAATAAACCCTTTGCTCACATTCAGAACCTTACGGTAAGTGCCGACCTTGGTAGAGAAGCCATTAGCGAGCTAGGCCACAAAGATCCGTATCATAGATTTGTGAGTTGGCCTGTAGAAGTTACCTGTGAATTTGAAATCGTAACTGGTTCTGGCGACTTTGTTAATGCTCAGCCGCATGCAACTAATCTAGCAGATCAAACAATCAGAATTAATCTTTCTGGTGTTGCAAGCGCCGGTGGTGGCGCTGGTGTGGTTTTGGATCTTGGTTCCAAGAACAAGTTAACGAGTGTTTCATACAGTGGTGCGGATACCGGTGGTGGAAATGCCACTACCTCATTCTCTTACTCCACATTTAACGATTTGACAGTATTCCAAGTTCGTAATCCAACGAACTAGTTATTAGCAGACATCGGGGGGCGCTTTGGCGCCCCCTTGTGTCAGCGTTATTTTGCGATAGCCACTGCGTTGCAGTCACATAGGATAATTAAAAAGGCAAGTAAACGACGCTGACTTTTTGGGAACTTATATTAGGAGACGGTATGTATACGGACAGAATATTCCCGCTTGAATTTCATAGGGCATTGTAATGCAATGGAATTACGAGACCGGGAATTTTTTGTATACCAGATAAGCGCAGGATATATTAAATATCGCACTGAAAATCTAGTTTTGTATATACATGAACCAAATTTGGACGAATGTTACAGCGCTCAAGAAGTTTATAATCAAGCGTATGAAGAGGCCGAGTTTGAGCGAGTCTATACCACTGAAGAGATGTTGGACGTTCTAAGAAAAAATGAATTGTGGAGCGACAAAGACGAGACTATTCTTAAAGGACTGCCGAAAGAGATTGAAGACTTTAAAGTCAAAATGTTTGAAAATTTGATGAAAACAAAAACACGAGAAAGTCTTAGAGGACATCTAACAAAAGCTAAAAAACAATTTGAAGAGACTATTAATAAAAAACATGCCTATGATCTTTACACCTGTTCAGGATACGCTTCATACGCAAGAGCATGCTGGATAGTAGAACATTGCACGAGATTGGAAGGTGGAGTTGTCTATAATTGGAAAGATGTTGGTCTGGCCGAAGTTATGAGTTTTGCACAACAATCACGCCCATCGGAAGAACAAATCAGGGAGATAGCCAAAACGGACCCCTTTAGAACTTGCTGGGGAGCCTCTAAGGAGAAAACATTTAGCCAAAGAGGGGTCGAACTTACAGATGTCCAAAAAGGCTTAATACTGTGGTCAAAATTATACGATGGAATACATGAAAATCCAGATTGCCCTTCGGACGATGTTGTACAAGACGACGACCTTTTTGACGGATGGTTAATCCACGAGCGTCGAAAAAGAGAAACTGAAAAAAATAAAAATAGCGCGGAAGCATACGACATGGATGCAGACGAAGTGTTTATTCCAGTAGAAACAAGCGAAGATCAAAACCGAGTTGATGGCTTGAATGATCCAACATCCCAGATGGTGATAAAACAAAGACACAATCAAATTCAAGAAGGTGAGTCCCTTAAGCATGGTGATCTGACTGATGTAAGAAGAGATTTGCAAGTACAGGCTAACGAGCAATACAAAAATAACGTAAGGGGATAGGAATGACACAGTCGGAATACAACTATGACGATTTAATAAGATCGTCTCGGACATATAAAACAAATAAAGAAGATAAATACAAAGAAAGCTCGAAAGAGAAGCTTTATAAAATCGCTAAGAAAAAAATAGAAACTACTATGATAGGGGCTTTAAGCACCGTCGAAAAACACTTAGGATTTTTATGGGGTCACGATTCTCAAGAAGATCTTAGTCCTGAAGAACAGCATATTAAATCTATCTATGATATGATAAGATCTGAAATATTGGATAAAGGAAACAGCCAAATAAGAAACTTGGAATCTGAGATGTCTCATTACGAAATCAAATGGTTAAGATACCATATGAATTTACCATTAATGTCGATGGATCTAAAGGAGGAAGCCACCAATGGCGAAGATTAATAAACAGTTGGTTACAGGCAAGGATAACGACGGTAAGAAGCAAACCGTTGCTGTTATAAAGCCAAGACCCACACACACCAGAGAAAGTCAAAAGGTCTATAACAGAGTGTTTAGAGACGCCCTAGAGTCTGGAGCACTGTTGAGACAAAAGCTAGGCTCTTATATGGAAGAGCAGGGTCTGTGGAATGACGACAAGCAAAAAGAGTACGATAAAACGCTTACGGCCATTCTAGATAAAGAAAAGACCCTAAAGAAGGGCGGGATCAAGCTGTCTGAGGCCAAGGATATGGCTATTCAAATGGCCGAAGATAGAGTGGCTCTGAGAGATCTAATCTCTGAAAAAACAATGATGGACGCCAATACGGCTGAAGGCCAAGCCGACAATACTAGGTTTAATTATTTGATGGCGTGTTGTATTGTTGATCCAGACACTGGGAAGCCTATTTTTGCTGACGAAGATGGCAACCCCAGTCTTGAAGCTTATGAAGAATCTGCTGATAATGAGTACATTGCCGATGCTGCTAGCAAGCTGGCAGAAATGATGTACGGTCTGGACGATGATTATGAAGCCAACCTTCCAGAAAATAAGTTTCTCAAGAAGTTTAATTTTGTGAACGATGATCTAAAATTGGTTAATGAAGAAGGCCAGCTAGTAGACACAGAAGGAAGACTGGTTAACAAGGATGGTAGGTTTATTAACAAAGATGGTGACTTTATAGATATAGAAGGAAATCCCGTCAGCGAAGACGGTGAGTATATAGTTGACGAACAGCCGTTTTTGGATGACGACGGCAACGTGTTGGTTGTGGAGGAAAAAACAAAGAAAAAAAGGACTTCAAAAAAAACACAAGAAACTAGTGCTTCGTAAGTAACGGATAAGTGGGTTGCTGGATAGTGTTATCTTTTGCACTACCGGTACACCCATTTTTTAATAGAGGTAGCAATGGCCACTCCCTTCGTTTTAACGGCTAGAATTCAGACCGCCCTTGATACCGGTTCTCTCACGAGGGTCGTCAATCGGATAAGAAGAGAGATGGCGGCTAGACCGATTGAGTTAAAAGTCGTGGTGGATGATGCCCGCTTGAGGAGGCTGGCGACCGAACTGGGGACAGTTGATGCGTCCGCAAGAAAAGCTCAGGCTGGCATGGCTGGGTTTGCCAATTCGGTTAAACTCGCCGCTACGCGCTTCATGGCCTTCACTCTTGCTGCTTCGGTCATGATTAAGTTGTCCATGGCCTTTAGAGAGGGGTTTAAACAAGCCGCTGAGTTTGATAGAGAAATAGTCAGATTAACTCAGGTAACCGGTAAAAGCGCCCAAGGATTAAAACCGCTTGTCAGGGAGATTACAAATCTAAGTGAAAGTCTAGGAGTCTCTTCCTTAAAAATGGTCGAGATGAGTAGAATATTAGCCCAAACAGGAATGAGCGCTAAAGACACCGCCATTGCCTTGAAAGCTATAGCAAAAACAGAGCTAGCCCCCACGTTTTCTGATATAAAAAAGACTGCTGAAGGCGCTATCGCCGCCATGCGCCAGTTTAATATAGAAGCCAAAGATCTTGAGGCTACTCTTGGCGCTATTAACGCTGTTTCAAAGCGGTTTGCTGTTGAATCTGATGATATTATTACAGCTATTAGACGGACGGGTGGTGTATTTCAGGCTGCCGGTGGGCAGATAAACGAGCTTATAGCTATCTTTACCTCTGTTCGCGCCACCACTCGTGAAACCGCAGAGACCATCGCTACTGGTCTGCGTACTATCTTTACCAGAATTCAACGCCCCAAAACCATTAAATTCTTGAGGCAGTTTGGTATTGAACTTACTGACTTGCAAGGTAAATTTGTTGGCCCCATGGAGGCAATACGTAGACTGAGTGTTTCTCTAAGAGGCATGGAAACTACAGATCTACAGTTTGGAAGAATCATTGAACAGCTTGGTGGCTTTCGTCAGGTTGGCAAAGTAATTCCAATGATTACAAAGCACGAAACAGCGGTTAAAGCTTTGGCTGTTGCTCAGGGTGGGGCGAATTCGCTAACCATAGATGCGGCAAAAGCACAAAAAGCCTTGCTTGTTCAGGTGGAAAAAGTTAAGGAAGAGTTCCACGATATGATGCGCAAGATGTTGGCCAGCGAAGGTTTCAAGGCGATGATTTCGATGACCTTGAAGCTTGCATCCGCCATGATCAAGCTGGTTGAAAGTCTTGAGCCTGTACTCCCCATGCTCATGGCCTTATCCGCTATAAAACTTGGCGGCATGGCCATGGGTGGAATAGGGCGAATGAGGGTTGGGGGAATGGCTAAGGGTGGTGTTGTTCCCGGTGTGGGAAATAGAGACACTGTTCCAGCAGTTTTAACTCCCGGTGAATTTGTTATCAAGAAGAGTTCTGCTAAAAAGCTCGGGTATGATAATCTTTCAGGTATGAACAAGTATGCCAAGGGCGGCGTAATTCATGCGACTGGTAAATTTGGTGGGATGTTTATTGATCCACACCTCATGGAAGATACGCCTGCAAAGGGGGCCTCGTATGCGGGGCCGCTAAGAGGGGCGCCTGCTCTAGCTAATAAAATTAATGCTGGCGCGATTCGTAAACAAGGAAAAGGTCGCGCTACTCAAGTCGGGGCCGCGCTGGGAGCAAAACAGCGACTGGAGTTTCCGGGTGGTGGTCAGGAGCAGATGCTTAGGAGCTTGTCGCGACACAATCCCGAGGCTTATGCTGCTCTGTTGACCAATAGGGGAATAAAGGCTGGTTCGAGCTTGGCAGCGGTTGCAAAAGCGGCCCCCTTAACCGGCATGAGTGGAGGCGCGCTTGGAAAGTTTGGCTTCGGAAAGAAACAGATAGCATTATCTATGCAGCGAGCCGGTCTTTTTACCGGGGGTGCTCATTCAGGGACGTTAGCGGAGAGATCAAAAGTCAAAAACAAACAGGGGCAGGTTACGCCAGCCGATTTAACAAGTGGCGTAGTGAAGATGATGGGTGATCCGTTCCTGTTTGGGGTTAGTTCTGTTACAAGGAAGGACTTTGCGGATAAGTATAAGCTACATACGGACCAAATGCTTCAAGACTTTGCTAAAAATACCCTCCCACCCGCGTTGGTAGAAAATATTAAACAGAGGGCTGGTGGCAAGTCGGTCGAAGGACACATGTTTGAGGCGTATTTATTGGCTAAATCAGGGCAGGGGGCGATCTCTACCGATTCTTCTGAAGATTTTGATTTTTTGAAAGGTATGATTACTCAGGATTTGGCATCACTGTTTGGCGATCCTATGGGAACGCAACTGAAGGGGTTTTCTGCTTTAGACGCAAAAAGAACAAAGGGCGGGACCGCTGTTTCGTCTCTTGTTAAAAAGGCTATGAATACTTTTGCTTCTATGGGGAAAGTATCAGGTTTGAACTTGCAGTTTACACCCGGTCCCGGCGATTTTGGGAAGAATACTGCTCCATTCATGCTGGCGGCTACTGGTGGTTCTGTTGGAAGTGGAAGTGACACAGTCCCCGCCCTTCTCACACCCGGCGAGTTTGTGATTAATAAAAAGTCTGCTAGTAGAATTGGATTAGGCACTTTGAGCAGTATGAATCGCTATGCTGCTGGTGGTGTCGTTACAAGCGGTAGGCATAATTACGGCGTGATGCCCGGCGGCCCAGCGCCGCCTCTCCCCCCCACATCACCAGCCGGACCCGGAACCGGCAGTGGCGGTGGCGGTGGCGGTATGGGCGGCATGGGTATGATGATGATGCTGACGATGATACCAGCGTTGATACCACAACTAACAGAGCTAGGGGGAGCCACCGAGGAAACCACTCAGCAGGTTCAAGACTTTAGTGGCATTATGATGGGTGCCACCATGGGCTTGATGTTGTTTGGGGATAAACTAATGACGGCTGGCGGTGGAATAGCAGCGGGTGGTCTTCTGATTACTGCTGCCGCTGTCGCATGGGCGCACTCGCAAGAAAAGGCTGCCGCAAGAGCCAAGGAGGCGGCTATTAAAAGTGGTAATCGCTCAGTGGCTATGGCAAAAGCAGAGGAAGAAGCTAGGGCTGCGGAGGGCAAAAAAATGGGGGCGGTGGTTGGGGTGGTATTCACGGCATTGGCACTCTTGGGCAAGGGGCTTATCGTAGCGGCGGCGGCTATAGTTGGTTGGCCCGTTGTGATTATTGGTCTGATAGCTGCCGGACTTGCTGCTGCTTTTGGTGGAGTAGAATTAGGCAAAACCTTGGCTGACGCAGAGGCAGAAGCGGCTAAGAAAATGGTGATCGCAAGAATGGACGCTATTGATGCCACAAAGAAGTTTGCCGAGGGCATGAGGAATATTGAGAAACAGATTAAATCTGGTAATTTAGCTGCGGCGTCAGCAGGATTTGTTACCGAAGTTACGGAGCTATCGAAAGCGATAGAGAAAGCTAAGCGTTCTGGAATGAGTCTTGATAGCGAAGAGTTATCCACGATGACCGACAGAATGTCTGATGCGGGAGCCGCAACGGCAACACATTTGTCTAGACTTGCAGTGGAAGCAGCTAAAGCGGGCGGAGATATTGGGCTTGTTATTGGGTCGAACAAAGAACTGATACAAGCTCACGGAACGGCGAAGTCCGCAGTCATGGCTCTTGCAGCAGCGCAACTTAGAGCATCGGCCATAGCTATGCCATCGGGAACCGCAAAGGAGAGGAAAGCGCAAAATGCGGCCCTTAAGAGGGCTTCAGATATGGACGTAAAGGCGGCTATGATTAGGTTTGACGCCGAGAAGGACATAAAGGCCCAGATGAAAGCAGATTTCGAGCAGCAGAAAAGACATACGGAGGCCCTAAAGGCCAATACAGCGCTGTTCCTTCATCAGGCAAGAATTGTAAATGATTTGGGAACTGTTATGACGGCGCTGAGTGTTGCAACAATGGAAGCTGCCGACACCATGAGGGGGATTTCTGCGGCGGCTTCATTGGGAATGGGCAAAGTGGGAGCGACCAAACTCAAAGGAACGCGAGGAAAAATGCTTAGTGGGAATCTTGCTGATGCCGATACAGCGGAATATGCAAATTTGCTGAATCAGTTGTTTGCGCCATTAGGTCAACTGGGGGCTACTATTGGCAAAGAACTGACCCAAGCACAGGATGCTTTTTCTGGAGCGTCAGAATTTGTGGTGCAACACACTGACGCAAAGACGGGACAAATGATGAAGGGCTGGGAGGGGAAGTTGAAAAAACACCTTGGGAATGTCCCAGCAGCGCTTAAGGAAAAGATCCTAACATCTATCAAAGATATCGAAGGGCCGAAAACGCCACAAAAGATTAAAGAAGCGCTAAAGGAAGCTGAAGGTTATCTTGACCCTGTGAAGAAACAGGCGATGGAACTATACAAGTTGCAACTTGATCATGTGAATAGATTAAATTCTGCTTACGACAAACAGAGAAAATTATTGGGAGCTATGGCAAAAAGCCAGAAGGACTGGGTCAGTCACGGATTCAAAGCCATGGCTGTTATGAGAAAACACATGGGGATGGAAAGTAGTCTGGCGCTTGCGCAGGGACAACATGCAGCCGAGCAGCAGGCTATCTTGGGTCAGGCGGGGCTTGGGGGTTTGGGTGGCAATATTGCGGTAATGGGAAATCATTTACGAAATACCAACAAAAAGATAGTTGCGGCTGAAAAAAGCTTGGAGGGCATGGTAGGAGATCCGACTAAAGCGGGATTAGCTGCTGATAACTTAGCCAGACTTAAAAATGAGTCTGAGACTTTGACCAAAGCTCTTAAGCACGCTGGCAATATGGCTGGTCAAAGGGCGGTGATTGAAGAGAAAATAGCCAAGGCTAAGGCAGAAAGGGAGACCAGAAAAGGCTTGCTTGAAGAATTTACGTTTGGTTCTGGAAAAGAAAGAGGAAAACTGGCGAAAGACCTCAAGGTAACCCAGTTTGCTGCTGCTGTTGGTGACATGGATAAGATTCCGGGTAAACTGCGCGGCACTGTTCTAAAAACTCTAGACAGGTTTAAAGACACTCTTATTCCCGGCTCTGGGGGTAGGACTGGAGAGGAAGTTAAAAACCAGTTGATGGCCAGACAAGCCCAGAAGATGGGGGCCAGTCCGCAACAAATCCAGCGAATCTTGATGCGCGGTCGAGAAGAAGAGATGCTTATTGCCATGCTTGGTCAATTATTTATGGCAGAATCAGCAGCTAGAATGGAACTTATGAAGACTCAGAAGGATATGCACATAGTGCTGACTAATGATATTCAGAAATTGCATATGGATTTTGTTAACAAGCTTACGCAAGTTTTACAGCAGATTCAGGGCGGTGGTGCTGCTGGTGCTCGTGGTAATGTTAACGCTGGCCGTCAGTTTCCCGGCGGCGCTCCCGTCGGCGCGGGTGGAGCATGGGTTCCTGTGGTTGGTGGGCAGGGTGTGGCCGGAGGGGGAACGGCCGGGCAGCGAGCGGGACGAATTCAGGCAAACCAAGCCCGTGCTAATGCTAGAGCGGCACAAGAAGAGGCTGATAAAGCCGCAGCCGAAAAGAAGGCGGCGGATGAGCGTAAAGATGCGGCGGATAAAGCAAAAGAGAAAGCCGACCGCGATCTGGCTGTTTCGGTGGAGGCAGCGAGACAGAGAGCGGCGGCAAATACGTATGATGCAGTTCGGGCCAGACAGCGACAACGGAGACCGGGTGAGAGTCCGGTTGATGCTCACTTTCGAAACCTTAGAGAAGGGAATCCCGGTCCCGGTGGCTACAGGGCTGCCGGTGGCGTAATATACGCCCAAGGAGGATTCCAAGCGCGGGGTACTGACACTGTTCCCGCAATGTTAACTCCCGGTGAGTTTGTTATCAGGAAATCTTCTGCTCAAAAGATAGGTTATGGCAATCTACATTCTATAAATCGCTATGATCAGGGTGGGAAAGTTCACAAACACCCACACTCCGGGCGCTTGATAAGAAATAGAAATGTGAGATCGGATTCTGTGAGTAACGAGGCCAACACGTTCAACCAAAGGTCGAATTCGTTTTTAGGAGACGTGGCTGATGTTGCTTTCGGAACAGGGAGTGGAATAGGCGGGAGCCGAGACGCATACAAGGACACCGCCCTCGGCGTAACGTGGAGAGGCGGCATTAACGCTCTAGACTCAAGTATGCAGCAGGGGGCTAGGAGCCTCGGATCTTCATCCACGATCTCGCAACTAGGCTTAATAGACGAGGCTAAGAGAGAGGGGATAACGGTCCCGCAACTTAAACGCAGGAAGATGATTGAGAAGCGGCAACTCGGAATGACCCGAAAGGAAGTTGCTGCGGACAATGACAAATTGCTTGAGGAAGAGCACGGTCGCGCCGCTATCTATAACTTAAACGAAAGGAGAAGGCAGGAGAAGGAGGACGCAGCGGCAAAGACAGCGCGACTCGATAAGGAGAGAGCGGATAGAGTAGCAGCAGAGAGAAAGAGATCGGGTATGGATAGACCGGGTTACGGAGACGGAGACCGCCACTCCGTCACCGAAACCGCCGAGCAAAGGGACAAGAGATACGCCCAAGAAGCGATGGAAAACAAAGCCTATTTGGCACAGCAAGGTATTACCGCACAGACCTCAAAGGATACGGTGGCGGCTTATAACAAACGAGTTGCAGGGCAGAGTAGTACCTCACCAAAGTTTTTTAAAGATCAGCCTCGGCCCTACGAGAATCTCCCTGAGGAGGAGGCTCAGGCAAAACATACAGCCGGACTTAGAAAACGTCTTAACGAAGAACACCCCTCAATGGCTCCGCTAGGGGAAGATGTTGGTCGAACATGGCAGCAAAGACAAAGAGATTTTGATGCCAAGATGGGGATAGATAGTTTCCGTGATTCCAGCGTACCTTTGCCTGACATCCCCGCACCGGTGTTAGGCAAGAAGGGCAGACTTCAGAGGAAGTCTGAAAGATTTAGAGGCAGTGCTGACAGGCGTAGGGCTGCGGCGAAGGCGAAGCAAGAGGCGTGGCTAGCTAAGAGAGAAGAGGTCACGGGCCGCAAGCGCGGTACTCCTACCGGGCACACCGCGCTGAAGCCGGGGTCGGTTACACCTGTTAATTTGAAGGCAAAATGGAAAAAGGACAGTAAGACTTTCCATGAACGAGCAAGGAAGAAAGCACAACATGAAGGTTATAGAAGTGCAGAGGCGAGATCGTTCCACCTCAGAGAGAAACGAAGAGCTTACGTGCATCAACAGGGGCGCGGAGATCCGGGCCTCGGGGCGAGAGGCCGTGGGGGTGTGAGAAGGCGCATGCCGAGATACGGCGGACGCCGTCAACGGCGCATCGACGATAAGTACGAAAAGGAAGCTGGATACCCCGATAGAGGGGTGATTGATCCGCGCTTGGGTGCTGGCGGTGGCTCGCGAGGGCAAGGTCTTGGTGGCGGTGGCGCGCAGTTCAGTGTTCCAGCACCGCAGCAGGGTTTCGGCAGGGAAGTGAATGTTTCTGGAATTGCGACTCAGGTTCAAGATGCCTTGGGACCAGTTATGGCTCAGTTCCAAGGTGTAAATGTTGAGCACAATATAAACCATCAAGGTTTGAATGTTACTGGTGGTGATGGAATTGGAAGCGCTATAATTCAGCAAATTCTACCACAAATTGTAGGTTTGATAAAAAATATTACTACGCAATTAATAAATAACTCATCACAAGACGCTACTGGAAAAATAACTACAAGGCCGGGTTAATAACTCATGGTAGTCGCAGTATCTGGAATTAATATAGGATTAACGATCTTTGGGGCCGTTGATCCAAAGCTGGGGAACAAGCTATTCCCATCGGGAGACAATATCGACTTTGGGTATTGGCGAAGCTGGAAAGACGATTCTCTCACATCCAAGTCTGGTATATTTAACCAGATATACCTACCGTTTGATGGAACAGGGGTAAAGAGGAGTAATAAGCCAGAGGTTTTTGATAGGGTTAATAACACAAATATCATAGCTTCTGGCGGCCATTGGGCAAAAGGGGGGGAAGACGGTATCCCACAAGGGGCCATGGGCACGAAGGATCTCAATTTTGTCCCTAGGTCTATTTATCTAAATGAAGGCGATTATATTAATGTTGGAAGTGGTAATACTTTAGGATATGCAAATAAATTTACCGTCTATGCTAAATTAATGCCCAGTGGCGAGCAACTTCACACTAGGATTATATCTAAACATAGTATAAACCCCGCACAAATGGTGCTCGGAACTGATCCCCAAGGCCTGTACTATATCAGGGCTGACGGAGAAGACGATGATGGAGGCAATGTAGCCTATTATGCCAAGAGCGACAAAGAATATTCGCTATACGAGTTTCCCACTCAGGTAGTTGGTGTCTTTGGTTACACAAGCGAAGGCACAGGGGCCGATATAAAAAACTCTCTCGCGCTTTATGTAAACGGAAAATTACAACAGGATGTATCTGCAAGATTTAGCAGAAGCTCTCCAGAAGACAGGCGGGCCGATGATATTAGGGTCGGTGAAGGAGAGGCTGGCGACGGCGATGGTTATAGGGGTTGGATTGACGAAGTTGGTGTTGCTAATTATGTGATATCTCCGTCTTCTGTTCAAAGGCTGTATGATAACACCTTTGCTTTGCCCGACTTTATTAATGAAAACTTGGGAGCTAGCGGGGCATATAACTTTAGCTTCAGTCAAGCTTTTGACGCAATGGACACAAACTATATTGAGTTCATGGTTGATTCTGGAAATTCTCAAGGTCAGGTGGGGGGAGCGTTTGATAAGTCTCTATGGGGAAACAATCTTTATTCTGTTTCTTCTAATATTTATTTTGGGATGGACGATCTCAGGAGTGATGCCTATCAGGTAACTGATAATATTTATGTTGATATGTGGATTAAACATGATACTAACCATTTTAGCGGTGGATATCTTCAGCCAACTATTCAAATACAAAAACCGCACGATACACACTATCAGAATATTGACTGGAAGGGAACAACAGTCTTTTTGCCGTCGAGCGTTAAGAGATTTCAAAATATTAGATTTAGTGGCGCCCTAGATCAAACCCATCCTTACTCTGGTGGAAACAATGTATTTCACCAAGACGGAAAAAGGGAGTCCAGAACAGATTTTAATTTGCACGAATTAAACATTTCCTTGTCTTATCCCAGTGGAACTTCAGAAGCTACAGAAACACAGTTTCGTCGCAATAAACCATTCCAAAGTAGCTTTAAGGTATACTCAGCCAAAGTAAATGTTGACGCTTTTGTGATACCGTCTACTGGCACAGAAGAATTAGATCTATATACCTCTGGAGATACGGCGTCTTCTAAAACTGCTAATATTGACCTATATTTAGATGCTAAAAATATTGTCGGTAATATAGACTTATATTTGCAACATGAAATTACTAAGCTTCAAGGTAGCGGCCTGCTTTCTTCTGCTCCTTTGGTTTCTACAAACAAGACCGCAACTTTATATACCAAAGCAGGTTTATCCGATGATTTGAAGCTAAATAGCTTGAACCTCTTTACTAAGAGTGTTCCGGGTCCGGGCGCTTCAGGTATTGACACTGCTTCAATAGATTTGTTTTTGTGGCCTTCACAGTATGGAACAAGCGGTGTTAGGAAGTGGGTCGATCTTTTCTTAGATGTTGCCGATCCAGTTCCACCAGCTTCTGGATTTTTCTCTCCTTCTGGAACGATGAACTTGTTCCAGAAAGGGCCGAGTAAAGCACCTCTTACTAAAACGTTAGAATTATACGTACCCTCTCCAACAAGCAGCCGTGGCGCCGACTCAACGTTCTCCAGTAATGAAATCAGCCTCTATGCCAAAAATGAGGCGGTTGCTCTGACCAATGATATTCCTTTGTATGCAAAGACAGACCAAGCGGGAACCAAAAGCGGAACTTTGAATTTGTATCTGTTAAGGAAGTCGGGAGAATTTAATCAGATCGAGTTATTCTTGAAGGGGCCATATCCATCAGGGACAATCTCCTTATTTAATGTAGGGCATACTATTAAGTCCTCCAGTATATCTTTATATGCTAGCGGGCTAGGAAAACTAACACACAGTACAACCCCCCTTGTCACTAAAGGTTATACAAGTTCAAGCTAGGTGAAATATGCCAGTTCAATATACAAATACAGCGGGAACCACACAGATTGTTCCCGCCCCAATGGCTTCCGTTAATAAGCAATACGATAGGCTTGGTGATGGCACGATAGTTGGAGTTAGACACGAGATAACCCTAACGGGAAAAATCTTGGCTTTTAAAGGATCCCCCGGAGGAAAAGCTAGTGCTGGAGACACTAATGGATACCAAGCGGCAATTCAGAGTTCGCAAAAAGCACTTCGAGATCTTTTTGCCGATGAAGGTGGCCAGCTTGAAGTCACTCCTTGGGACGGTTCTTCTAGCCAAATAACATGTAAACCTAGGCTTGTGTCTATTGACTTTCCAGATAGAGATCCTGTTTCATGGTTTAATGTATGTGATTATACAATTACTTTAGAAGCAGATTATGTCGACGGCTCTTGGTCTACCAATGAAGACGATTTCGATTGGGCGATTTCTGGCGCTCAAGAAACATTTGATTTTGGAGAACAGGATGGCTCATATCAATACAGTTGGAATGCCGGTAGAACAGACTTACAGACCGTTGGTAAAATTTTTAGGTTTTCTAGAAATATAACCGCCACGGGAAAGAAACGATATGATGACAGCGGTGCGGGTCCGGGCACTCCAAGCCCTCTATTAGACGGTGGTGAAGCTTGGCAGCAAGCTAGTGGGTATGTCTTGACTAAGTATGGGTTGGGATATACTAGAGCTAATTTGGCCGATGGTCAGGATATTAAAAATTATCCTACAGACGATCTCCCAATACCGTTGGCTTTTTTGGGTCTTCCAGACTATTATAAAGTATACAACCATAAACGTAATGTTCAAATAGATAGATCCGCTGGTAGTTTTGCCATAGTAGAGGAGTGGATTTTCGCAAGTGGAACAGGAACAAACGCCGTATCTGAAGACACTAATGTTTCTGTCTCTACGTCAAACGACAGCGGATTAACAACAATTAGTATTAATGGTAGTTTGCAAGCCTATAATGGAGAAAAATATCCGACTCCGTTTACTATAGATGATCACGCAGTCAATAACTGGGATGTGGTTAAAGAAGAGTGGGAAAATAATGTAGAGCCTAACATATATAACATGGCTCTGGCTTTAGCAAAAAATTCGTCGAACAAAGGTTTTAGCGGTAATTTACATCCTCTACCATTAACAACAAGCGTTGCTAGAAATCCTAGTCAGGGAAGTATTGCTTTTGACTATTCATTCAATACTAGGCCAGAGAATTGTGTCCCCGGAACTCTTTCTGAGACTATTACCGTAAACGATGTTGCCCCCGGTCAAACAATAGCAACAACGCCTGTCATAGGTAGAATTCTTGGTCCGGTTATGCAAAATGTAGGCACCCAAGGGCCAGCTTGGGCTAGATCACTAACCATAGATCTTACTGTTTCTGGGATAGCTCCTGCCAATTGTGGTGCAGGCTCTATTGGCGTGTGGTTAACAGATATGAAGCCCTCAAACCGAACCTCTCCTTATAATCAAAAATCTGCTATCGAGGCTATTGTTGAAGGCGCTGCTCCTCATGGCAAACCCGGAGTCACGAAGGCTTATACTACTCCTTCACCAACTGAAAATTGGGATCCTAAAAATGGAAAATACACGTATAATATTACATGGAACTATGAACTTAATCAGTCTAAATATTACTAGGTTTACTAATGGTTTGGTCATTTCTTAGCAACGGTTCAGCTTCTGGAACTAGTGATACGCCTTTTCCCGGTGGGCCTTTTCGCCAAGGGACAGGGGCGCATTTGGGTCTTGGCGCGGAAGGTGTGTCAAATGGCGCTACAGAAATTGTTCCAAAAATTAGCTTACCAGAATTGAATCTGACAGCAGCCGAGCGAGAGGCTCGTGGAGGAACATTTGGTAAATGGGAATTAGGTATGCCTTTGGTGTCTCACGGCGAATTATATGAAGATCATACTGGGGTTGCTGATAAGGATACAGGAGAAGTAGTTCCTTTTGGAATTCCAATATCTAAATTTCATCCATTATCCGAATCCGACAAAAAAAATAATGATATACATAAGACTCTCAGACGTATGAAAGCAAAATATAGTAGCACAGCGGTCAATTTTGGAACAACCCAAACTGGCGGTTTGCAGGCGTTTGTTTCTCCTAGCGGAGGCACACAGATTGTATTCCCCGGACACAGTAGTAGCGGAGTAGTTTAATATGGCGCAAAGACCCGGCCCCTTTAGTCCAGAATCTGTTGGGCTTGATTCTCCACCACAACAAACACCGTTTTGTGGGGCTTCCGTGGTAGACTTTAATGCCTCTGTTGGGTGGGGCAGCGCTGCGTCCACATTGCAGGTTAATTTAATAGAAGACGATCAATTTGTTAGACCTTTTGACGCTAGGGTAGAGGGATATGCTCCTATTGTTGGTGGCAACGTAGATGCTCCCTTGGCCCTGCAAGCAGGGAGATACATTGCTGAAGGCCCATCCACTACTGGAGATGGGAGCAATCCAGATCCTGATGGATACGGCGTAAGAATGGTAGACGTGGCGAGACGATTAGAGGGCAAGCCTACTAGGGCTGGAAGAAGTTTATATACGCAAGGAGACTTTTTCTGGGGTCCGTCTTTAGGTGCTCCTTGTTATTTTACCTTTGGAGATCGGCAGCAGCTTGACGGCACTATTGGCTGGAAATTTAATGGGCTGTGTATTAATTATCAGAGAGAGATGTCTGGAGGAGGGGAAAGATTTCAAGTCCAGTTAGAATCTCCAGTTAAGATTCTTGAGGGCACTCAAGTAATACTTGGTGACTATTATGGAACTACCGCTCCCCAAAGCCCTTATGAAAATGGAATAGCATGCGGTATTGGTTCTTATAATGTCATTAATGCTTTTGGATACTATGAACATTGGAATTATGGTGGGGGCTTTGGAAATTCTGGTAGAAATGAAGCCGGTATGATTTGGCATGACCCAACCAGAAATGGCGGGGTCTTGGTCGCTATTGATGATATATTAAATAATTGGCATACAAGAATACCAAACAATGTGTTCGGTGGTCCGTTAGTTTATCAACAACACCCAGAAAAATCTCAAGCGAGCAGCGCGTCTGTAAACGGCGTTAGTTATAAGTATGAAATAGACCTAAGCGATTTAAGGGTGGATAAAGGCATAGGCATTCCTAGACATTATAGAGTTGGGGCCGCCAGCATGTCTCTGATGGCTTTAATTTCTGACGTGTGCTCTGCTTCTAGTTGCGACTTTTTTGTTAGTCTAGAGCAACCGGATCAAGCTCAATATAGTCGTGGTGTTTACGGGACTATAAAAATAAATGTTATTAAACGCCACCAAAACCCCCAAAGCTTTGTCATCAAAGACGCTGTTTTAACCGAAGAAAAATCAGCAGGCCCCAATACGATTGTTAGTAACAGGCTTGGGGCATCCTTGGTTAATAACCCAACCGCGAAAATGGTTTTGGGTGGCCCAACCACAAGAATGGTAGGAATACATTCTACTTTTTACAATCAGTGTGGTTCTCCGGGTATCTACACATATCAAAACCATCCCAGCCTTCTTTCTTTTCAAACTCTTCCATATTCCGACATGGATGAAGCCCGGATTGGACCACCCGGAAACCAGCAAATATATCCCGTGTTTGGGGTCTGGGAGAGGATGGTGCCAACAATAAATGGGCCTGATGGCAGTGTTTATGGCGGCTATAGCACCACAGAAGGCATTGGTTCCCCTATTCTATCAGGACACCAAGTAGTTTCTGGGGCGTCTGCGGACCCCTTGGCTAATATTAATACTCTTGATCCCCTTAGAGACTTCACCGTTACGGTAACGCAGATAATAGATGGTGAGCCTGTAACTTCTTATAGGCCTATATTTGATATTCCTATAGATTGTGGAAAAGAGGGATATCCAGACCAAATGCTGGGCTATCCATATGGCCCCTCAGACCCAAACAATCCCGATCACCCCCTCTCTGGCCCACGGGCTTACTTTACTAATGGTATGCATCTCGCCAGTATTACCGAGCTAAGAATAGCGGCTACCGGTGACCAAGCAGCTTGGGAAAATTATATTTCTAATTACAACATCCCCGTTTCAAAAAACTTGGGCGGGTCTGGGGATGATGGTGGTGTTGAGGGGGACATGTCCGTTGTTGCTGATTTTATTTTTGGAAAGACCAAGGGGGGCTTTGACGCCGCAAGTCCTTTCGACGCACACAACACTTCTTATTTTGCCCAGCTAAAAGCTGACCGTCTATATGATGGTGATCTAGAAATGTTAATTGGTAAGGTTTTTGACAAGATTAAGTCGGTCGCAACGGAATACATGGGTAGAGTGTTTTTGACTGGGCTGCCCTTTACCCCGCCAACATTATCCGAGCACATTAAAGTGGAGTGTGTGGACGAACCTGCGGCGTGGACGGGAGCCTGCACTCCGTCTATGCAGTTCACAGAGGCTTGGGAAGTTGCCGAGTCTGCTTGGGTGGAGATGGGAACTTTAGGGGTTCCAAACGATCCAAAATTTTATGACGACAGCGGAAAGCTTAAATGCTTTGTTTCATATGCAATGAGTGCCGGTGGAGCGGGGGGGATACCACACGACTTTACTTCTGCTAGCTCAGAAAAATATCAAGCTGTACCGGCCCTAAATACTGTTTTTATGACTGCGTCACCAGAAGCAAAGCCAGCCAAGGTTGCTTCCGGGCTTCCAGATTCTCCTACCATTACTTGGATGAATGGCTATCCGTTTGTAGTGGTTAGGTGTGATCCAGTGAAATATGTTGACCCTATGCTTATTGCGGCTAATAAGGTAATTAGAGGCCCACAAGGAGATCGTGACGCATCTGCTACTGTTGCCGCATGGATATTTGGAGAAGGTCAGGTTGACGGAGATGTTAATAGGGACCAAAGATGGAATACTGGCTGGGGAAGTTCTTTGGCTAGAGCAACCATCGATGGAGCATTAATGAAGCCCGTCATTATTGCCGTGCCACAAAGAAGCAATCGTCTTTTATATGGGCCTTGGGCTGAAGGTTATAAATTTGGAGCTACGGAACTAGAATTTGATAGCAATCTCACGCCAGAAAACTTTGGTGGAATTGCTAACATGAATGTTATGGGCCAATCGTTAGCTTGGCACACCGCCACTTTTGGGATGGGGCATGAAGAATCTGGAGATGTTAAATTTACAGGCATTCCAAAGGCACAGCTTGGAAAAGTCCTAGTGGCTGGTGGCCCTTATGTTACAGATGTTAATGTTACTATTAGTGATAGCGATATATCCACAGCTTATACTATGAAAACATGGACTGTCAATTTTGGAAAGCTTTTAAAATACAACGAAGAAAGAATACAATCTGTAGTTAGGGGAATCCAAAAGGTAAAGTCAGATCTTAGGGCGCGAATGCCACACTCACAAATACTTGACCCCTCTAAGATTGGATGGAAAGGCGGGCTGTTCCCAACTATTAGACCAAATAGATTTGGAGGACCAAACGCTGGAACACCTCACCATTGGATTGTAGGAGAAGGCTTTCAGGATGTCAACGATAAGGGAGACGCCCAAATTAGCGAGTTCTTTTCCAACGTAGCTATTATGTCTTCAAAAGAAGTTGTAGCTGGCGCTTATCGAACAAACTCTTTAAAGGCCGGTGTGACATTGGACGGTTTATTTAGACCGTTTTGTACTTCTTATGATCATATGACTCAGCAAGAGTTAAATACTGCCACTGGGAATGCAACAAAAGATAAATTTAATACTAAGCATTACGATATACCCGGTTTTGAAGATGGTAGTACTGGACCCGTGCCAAACGTATCAGATCTTAACCCGTTTACTGATGATGGGCTGGGGAAAGGGCATGATATACAAGGGATTATCGGCGGGCACGTAGAATATAAGACCCACAAGAGAGATCTCAATAGAAGAAAAAACAAGAAGACTGTTACTGGACCAAATCAGAAGCATGAGAATCTTACCGATAAAGAATACAGCAATGAATACAGGAGTATGGGTTTAAGAGGTCCGCTAGTTGTGGTTGGTTGGGGGTATGATGTCGATGGTCTTCCGGTTCCTTCTGATCCCAACGATGAAACTAAGTTTTTAACCAACCATAAAAAAAGACAGGACTTATGGAAAGCCGGTCCAGTGGATTTAAGATGGGATGATGATAAAAAGGTCTGGGTTGCAGGCGCTGGCGGGGGTGGGGCTGGGGATATTTGGCTATCCACAACGGTTAATCCTACTGGTCCTTTAGCTCTGTCGGGGAGTGTGGGTGGAACAAGGGGCGCAGCTTATTCTGGCTTAGCGGCAGGTTCTATGTATAGCTATTGCAGTGGTGGATGCACTCACGACGCAATTGCCATGTTTAGGGCTGGCGAAGACCCCATGACCACTACCGCTGGCGGAACCACTGTTCGAAAAAATAGGGCTGTTGAAATTAGACTAGAAGAAATTACAGGGTTTGATGTTGAAGGCGACGCCCAATATACATCGGGGGGTTGGTTAAATCAACCAATGCCCGCTGGTAGGTCAATATTTACTATCGACACCGGTCGTATATTTACAGACCCAGTAACGCACAAAAAATTCCCTATACATTGGGTTTTGCAGGCTCAATTTACACAAGTTTCTCTTGTTACATCCGTTTATTGCAAGGTTGATGCAGACGGTGAATCAAGTTTGATGATATGTACTACTGATTTATGGACAGAGGGTCCAGTAACAACCGAGGCTTGCCCGTTCTCTGGCGTGCAGTGTCCATAGGAAAGGATAGTAATGGCTTGTAAAGGCTTTTCTACATGTTATGGCTATGGCTGTGGTGGTGGCGCCGTAGAGCAAACAGCGGTTGGCTATTCCGACTACCCCATGACCACTACCGGTGATTCCGGGCGTGGGCCGCATCCAAAGTGTCAGATTCCGCCCGAAACATTTAGTTTTGAGATTGGCGGATGGCATGGTAGCCTTGAGATGGTCGGGGCCATGGGCGAGCTAGATCGTATAAACGTAGGGTGTCAGCACAGTAATTGCTCATGTCCAGACCCAAAGTGCAAGTGCATGAGAACAGATATGGCGGGTAACACAAATTTTCAAGGGCATATGCAGACAAAGGATTGCCTTGATCAAGGACATTGCATAAACCCGGATATGACAGTTACGGGGTGCTGCGAAGATCCTGTCACAGGAGTAAAACCCAATATCAAGACCGGCTTTGGCACGGGGTTGAACCAAGATGAATGCGCGTGTAGAGGGGGTACTTGGAGTTCATGGTGTGACGCATGGACGCAGGACGAATTAGACACTTGCAATAAATGTGTATCATCTTGCCCTCCTTATAAAATAGGAAACTCAATTGGGTTAGGCTTTGAATACAGTCAAGGCTGTTTACAAGCTCCTGTCCCGATAGATGCAGACGGGAATAGATGCTGTTGTTCCGGTGATAGTCCTATATGCGATAGTTGCCCCAACCACTGTGTGGTATGGCAAGGGCACACAGAGAACACTTGTGGTCCCCCCGTTTTATATTGCGACGAGGATAGTTGCGGGCCGGAAAGAAAGCCGAACAATCTTGGTTATGGCGTCACTATTCCTTGGGAACTAACTTTAGTTTGTATCGCTCCAGCCAAGACTGCTCATGGCCATCTTCAATATCCTCCAGATTACGGTTCTTGGCTTTTGCATGTTGTGGCTTGGAGGCCCGTTGAAGACAATGTGCTGGGAACTGAGCCTTGTAGACAGTGGACATTTGGCAATAAACACGGCGTGGCAAGCGACGATGGCTTTTTGGATCTGGGATCTGCGTGTAAGGATGGCTCATGGACAATAAGCGTGGATATTCCTGTGCAGCCCGACGAAATAAAAACTAGTTGTGGTTGTGAATGCCCATGCCGAGAACAAATTACCAATGTATTTGATGGTGAGGAATGCGATTGTTTCAAACCAGATTGCGTTACTGATGGTTTTGAATGTCTTCATGGTACTAAAGAGCCTCCAGATTGTGATGCTAGTTGTCTGGAGCCTATACCCGCTTGCCCAGCGGCGAATGCTTTATGGGCGGGTTTACAAGCCCCACATCAGTATTGTAATGATGGAAAAGGGAATAAACCCGAACTCATGGGGATGATCGAGAATCTATGTCAGGCGTGTTGCAAACCCTGCAATGAGTTTTGCGAAGACCAGTGTGTATGTGAAGAAGCACAAGCCAAGGTTGGTCCTTCGTCTATCTGCGGAACAAAAACCCTTAGTAATAGAAATATTGCTGGTCATGGGTGTTCTAAAGACCCTAAGCCATCTTTCCCCGGCTCGACTAGCACTCCAAAAGAGGGTGACTGTTGTAATCACCACTACGGTACTCCCACAGGCGAGACATCACTCCATACGGATTGTATATGGGAAAGTTATTATGAGTGTGGATGTCTTTCGGAAGATGAGGCTAATGGAGGAACAATACAACTTACAATTCAGGCTAATGCGCAACGTGGCTCGACCATTACCACGCTTTCTCACTATGAAGATCAGAATGGAAACTCAGGCACGGGATTAGGTTTTACCCCAGTAGGCAGTGATACACCCGGAAAAACAATAAATGAGTGTGGAGCGGTGGATGCCATTTGTGATCTTTCACTTAAACATCCTGATACGGATGGATGTCGGTATACAAAATGGCCAGATCCATCATGTGAAACTCCGCTTCCTCCCCCCGACATAAGAGAAGGGGTTAGATGTCCTAACTCATTAGTGTGGGAACAACCTACTTATGGATATCAATGCACTTTGCCGGGTGGATCTAACAATGGAGCAATGGGTGCAGATTTTCCTGTTAAGCCGGGCCTTTGTCTTAATGCTCGCCCCGAACGTTGGCACTTAAGACCACAATTTACTCATCCACATCTTTGGGCTATCTGCCACAAACCCGGCCCCGGAGAACCCGCCCCGCCATGTGATCAACCAGCGGACAGAGATGCTGAGTGTGTTGAGCATCCAGAAGTTACCAGATTTGTAGCCGACATAGGTAATATTCATGGGACTATAGGAGAGTGTAATATCTATTGCGAGGGATGGTGGGAAGTTGTAGTAGATTGCTTCAGAGCGTGGACATTAGATTTGTGCGAAGCCTGCTTGGGGGATTGTTGGACTGACGCCAAGATAGTAGGGGCCAAACCTTGGTGTTGTGGGCATTGTGATGAAGGAGATCATTCTAGCGACTGGGGCTGTGACGGAAAGTGGCCCGGAATTTTCCCATTTTTGTATTATCATCCACCTGAAGATATATTTTGTCCGTATGGAGAATATTTTCCAGCTATAAGCTGTCCTACTGTGCCCAATTCTCCAGCAGCTACTATGCTTGGTCAATCAGGACAGTTATATTATCCCGGTAATATTACTAAAAAGTGGACCTCTTGTTGTGGTAATCAGCCAGCGGGCTGTGAATGCTGTTATCCGTGTGGACACCCAGCCTACGATCCTACCTGTCGGATAAGAAACTTAATTAGTGGAAATATTTGTGATATTTGTTGGGAGTGCATGTGTAATAATAGTAAGTCCGAGGGAATTAATGCTAATCAAGTTTATATGTCCAACGACTGTCCAAACGGTTGCCAGCAACCAGATTGGCCAGCGCCACCTGCTTCTTTGACAACAGGGACTATTCAGTGTAGTAGTGGTATGGATGTGGTATTTGCTATTGATATCACCGGCAGCATGGTGAGCCAAGTTGAAGCCATTAGAGCAGATGTTGACAGATATGTAAATATTATTGACGAGGCTTCCGATGGTAATTACAGGCTTGGCTTGGTAACTTTCAAAGAAGACTCAGCCGATACGATCACGCACACCTCTTTGGGTTATGAAAACGCTATATCTTTTGAGCAAGCCCTAGATTCTCTTGAGCCTGCCGGTGGTAGCGGCTCTCTAGCAGAGGCTCATGTCGATGGTGTTCGGTCGATTCTTGATGGAGATGTTGGAAGTTGGATCGAGAAGGAAGATCATCGTAAGATTATTATTGTTATGACAGATGTTGAGCCGAATGAGGGTTATGAAGCAGCAGATGTGCAAGCTCAACGCGCTAAAGAGCAGGGCGTTATAATAAGCTCTATTCTTTTCATTCCTATCTCCGGCGAGGATGAAGACGAGGCTGCACGATCTCTTGAAAATTATGCAACAGTTACCGGTGGTGTATTTGGAAAATCTACCGCGAGGGGCACTGGGGACGCAATTCAACATTCTCTTTCTATGTGTCAGGGTGTAACCTTAGCCGCCACCTCTTCAGCCGGTGGGGGCGAACCCACCGGACAGTGCATTCAGGTTGTCCAAGACGGCGGTGGAGAGGTTGCGGGTTGTGGACAATTTATGCAAGAGATGGGAGACATACCAGAAACGTGTCCTGCCCCCATCTACTGTCCAGAGGGTCTTATTCCGTACAACAAATATGGAGGCGGATATTGCCATGAAGGCGATTTTTGTTGTCAATGCTTGAGAGAAAAGAGCCATTGGCTCGCCGTACCGGCCACGAGGCGAATTGGCCCCACAACGAACCAGCTTGGTTGGAAGTTAGGAGCACCCGTCCTGTATGATATGGCTTGGTATCCTCTTAAAGAAGCCGTGTGTATACTAGAGCCGTGCGGGATGGGAGAATCTGGAGAGGGTGAACAACCCGGTGGTGGCCCCGGAGAGCCGCCTGTTTTGTATGATAAAGGATCTATAAAAGTTTCTGTGACCCTAATGAGAGAGGGGACTTCTACAGAAGTAGGCGAAGCCTTAAAAATACACGATCATCAATCTACAGGAGAAATTATTGGCGTTACTGGAAAGGGACAACCTGTTAAAATTACTTCCAGAATACAGGTTGGTCAACTAGAGATTAACCTAGCTCCGGGGGATCCTGTTTTTATAGGGATTATGAATGACACCCAAGGCAAGCCGTTTGGCTCTAAGGTGGGGGGCAATAATGCAGCTAATGGGCAATTTGTAGTTCTTGCTGTTTCTGGAAATGAGTTTACTATAGCGTTACCCGGTGGTGGACCGGTAATAGGCGATGGCGATTGGACGGATGGTGGCACTTGGCATTATTACGACCCCAATGATGCTGGTGCTAGTTGCACTGGCCCACATCAACAATGTGCGTATAGTTTTGAGTTTGATCGGGGTGGTGTAAACGTTGGGACTTCTCCAAAAGTACTTCCCGAAGCTTTGTTTATTGAGTGTGTAGAGGAAGCGTTTGTTGAATGGTCTAATATCTTAGAAAGCCTATGGTCTCCTCGCGCAGATTACACCGCTACAGGTAGAAGACATGGTAGTTGGGCCAGTGGCGGTTCGTCACCTTCGGATCCTCAACATCCATTCCCCGGTAGTCACAATATAAATCCCGGCCTGACCCCCCAAGGATCGCCGGGACCACAAGCCAACAGCCACCAGTTGAGAGCTAGATTTATAAATCTAGGCCATGAACCAGCCATTAGTAATGAGGTTCCTAGTAATAAAGTAGATCGATATAACGTTGCAGAATGGAGCAGGGCGACCAACTACCCACTGGTTGGTAGGTGTGTTACAAGGCTTCCCGGTGGAGATACAGCGGGTGGCGTAGTCCCAGAAAGAAGATGGGAAAACATGGCTTCTTGTATAACAAACGGGCATTGTTATGCTAAAGGCTGTTCTGCCAATGATATGAGAGCTACCTCTGTGCAGCTATCTAGTAGTAATAAGTGCGAGGAAATGGCTCATGCCGCCAGTGGAACGTCCTACGACAACCCCAAAGACTGCTTATCGACAAAATACTATGCATGTCTTACTCACCCAAAAATAGAAGTCCTGCGATGGATTTCAGGGGAAGCGTTTGGGGATCCAGTAGATTCCGACGCCGATGGCGCTGCGGATTTGTTTCCAGACGTACCTTTGAGGTGGTATCTAGATCCAAAATATGTGCGAGAAGATATCGGAGACGAAGATTGTTGTAATCACGTAGATGGTTATTGGGAGGAGATTGAAGGGGACTGGTCTTCTGACTTTGGAAATGGACAGGGGATATTTAATCCCGGTTTTTCAGAATTATTTCCGTGCATACCGAAAAGTGCAGAGTGTTGTCAAGGCACGGTTTCTTGCGTGTCTCCAGCGGGAGATCATTTTCTCACCCCGACCAACACTTATGTTCCCTCCTCATGTTGTAAAGAGTATGAGCAGAAATACGGCCAATGTCTTGGTGACTATAATTTAGATGGCATTATGGATGAGATGGCGGGGTGTGACTACGACTGTTGTGGGTTTGGACTCGCTGGCTGGTGTGTCGACAAAAACGACCCCAATAACATATATTGGTCTACTGCAAGTTGTCCCGGTTGCGGAGGTAAAGACGCTTGCGATAAAGGAAGCGGATTAGCCCGTCGAGGATGCACAGAAACATTGTCAGTATGCGGCGATGGCAAACCGACAACCGTTGGAACAGATGCTCAAACTTGCGCACCATTGCGATGGCAACAGACCCAGAGAGTCCTTAAAAATGATATCGGCACAGCGGGAAGTTTCGAAATAGCATTAAGATTCCCCGGTTCAAATATTGGAGACCCCCTTGAGAGAACTGACTGTGATCTTACTGATTCACTCCTGTTTGCAGTAGGGGACTTTATAAAAATTGGCAATGAGTATATGGAGGTTACTTCTTCTAATCTTACCACCAACAAACTGTCTGTGACTAGGGGTGTTGGTGGGTTTGGCGCGGATCCGTCGTCATCCTTTCGAACAGGACACTCGGCAGGAGACAGCATTTATCTCTGGCTAAATGATACCCCCGGCACAGAAAACTGCGATGATGTTGCCCACTGTGTAGACAATGACGGCTATCTAATTGGCGACGCTAACGAAGGAATTGGTTATTTCCCGATAGATAATAGAAGCTTATATCATCTTTGTCGAGACGGAGATCGACGGTCAGTATATTCTGATACATGTGGTACTGGGGGATCGTGTTGGATAGCGGGAGAAGCTGGAACAGGATCTTCTAGAGGAGTCCCCATTGGAATATCTAGCCTATATAATAGCGTCTCTTCTAGTGATACGATAATAACCATAACAGAAATTGACAACACTGGAAATCTTTTTGTTGACGACGGGAATGATGTTCATAATCCTAGTATTATAGCTACGCCGGAAAAATTTAAGCTGAAGATTGGCGACATTATTAGAATTGAAGCTGAAAACATGGAAGTTGTTGCGGTTAGAAAAACTTCTGAATTTCACGCTAGTGTTAAAGGTGATTGTACCGCTGACGTTAAACTCAACGGTTTATTTGGAGCGCCAACCAACGGTGTTCCTGAATGCGAATTTATCGATTGTGATGGGGGTGATCGACAGACCGATTGTAGACATTGGTACAGAAAAGATCATGATCAGGCGATTGGTTGGTCAAACTGCATCGGAGCGCCTCTTGGCGACATAGAATGGCCAGACAAGATTGTGTCTCTCTATGAGATAACAGTTAGAAGAGGAGAAGATGGTACTTCGGCAGTCGATCATGATGCCAATAAATGGGTAAGAAAAAAATACGGCAACGTTATTAATGATTGCAGACAATGTGAAGATAATTTGATGGGTACTGCTTATCGACACGAATGGGTCGGAACCGGAACCGCTGGGCCGACTAACCCAGCCGGTTCTATATGGCGTCGTGCCCGATGGTATCCTAAATTTGATTGGACGGCCAACATTTGGGAGGCTAAGATATCGCTCGACACACCTTTCTATGGGAAGACCGGAGGCGAGTGTTTAGAATGGCCAGAAAAAGACGATTGTTGTCCGAGAATTGGTCAGGTAAGAGTAGGGATGGTAAATTGGTACGACGCCCTGAGAGAAAGATGGGCCAATGAAGGCAAGGGGCAGTGTTATGATTGTAATACGGGGGTTATTATTGGAAACCAAACTAAATTTGGGCCAAACAGTGTGGAGCTACATGGAGAATGTCTACGGTATAATGAAGACAGGTATGATAAACTCTTAATAGGTTCTACGTCTGATTCTCAGGACGATTGCCTTGATTTGAATTGCAACCAGCCATTAAATAGTTGTGGTGGCGTGTGCATAAATAGCCAAAATCAAGAGATTACGACTTATACCACTGAAGAAGATTGTATATCCAACAATCTAATATGGGCGACTTGGACGTGGAGCGCTTATGTTAATAAAGACGTTTGTAATAATGCTGGACACTGTTGGGATTATAGAGATCCCCCGCTAGTTCCCGCAAGTGGAAATCCATTTGCTTGTGGGTATATGGGTGGGATGAAATGTATGAGGCAACTCCCAGATGGGGTTTGGGTAAGTTGCTTACCGAGGGCTGGTGCGCCATATGGAAAAGCTAATAATATGATTGGTGTTGATCGTGATCTTGAGTTAATGTATCCCGAATTGGGCAAAAACTGCGTAGGTTTTCGCCCGCAGGTTGGCGGCAATGTTATTCCGGCGCAACCCGGAGGAGGAGATCCTCCAGACGCTCCTTCTACTGGTGGGGAGCCGTGCAAATGTATAACAGAAGGTAAAGAAGGCATAGCGGGAGATCTGTATATTGACAGTTCTGTAAAATGGCGCCCAGACTGGGTTCCAGAATACGATAAGCCGGGAGCTTACAGTATTAAAAGGGTTCTCATGAAACAAATTGGGCATATGTTGGGATTGCCAGCAGGACAGGATGTGATGGGTCCAATAACAGGCCCAGCAGACGATGCTGTGCCAATAGGGCGTTCTACTTACAATAAGTTAGTTGAAATGTATGAGCCTAGGTGGTGGAATAGGGGTGGAAGAAATGATTACTGGTGGGTTTCTGGAGTATACGCTGGGGATTTTAAGTAGATGGACGGTATGATAGTACGGGAGGATGTGCAAATATGATGCAAAAAAGAACCAAATGTCAGTGTGACATTAATGGGTCTCCTAAACAGTGGTGTCAAAGACATCAATGCTATAAGAACCCTATAGAAATTAGACAGTGTCAGATATCAATTCCCAACTTTGTGGCGTGGGAGAATTGTCAAGGAGCAGGGCAGAATGAAGACTGTTCTCCTGTTCCTATTGATAAAGACGAAGAGCTACCTAATTTGCTAGATTCTTCTTTAGGCAACGCACGTTCATATGTTAATAGAGATCAGGTTGCAGAAGAAGCTAAAAAGGGGTGTTCAAGTTGTGGGAAAAACAAGTCCGTAGAGCCTCCCTCTAAAACAACAGACGGGGTATCTTCTATTGAAACGCCGGAACAGAATCTTAACGCTCCCAATTTGATGACTCAGGGTTGGAGTTTTGCAAAGGCCGTTGGGGCCTATGTTAAAAGCGGAATGAAGAATATAGGTGAAGAAGACTATGCCGAAAGAATGCGCATATGCGATACTTGTGAGTGGAGATCTGGCGGAAGATGTATGAAATGTGGCTGTTTTATCGACAGAAAGGCCGGTTGGGCTTCAGCAGACTGCCCAATAGGAAAATGGCCGAAAGCGGGTCGTTAATGGTGTATAATACTGTAGAAGATATCCTATGAGGGAGATTTTAATATGGCGACTATTACCTTCTATGCTGGCAATGGCACAGCCCTCCAAAACTTGTCCGGGTCTGGACTAGGGTTTTTCGGAGGAGCTTTTGGTCAGTCAGTAGAATTAAATAAATATCAAGACACAACTTTTATTACTAACAGTAACGGAACTTCTGAGGGCACATCTTCTGATAACGTAAAGTATGTTAATGATGGTAGTGGATATGTTACTAGTATCACCCCAGCTACTGGTTTAAAATTCATCCCAAATAACAGGGCTTCTTTAAATATTCGTTTTAGTCATGGAAGTGCTGTTAAAACTCAAAATACTAAATTGCGTATTTTTGATAGAGTAGCTGCAAACAATCCCGCTAGTGGAGTTTGGACCAAGGTAGCCCAACTTATTCATCCTTGGAACACGTTTGGTAGTGCTGCCACTCCCGCAGGGCTAGGGTCTGGAGATGAGTTCTGGTGGGGTTCTGCTCTACACACAAGCACTCCTACTCTTGGCAATCAAGATGTAAGACTTCCAAACAACTCATTTACTGTTGGTGGAAGTGGTATTATAGTCGACCTAGCCAAAGCTCCCGGTCCTAGCGGTGAATATGCTAAGGACGGGACTGGAAGTACATTCCAGAGCGTGCAACACGACTGGTATCTAGCCTTAAGCGCGTCTCCAAAGAGCATTGGATCAAAGACTCAGTACGGACTGTACGTTAGTCTAGAATATCTCTAGGGAAACCCACGGCAAATTTAATTGCCATCGCCTTGGGAGGTGACAAAAAAAAGCCCCGGCGGCGTAATGCTACCGGGGCTTTTATCTTAAAGAAGTGAGCCTTAGATTAAACTAAAGCGCCCTTCTCTTTGTCCCACTTGACCCATCCGTTATCGGGGAGCCAGTTACCTTCCTTGTCCTTCCTGCGCGGGAACAGCTTCCCGCCCTGTTTCATAGAGCCAAACTCCAGTCTGGCCCCACAATCCAAACACCTGATTTCGTAGTATTGATTTTCATCAACAGTCCTCACTACAAATCTCAGGTTCTCCGACGCGCACTTTCCACAAGATAGCTCGTCAAAGATTTCTTGAAAATCAGACAATTGCTGAAAAGCATCTCTCTGAGTTTCAGCATCAAGCTCTACCGAAATTCTGCCACTACGTGATGTGTAGTTAATCTTCATTACTCTACTCTCTCCAATCAGATTCGTAACCTTGGATTTGCTCTGGAATACTACCATTCTGTTGGTAATCATTCAACTGTCGTAGCATCTTCTGTGCTGTGTCTCTTGTTACATCGCTCACACTTTCATATTTCTTAGACCCCATATTAACAAACTTACGGACATCAATATCTAGCTGTTTACACTTATTATTAACAAAAGTCACTTGTTGATTACTAATAGTATCTTCAGGGTTCCAGTCAGCATTTGTGGTTGTGGATTGAACAATACTAACAATATCCTTTTTGGCTAATTCTTCCGCCGCCAAAGCTCGAATCTTCAGGGCTTTTCTTAGCGCGCGCCCCTCTGCTCTAGTACTAGCGGTAGCAACTGGGTGGGCACAAAATAGATCATCTGTATTTCCATGCCAAACATCAGCTACTTCTCGAAAGACTTTGTAGGCTCCGGTGTTCATCCAATCAATAATGATCTTGTAAACGACGGTTGCTCTTCCCGGCTTTCCACTTTCAGTAGCGGGGAATACTTGCTCTGGCCCTGTTTCCACAATAGTTCCAAGCAATAGTTCTGCTACTCGACGCAGTCCTGCGCAAACAGGATTACCGTCTATTAGTTCGTTGGGCTGAAAGTGAGACATAACGTAGTCTGCCCATTCAGCAGATACGTAAGATGGGGCCTCTGGATTTAACTGTGCTTGAAGGGGGCTTTCGTTTTCATAGATTTCATTTTTAACCTCTTCAAACTCTTCGTCCATGTTTACGCGATCTAACATGCTAGTATTTTGTTTATGCAAATCTATTAGTTCCTTTTTACTGAGACTATCAATTGCTTCTTTCGATAAACCAATGTCTACCAGATCCTGTTTTAGTTCTAATACTTTGATTTTAGAATAATTTACCATTAGGCTTCAATCTCCAAAAACCGTTTTGATTTGTCTGGAAATTGCTTTTCCACGTCTTCCAAAATTTCTACAACTCTTGCTAATAGATCTCTTTGCTTTTTCCCTGAAAAGTTCTTTGTTATATTCTTAATTCTTAAAACTACATATCCAGATTGTAACAGTAGTCCAGATTTATGAGCGTCAGATTTAATTGTCTTCTGAAGGTTTTCTTCTCCCCATATTGGAAAGAAGTGCGACGGGCCGTCGACCTCGATGGCAACTTTCGAATCTGGGAGGAACAAATCAATTTCTAGCTTCTGGTTTGCGACGAGACCCATTTTATGAAATATAACACTTCGTCCGGTTTTTGTCAATCCCTTTCTGAGAAATTTTTCCATTTTCGACCCCTCTTTAGCAGCCCTTCTGACGGCCTCTGCTGCCGCTCTACGGAGATTGGATCGTTCTTCTTCCGACATACCCTCCCATTGTTTTTTAGCCATTTCAGAGCGGTTTAGCCGCTCCTCATCGCTCATATGGCTCCAATGAGAAAACATCCCCTCGCTAATTTTGATTTTGTCGGCTTCCGATCTCTCGGTTCCTTTTGTTGGATGTTTATGTCGTCCACTTTGGATAGCTGTTGCCTGAGCCTTACTTTTGTCTCGTAGTTTTATTCCGAGCCTAACGAGAGTTCTTCTTACTTTGTTTGGGTATGTTCCCAGAGATTCAGATATTTCATAAGTACTCTTATTCTTTTTTACATACTCGTCCACAATAAACTTTTCTTGATTTTTAGTCAGAGACATTATTAATCACCTCGTATAGTTGTTTCATATTAAAATCCTCTACCACCCCGTAAACATCCCTGTTACAGTAATTTTTAATAGCCAGAGCGTGCTCCGAGCTTCTAGCTATTAGTTTAACTTGGGGGTTGTTGAACGCTTTCACCATATATTGGAAATCTTTTCCGTGTGGTCTCATCCATTCAAGATCCCAAACATAAAAGAACTTCTTGGCGGGGTTTGCTGCTTTTGATAAGTGTAGCGCGGTAGAGGCAGACGTAGCCACCAGAGTTCCATCGAAACTCCAAATTTCATTTATTCCCATTATGGCAAAGCTTGGCGGAATAATATGATTGGTAATATTTTCTACAAAGGCTACGAAATCGTTATTGCTTTTTTCGCATTCTTCATTAAGCTTAGTAACCACATTAAATGATAATTGGGAAGCTCCCAAATCACTAAGCATGACTCCTATTTTTTGCATACCATCCTCTCGAATTCGTTTATATCTTCTATATAATCTGATTTATCATATTCTGTAGAACACAGGGACAACATTATGTCTGTTCCGGTTTCGTATGTCTGTGAATCCCAAATCATTCTATCAACAAAAACGCTTTCGTGCTGCCTCATTACAAGCGTTTCTGTTTTGTAACCATCGTATAAATGAACCGATATTTTCCCTTGCACACAAATCAAAAGTTGTTGTGTTTTATAATGCGCGTGGTGTCCACGTTGATCTCCCGCTGGAACTCCAGCCACATAGAATACTCTTTTCGGAGCAAAGGTGAGTTCCGAAAAGTCTATGGGCACTAGCGTTCCGTTATCTTCAACGCACTGCCTTAAGCACCCGTCTAGCTTTACGGACTTGCTCAATTACATACTCCACATTTTCGTTGGTGAGGTTTTCATGAAAAGGAATACTCGCTGTTGTCTTGGCGTCTTTCTTGGATTTCTTAAAATACTTATACGCGGTTTGTTCTTTATGGGCGTTATAGACAGGGCGTAAGTGACATGCTTGGTAATGTACTCCGCAGAATATGAGCTTCTCTCGCATCTCATCTATAAAGCTGTCCCTATCCTTAACGTTTATTCTATATAAATGACTGCTCTTATTAGCCTTGTTAAATCCCTTATTGTAAGCCTTTCTTATTTCCGCCAATCTTTCGTTCTTTTCTTCTAGCCTGTGCAGGTTTTTTCGAGCGATGTGAGCTTGGATAGAATTCATGTTCATCTTCCATCCGGGGAATATCAACTCGCGATCCCAAGAGTCGTTCGAGGCTGTTGAACCATTCATAACCGCCTTGCGAAACCAGTCTATCTTCTCCCTATCGTCAGACACGACCATCCCACCATCACAACTTCCAACCGGCTTTGTAGGGTAGAAGCTAAAAACCATTAAGTCTTCCGGGCTTGCCTCTTTTTTGAATAGATCTTTTTCAACCTGCTGGGCTGAATCATAAATGGAATAATCTTTAAACATATGCAGCCTGTATACATTTCCGACCCAGCGTGTGTCATCGCGAAAGTTTAGGTAGTTCCCTGACCTAATGATAGCGTTTGGAACCACTATAGGTATCACGCTAGGTATTGTAACCGTCTCTCCTTTGTTCCACAAGGCAAGAGTGATTAGGCTGGTGGCACTGTTGGCCGAACAGGCGTAGCCAGCGCCCACATACTTTGCAAACTCCTCTTCAAATTCTGCGACTACTCTATCGTGTAAGAGATGTGAAAAATCTCTTGTGTCTATTTTGTAGTCTTCAATGTTGAACAGGCGAATCATTTGTTTTCTGTTTCCCAGTCCTCCCCAAACGCACCAACCTCTGCTCTTAGCTCGTCGTTTGGGTCGTACTGTTCTGATAAGTAGTACAACATAATAGATCCGGGTTCCAAGGCTTTGTACCCATGATAGACTCCCGGCGGAATTACCAAGACTCTGGGGTTCTTGTCAGATAGATACTCAAACTTTGTGTCGAAGTATTGTCCACCCTCTCCCGGTACTCCCGGTATTTCTTCTGCCAGACCAACCTTGAATGACCCTTTAATGCAGAACCAATAGTCTGTCTGGATGTTGTGTTTATGCCACGCTACAACGTGTTGGGTTGAGTTGACATAGGATATGTTGATTTGCCCACCATTGAGATATTTAAAGACATTCATCGCCCGTTGAGCGCGGTCATCTTCATGAAACTGAATGTCGTCGAAACTAATCATCCAACTATTCCCTGTCAAGAACTGAAAGAGAGTCGGTAATAATATTGTCAAATTCAAAGAGGGTGATAAATCTTACTTCTTCTCTCACTGGATTTAACTCAGCTATGTCGTGATTATCAAGCCAATACCCAGAATTCGCCCGTCCAACAAAAGCGTCTCTATACACACCCCCACCCTCAAAGCAAACTACGGCTCCGTTGTCTATGTGGGATTGACATTTTTGCCTCAACAGCTTTATTGTTTGTTGTGTGTTTCCCACATCCACATAGAGGAAATCAAACTCATCTCCTTTAAGGGGCTGTTCCATCCACTGGTAATAATCTGCTATCTCAAAGTTGATATATTTTTCAACATCCATCCTATCTATCTCTGAATACAGTCCTATGTGTTCGCTTTTTTTTGTCAAAGGAGCGCTTATAATTTGGTTTCCAATATCATAACTAGTTACTGTCCCCTCTCCTCCAGAATCTCTTAGTGCCATTGCCATGCAAACAGCCGTCCACCCGCCAAAACTTCCAAACTCTATAATCTTTTTAGATTTGTTTTTTAAAATTAACTCATATAAGGTTTTTCCAATTGTTTCGTCCTCGTAAGAGGAAGGAATTTGGGGGTGTTCCCATGTCATATTATGCTTTCTAACTTACTAATATCCATAGAAGAATCCACGCCCATAGCAACATCCTCGACATCTTTGAGGAATGCTTTTCCAACATTTGGGTTCTCCCGTTGCGCGAATTCGTATACTGTCTCAGCCCTTCCTCCTACGTTTATTATACCCGTCTCGTCCAAAAGTTGCAACGTAATTTTCGCCGCTTCGTCGTCGTAGATAAAACTCTTGGTTACATCTGCTAGAGCGTTCTTGTGGGGGAACGGCTTGTTTGCCATGCACATTCTCAATATTAGGCTGTTGTCGTAGATGTGTACAGCGCACTCTCCTCCCAGTTTAGACCATCCGTATTTTGTGAAAGGAAGTAGAGCATCTTCCTCAGAGTAATCACCATCGTCTCCGGGGTAGACGTAATCAGTGGAAATGTAAATAAGCTTTATCTTATGCTTCATACAAGACAAGACAACATTACTAGTTCCAACAATATTTGTGGTAATACTGGTATGCGGATTTTCTTCGTGAAGGGACATGGGTCTGGTTAAGGCCGCAGCATGAATGAAATAGTCTGGCTTGACCATTTCAATAAGATAGTCTACCTGTTCAAGGTTCTGTACGTCCATTACGTTCTTGGGGGGCGCGAGAACATCAAAGTCTTTTGACTCTTTCAGCTTGCTGGCAAACTTACCGTCACCGCCTGATACTAATACTGTCTTCATTAGAACTTCCTAGATATTGTCCTTCTTCCCTTGCGGGCTGTGGCCCAGTTTTGTTTTTTTCTCTTCCTACCCCCTCTAGCCACACGCATCCATGCTGGTTTTCTTTTTCTTGATTTCTTTTTTGTCATTTGTTTATCCACCCTAGAAGCTTCAGGGTTTTAAAGATTTCGTCAAGCATGTTGTCTTTCGGATAGAAACCCCCCGCCTTAAGTCTTTGGTTGCTCACAATATACGAACATTGATTAAGCAGGGGGGTGTCTACCATCTCAATTTCCACGCCCACCATCTTGTCAAGAAAGTCTACTATGTCCCTAGTTTTTACATTCTCTGTTAGGACGTTATATATTTTATTCCTGTGTCGATCTTCATGAACACCCCTCTTTTTTAGGAAATGGTCAATAGCACAACAGGCATCGTTAATTCCTAGATACGGTCTAGCTTTGTCGTAGTTATCTTTCCATACAGTTAGTGGCCGACCTAAAGCCGCCTGATAGCAGAATTTATTAACTGCCGTATGGAACCTCATACCGGGACTAGGACCAAAGATAGTGCCAAGTCTGAGTATTAGGTATTTGCAAGATTCGCCCAATCTTTGTTGAATGGTTTCTTCAATCTCTAGTTTTGATTCTGCATAGGGACTTTGGGGGTTCAGATACTGATCGTCGTCCTCGAACACCACGTCTGCTGACACGCCATACACACTCGTAGAAGATGGGAACACGAATAGCCCTACGCCAGAGTCCTTGCACCTCTTGATGAAGCTCTGAGTGTCCCTGACGTTGACCTTCTCGATCTCCTTCCTGTTCCCGAAGCTGCTGGCGGCGTCTGTGATTGCTGCCAAATGGATGACGGTGTCTATTCCATCTAGACTAACATCCTTAAATGAACCCTCTATAAACTTAACCGGTTGATTAAAGCTAAACAGAGAACAATATCTCTGCGTGAGTAGATTGTCTACTACGGTGACAGAGTAGTCCGGGGCCAGCTTTTTTACCAGCGCAGATCCTATGTGACCTAACCCGCCAGTGACAAGCACGTTTTTCATACGTTGGCCGGTTCCCCTCTACAAACACGCACTTCTGGGACGTGTGTGATAAATTGCCCACCACGTCTCAGGAACTTGCTTTCCTTCTTTGTGATCTCTTCCAGATAATTCCACGCTCCTAAGAAAGCATAATCCACGGAGTCGTCAAACCCTTCCTCTGGAGATACCACTGGGATGTGTACGCCGGGAGACAGCTTACCCTGTTTGTCCGGGGTTGTATCTGTAATGTAGTCAATCAAGTCCGGGCCAACTCCACAGTAATTAAATACAGACGTGGACTTGGAGGTAGCGCCATAACTTATAATTTTATTTCCACCATCCTTAATGTCGTGTAGAAGCTCTAGCAGCTTTGTTTTGGAGTTTTTTACTCTCTTGGCAAAGGCGGTGTAAGTTTTCACCTCGTTTAGACCGGCCAAGTTTTCCTGTTCTAGCTCTAACTCTAAGGCTCCATCGTGTGGGTGTGGGCCTCCCTCCTTTTGTGCGTAGATTCTATTAGACCCACCGTGGACCTGCGTTTTGTCTATACTAAAAATTTCCATTCCCGCTTCTTTTAACAGATTGTTTAAAGCCGTTACAGAAAATATGTGGGCGTGTTCATCATAAATTTGATCGTATGAATTTCTCTCAATCATTTCTAATAGAGAAGGGTCTTCAAAGATAAAGACGCCATTGTCGTCTAGGGCAAAATATATAGCTTCAAGAGTTTCTTTGATATTTGGGATATGGCAGATGCAGTTTGCAGAATATATTGTATAGAACCTTCCGTGCCTACCCACTATTTCTACAGAAAGCTTATTGTTCCAGAAATCACTATAGGTCATAAATCCCATTTGTCTAGTAAATTCAGCAAAGTTTTCACAAGGCTCAATACCCATTCCGTGGGCTATACCAAAGTGTCTTAGAAATGTACCGTCATTGCTTCCAATCTCTAAAACTCTATCAGGGCCAAATCTTTCCTGTATCATTTTTGCCGTTTCTTTAAAATGTTTAATCATAGTTTTAGAGCTAGACGTATTATATACATAGCTATCATTAAACATCAATATCGGATCAACAAAATCCATGTGAGAAACAAGCTTAGTTTCTTTATCGAAACCAACATTTAGATCGTAGAAGAATTCATCTTGGTCTTCGCCGGGGGTGATAAATGCATTTGCTATCGGCTGTTTGCCAAGGCTTAAGAATTTTTTCATACTTTATCCGCCATAGTCCAGTTAACAAAGGTTTCTTTTGGTGCTTCAATAGCGCACATTCCACAAACGCTATTCCTTACATCGTAGCTCAGATAAACCGATTGCACCGGCAAGTCATAATCCAAAGAATAAACATGGACAGAAGCCGGTGACGTTCCTACAATCACATGATCCTTAGTTAGTACCATGCCTCTGGTATACCCGACTCTAGCATGATCGTCATAAGAGAAGTTTGTGATCGGCTTCGGATATGCTGGAGTCCTCCAGTGTTTTACTAATTCGTTATCTACCTGATAGGAGGTGTCACTTTCAACAGACCTATTAAACACAACACCATCTTTCCAAGGTTGCGCATTATGGGTCATGGGAAAATGCAACTTTTGAGCTAGATGTTGAAGGCTTTTTATATTTAAAGCGTATAAATGATCCACTTTAGATCCAGAATAGTACAGCCAGTCATCATGTATGGATAAGCTATCTAAGTGCATCGTGTCATCTTTAGGGAGCATCTCCCACTTGGGTATAGTAGGATCGTTTTCGTCTGCAATTACATCTCCACTCTCGTCAAACACAGGAACCATTGGTGACTCTGTGTCGAAAACTCCCACCGGCTTATTCAGAGTAGTTTTGAGACCAAACAGCCACTCTCTGGTCTTCAGGTCAAAAATCATAATTACGTCATATTCATTTGATATACTAAAGAGCATATCTTTGTATATGCATATTTCATGTGTTCCCGCAAGCAAGTTGTGTCTATATTGTCTGACAAGCTCGTAATCTTTATTGAAGACAAATATAGCCCTTGCTCCAGCGGCGTAAAGCTCACCCCCATAAAAGGCCAGTCCTCTCAGCCCCCTGTCTCCCCCGCCGCTATCCCAATTGATGTGGTCGTACTTCCAATCAAGGACTTGTTCGTATGATCCTTGTTCTAGGTCTACGACATACAAACCCCCGTGGCTATCCCCCCTGTTGGTAGACCTTATCACTGAAGATACTAAAATTTTGGGTAATTCACTCATCACTAAAGACTATCCCTCTGGTTCTTAGAGCTTTTATATTGTTGTTATCGCAGTGTTCCAATAGAGGGTCTACATAGTCTGAATACAATTTAGAAGGAGACACTCCGTTATTTATCAGCGATGTGTGCAAATCGTCGTGATCTATCATAATGATTTTTTCTGTCTTTATACCAGACATTATTTCGTCAATGTTTTCTACTCCAGCAATACTTTCAATTTTGGGAACAAGAATTGGCCGGGCGCCAAACATCTGGTAGTTATCTAGCTGGGAAGATTTTTCCACGTTCGAAATAGCAAGATATCTTACATTTACCCTTTCGGTAAAGAGGGGATATAGCTTTTCTAAGCTGTACTTGTTGCTTGGGGGTTTTGTTCTTCCAGACGGGATATCAATAAAAAAGTCGTTGGGGTAACTGTCAAGATTTTCTATTAGATCATCAAGGGAAAATGTCCATGCTAGATTTACCCGTATCACGTAGTGATCAGGTATCTTCATGTAGTTTCTAAGATTATTAGATATTAGTATCATGCCTTAACCATAACAACTACAGAATCATAAAAATGCATTGACTCTAAGCTAGCGTTAATTCCATCGATAGGTTCAATTACTTTAGCATGAATATAAGGATTGTCGGAATTCTTAAGTTCCATGTATTCCGCATAGTCAGCGTCCCACATTGTATCCCTGCCCGTGTGTATTGCGTGTAGGTTATCAATAAACGACTTTAATAGATCCACGGTGGTGATCTGGATCTGACCGGGCGATTGAACCTTCATGTTGGGACCATGGATGCTTCCACCAAAGTGTGCCCAATAAGAAGTATGAGTGTCTTCAATAATGTACTGGCCCTCTGGGTTGACAGAGTTCCACAGCAAGAGAACTGAGTTGATTTGTTGATACATCTGGTGGCCACCGCTATCGATAATAATATCGAATCCACCTCCGGTTTCTTCTAGAAAAGAGGCGATAAAATCTGGATCACCTTGATCCCCAATGTGAACCTCAACCCTCTCTTCTTCGAACTCCTTGCACTCTGGTCTAATATCCATGGCAAAGATCTCAGCATTGGGAAAGTACTCTTTCCACATCTTGACACAGCCGCCCTTGCCGATCCCGATCAACAAGAATCTGATCTTCTCTTGTCTAACTTCCGCAAAGAATTTATCGTAAACCTCCGTATAATGCAGTACGGGGGCTTCAAGCATCGTGTGATCGGGGGTGTCCAGAGCTATCTCCTTCAGGCTCTTCATCTGTTTCTTCCTTTGGCTTTGGAATAATAATTTTAGGATCGTGTTTGTGGTATTCTATATGTGGTAGTGGATGGATTTTATCCATATACTTTTTTACGTCTTCTGGATTCATTGTACTGAGCTTTTAATAGATCGATAAATTTCGTTCTCTAACTCCAGCCTGTCTTCATGCCCAGTTGAAACATATCCGTATAAGGTGTGTAGGGCTAAGCCTTTTCTAATAAACCCAAAACGAAGATCGTTTTCTTGCGCATAAATATTCATGGGGACTTCATCGTATGGCTCAAACGGACGAACATCTTCAATGTGTCTATACATATCAGTTCTCATCATACAAGTGTCATTGCACAAATATGGCCTCCAAGTCTTATCTATACTATAGTCATTCTTTTCAAGAAAGGATGGCACATTATTTGTTACAACGTCGGCCAACATTTTCTGCGCCTCAAAATCAACTCTAACCGGATGTACGCCTTTTAGCTCAGACTCTATTTCGCCTACTGTTTTCCAGTATGCGTCTGGATTCCAAACGTCTGCTTCTAGAGTGTGTTTATTTAAAACGTCATAGCCTTTTTTACCCCACCTTTCTCCAGCCGTCTTTTCCATATCCTGAGATAGAAACATTTTATGAAGAGTGCTCTTGTCCTCTTCGGAGCAAAAATCATCTATAAACATATCGCAGGTGGGAACACCAATATTTACTACTGGGGTAAGTAACAATACGTTGGGGTCTTCATATAGCAATTCTCTGTTTTCAATCATATAATCCCACACATGATTGCTCATGATAATGTCTTCATCAAACTTGACCGTGTACTTACAATTTTCTTCAAGCATTCCCCACATTTTGGCCTTGTAGTTATTTGTAGGTTTCCTGCCACTAAAATACATTAGCTTGTATGGAACATCTGTTTCTAGATAGCTAAGATCTAGATTGTCTGTCATCATAAAGTTTATACTGAGAAGTTTTCTGTTCTCTGGCTTAATCTTATTGATGAAGTGTATGAACAGATCTATGTAATCACGCCTGTGTTGTAAAAAGGTTATGCTAATCTCAGACATGTGATCCCCACTTTTGAATATAGTCGGAGCATATACCGTAGCAATTTTGTAGGGAGTCTGGAGAAGCTAGCTCAGGCTTCATACAAATGGTTCTAGAGGTTATGTCATAGCCGGGATAACTAACTATGTATCCGTTGCTGGTTACACTGTAGTGATCTTCTTGATGCCAAAAACAGTGTATGTTTGTGTGGATAAGCATCTTGTCTAGGGCGGCTAAATTTTTTGCGTGACAGAGAAGCTTGTTGTTCATAAGAAAGTCAATATCGACTTCGAACTGTGGGTCGTCGTGACCTAGTATCCAAGCTCCATTCAGGTTCCAAACATCAATCTCAACATGGTATCCCAATTTAAGGGCGTTCTTGATGTAGGATGGTCTATTTTCTTTTCCGGGGTCTGCGCCAATCAGATTTCCGCGATGTGATATAAGCTTCATTCTACTTCTTTAGAAAAATTTCCAGATCTTCCGGGGTTCCCAAACCCCACATATTTTCTATTGGGAATATTCTAACCTTTTTATCGTCCTTTATAGCCTCATTGAAAACAGGGCAAACGTAGAATTCGTTATTCACACGCCTGTCTGCTGCTATCATCTGCTCTGCATATTTAACGTAGTCGCTACCCTTGGCCCAGTAGTATATTCCAACCGTTGCGTTATTGCTGATAGGCTTCTTCTCTGCCACCTCTGTTACGAATCCGCTGTCGTCAACTTTGGCAAAGCTCCATTTGGGATGCACGGAGTCGAACGTAAGTATTCCGCCGTCCACGCCGTCTGCTTGCATAGCATACAAAAACTCATTACTGTCCCAGTCTACGAATTGGTCTGAATTGGCTGTCAAGAGAGGCTCATCATTGTCAATAAACTCTTTGGCGAGCAACGTAGTGCACGCTGCCCCCTCTGTTATACCATCCACCTGTACAATTTGGCAACTTGGAGAAATTAGGTGTAACAAATATTGCAAATTATATTTTTCGTAGTGTTCTTTTTGCACAATAAATATGTGCTCGGCGTCTACGTTGATGTTTTCTACCACAAGCTGGATCATTGGTTTTCCGCCCACCTCTATGAGTGGTTTTGGAAAGGTGTATCCTGCCTGTTCAAATCTCGAACCAGCCCCCGCCATTGGGATTAGAACCTTCATATTGCCCCCCTGCCATTTAGGTTTTAGGAATCTAGATTTATTTGTTTTGTTAGCCTTCGCTATGCTGTTGTTAATATTTTCCTGCGTTACATCTTCTAAACCCTTCACACCCATAACATGGGCACCAGATTCGCTAGCCGCTTTTCTGCCGACATGAGAATCTTCTATAATCAGGCATTCTTTTGGGTTGACTCCCGCTTTTACCATACAGAGCAAGTAAATCTCTGAGTGGGGCTTAGGAGACTGCACATCTTCGTTTGAGAAGTATTCATCGATATGCTCCATGTATCCGGCGCATAGAAGCATAAGCTTTACACTATGTCTGATAGAATTAGAGGCGCAGTATATCTGATAGCCTTTTCTTTTTAATACCTCTAATACTTTAGTAATACGCTTGTGGTCGCTTATTTCAACTTTTTCCTTTATAACATCGGCGGTACATTCTTGTTTTCTTTGCCATATTTCTTTATAAGTTTCTTTTGGCAAACCTTTCTCTTTAGTCAATATCTCTAGTTTTTTTCTTGTGGGTAGACCATCATAGGTGGAGAGGTGTTCTTCTCTACTAATGATATATTGGTCATCGATGGAAGCTAGCGCTCTATTGAAAGCGTGATAGTGTATATCTCTAGCTTCTACTAGAACACCATCCAAATCGAAAATAACCAGTTTAATCATGTAGATAGATCTCTTCTAATATAAGTATTGCTCATCAAATAATGAGCAATCGCAGGAAGAATCGGATCTTTATAATGTGTTAGTTCTACGGCGGAATGAGTATTCATTACGTACTTGTACTTTTCTCTTATTCTGTCAGACCACTCGACATCCTCTGCCTGACCCCACACCACGTCCTCGTTTAGAGGTTCTTCTTGCATTACATGTTTCTTAGCAACCCAATATCCGCCAGAAATATACATGTATTTAGTATCTTTATAATCATACGGCGGAAAAAATGATCGCCCTTCTCTTATTTTTCCTCCCGGTGGACACCACGGCTCCTTTTGAACCCATCCGGGCTTAACTCTTGGATCGTCTAGCACCACCCAGTCTCTGTATCTAGCCCCATTGTAATTTTTGACGACGTTCATAGCGATGTCCCAGTCGTCACCAAATTTTAGCCACCCTTTGTAGAATCCTCGCACCGGCCTGATATAGTCATGTGTGTATACAATAATATCATGCTTGGCTTCTTCTGTGATTATATTTTTTTTGCGAGTGATCCAACCCTTCTTAACAGTTTCATCAAATTTTATTACGCGGGTATTTTTTCTCTCCCATGCAAAATCGCCAACAATAATAATCTCATATTCGGGTATATTTTCTTCTTCGATAGCGTCAATGATTTGGTTTACTTTCGGGACATTGTCTGTTCCATCGTGACCGCTGTATGTAACAATCCCGAATGTTAGTTTCATACTTCAATCCCCATCATCTTTTTTACCTGTTCGTATACCGCCAGACATCTCTCTGATTCATCTTCTAGGCCAAACTCGCGAAGCATCTTGGACACCCTGTGAAAATATGTGTGATCATTCATAACGGTTTTATATCCTCTTCTGATATAAGGAAGTCTTTCATCGGGATATCTCACAAAATGGTCAACAAGCTCGTGAAATTCTTCGGCGGTGTCTGCAAAAACAATTTCGTCGTTGGTGAAAATATCATCCTTCATTGATTGAACATGGTCAGAAATACAAAAAGACCTATTAGACAAAATCTTGAAAGTTCTTTCGTTTATATCAAAGCCGAAGTCTGTGGCATGTGGCTCACTGACGTTTGGACAGATTTTAGAAGAAGACAAAAGATGTTTGACCTGATCATCATTAATCCAACCCATATAGTGGGCACCGGGCCATCCTTGGTTTCCAAAAAACTTTACATTGTACTTGCCGACCGGGTGGGTTAAAGGCATCAGATACCTGTCTATGTTCTGCGCTTTGTAGGGCCAATACCCACCAACAAACGACACGTCGCATTCATATTCTGGCTTGAATACGCCTCTGGTATACATAAATATATCAGCGCCATTCATTATGGATACTGTCCTACAGCCAGCTTCCTCCCACCCATTGTGTGTTTTTCCCACCCAGTTGTCGTGATAATAGATGTGTAAGAAGTCGGGCTTTCCCGTTTCCGTTTTCAGTTTTTCTACAAGCTTTTTCTCTTCTTCATTAGCAAACAAAACGCCATATTGGTCAGGATTTATTTCGTTTTGCATATCACCCCAGTCAGAGCCTTTCATCATGACTTTTAGGTGCGGCCTTTCTTTTATGCATTTATATAAGGCGTCATCTAAATTGTATGTCTGCCCAAAGAACATGTCTGGTTCGAATTCGTCAAAAGCATCAAAAGCATTTTTTTTATGTATGTCCCATAAAGTTGCCTCATACCCCATGGAGTCAAAAACCTTGCCCCACCCCATTCTAATATGGTAGTGTGCGTGAGGGCCATCGCTTGAAATCATTACTTTCATTTTATTTATCCCAGCGCGGAATATCTTTTATAGAATCCACTTCTGTTATTTGCATTCCCTTTGGTTCATCCGCCAGTATGCGTCCACCATTTTCAATTACCATGTTTAATATTTCGAATGTATACCTTTTATTATTTTCCCTATCGTTGCAAAATGTCGTAAAAAGATCCAGTTCTTTACCCGTTAGGTAGACTATTTGCGCCCATTTGGCAGGCAGCCCGTATGAAAAATGCACGACGCTGTCTTCGACAATCGTGACTCCTATCTCGTTTTTTTGAAATCTGCTTTGTGTGTCTATTAAAGCGCAAGACCCACATTGTGTAAGATTTTGCAAAGTAAAAACATTGAATATCAAATCCCCATTGATAATTATAATATCGTTATTCACGGCATTATTTAATGATAGCCTTATGCTTTCTACCATATTTGTTTCAGAATAAAGCTGGTTTTCAACAATTCTAACCTCTTTTGAAACAGCCTTTACCACTCTGTCAGATTCAAAGCCGGTAGCTACAATTATTTCACAATGAGGATATACCTTTTTAACGTTGCTAATTATCTTGTTTAGAATGGTGGATCCGTTTGATGTAGGAAGCAAACACTTTGGCCCATAGGATTTCATCCTACTCCCTAGCCCGGCGGCGGGTATTATTACACTTACAAGCTTGTGTTCTGATTTTCCAGCGTCTAACGCTCTAGCGGGAGCTATGAATCGAGAATTTTTTTTAACCATTCATCCTCTTGTTCATTTTAGACATCATATACTGGAAATTATTATAGAACACCTCGGGCGTGACGTTTGTGGTTTGGTTATACCCTGTGATAGTTGCCTTAGCCAAAGATTCCGGTATGTGGACAATCATAAATTGTTCGCTTATTCTAATCCATAAATCGTAGTCTTCTGAACAACCTATGAATTCTCCTGTTGCTGGCCCATGAAGATTAACATCGTAAAATCCCGTTGCTTCGTTTGTAGCGGCAAGCGCCAACTTATTTATGAGAGCATTGCTGTGAACAATACATTCACTCATAAGAACATCTTTGTTGTAGGGCTGTTTATACTCCCTTACAATTTTTCCAGTACTTAGGTCGTGTATATCGTAGTCTGCATAGACCACTCCAATTTTTACAGGATCTTCTAAAAGCTTTTGCGCCATACGGCTGACTTTGTTTGGATAATATTCGTCATCAGCGTCAAGTATTGCAAATGCATGCGTTTCTTCCCAAGCATATTGTATCCCCGTGTTTCTTGCCGAGCTAGCCCCTTTATTTTCTTGATGGATAGCAATAAACTTTTGATTCGGATGGTCTCCTTCAGACTCTATTACCAGCATATCGTCTACAGTTTTTACTTCTCCACCAACTCTTTTTTGTATGATTTCCCAAGAATCATCTGTGGAGCCATCATTAACTATACATATTTGTAGTTTGCCGGGATAATTTTGACCAGCGGCGCTATTTATAGCTGTCTCTACGTGGTTGCCGTAATTATAATTTGCAATTACGATTGTTATAACGGGTAGATCGTTTTCATTCATAGTATTCATTCCAAGACTTTACGAATGATTCGCGATCTGTATCTTTTGCGAACATCTCTATCTTTTCTAGTATAGACATCTTACTGTTACTGCCACGTAGGAATTTATGAACTACGCACTGTATTGTTAAGCCATTTAAATCGTCTTTAGGCTTAATCATACTGATTGCTTCAAGGTTGAAATTTACTGCTTCATTTAGTTTGAGTATAAAATTATGGGGAATGCTCGACCCAGATCTGAATACTGAGTAATATCCATTTGTACACTTTATAAAAGCTTCGTCTATCATGGCTAGTTCTTCGCTCTTACTTTCAATCATTGTCACAATATAAAACGAAACATCAACCCTGTCAAGATATTCATGTGTTTTATGTCTAACATCAAATCCGTCTTTAATCTCTGGGTCTTGCACTACTACGATTACAGAAGCTGGCTTGTTGGATTGGGACGCGATGTCGGTCAGCGTTTTTTCTAGATCTTCCATAGTCGATTCTACTAGATGTAGGACTATGAAATTGACTGGAATAGAAGTTTCTAACAATATTTGCTGTTTTGGATCATCAACACTGTCGCCCCACTGGGAATCCCTGTAGCACTGACAAAACCTATCTATAATGTAGAATTCTTCAGATTCGTCTTCTGCTTCTTTTACTATCGCCCCCGCGTTCTTAAAAACCTCAAGCTTATTCAATTCACAACCAATCTGCGTGATACCAATTTTTTGAGCAAAAAAACATCCTTTACAGGACGATATCATTTTATTATCGCTAATATCTGTCATGGTCTAACCGCCTCTACTATCATTTTGAACCCGCTGACTCTCTTTTTCAGAATCTTTAAACCGTGTTCTTCTAGAGTTTTTGCCAAGTCAGTAGCGGTGGTGTGGCTCGCCTTAAACTCCCAAGGGTTATTTTGTTTCCCGTGTAGGACGTTAGAGATTTCTTCTGCGCTAATTCCCTGTTGAGATATGATTTTAGCTATTTCATAAATATCATGACCACCTATGGCTATTCTCCCCTTGTGTCTCAATTTTGTAACCCAGTGGCCAATAGCTTTAGCAACCACCTCTTTAGGAAGATAGTCGATAACATCTCCCGCTAAAATTTCAGTAGCTTCTGCATCTCCCACTATATCATTTAGATCGGTGATATCGCCATTAACAACATCCTCTTTGTCATAGCTGTGCGGATCTACATTGGTATAACCAGAAAGAGGACTTCCATTGCCCCACATCAAATTTATCCTCATTGATTTCTCCTTATCGCAGCCAGCGCGTTAAATGGACTCGTTTTACCTCTAACCCACGTCTTTAAATTTGTTTCTTTAAAATGTAGAATATCCTTCTTGACTGGTATATTAACCAGACTAAAATCTTGATTGTTTTCTAGTATGTAAGATACCGCTTCGTCTAATCTAAAGTCTTCATGATCGTTTTGAAATAATTCATCATAATCGTGTTTTTCGGATATGCTATCTGTTAAACGGGGTGAGACATCGTGAAACGCAATTGTCGCATCTTCTGTTAACCAAGGCAGGACTTTATTAAAATCATTTACAACCTGTTTGAAAGAATGAAACCCATCTATAAAAACAAAACTTAGCGGATTTCCATTATAATGTTCTTCTAGATTATTGCTGTCGCATTCAATCTTTTTAGAGACCATTGAAAACCCGCCCATTTTATATACATTCTTATCAAACATTCCATACTTGTCAAAATCACAATCTACAGAATATACAGTTGGGTGGTTTTCAACAAGCATCCGTCTTGCTAGGCACATTAGAACCGCTGATCCTCCGCAGAACGACCCAATTTCCATCCAGTCGGCTCGTGGGCTGGAGTTTAAAGTCAGCCATAAAAGACACTCCTGTTCATTAGGCCACAGGCCAATAGCATTAGGCATCCAATGAGAAAGTATTCCAAATCTCTTGAACTGATAGATCAAAGTAAAAATTTTATCTTCATGCATCTACTATGTTCCAGAATACATTGTTCCATTCAGAAACGAATCTATCCATACTGAATTTTTCTTTTATGGTTTGTCTTGCGGCCTGTCCTAGTTTTCTACAAAGATCAGGATCATTAAGCAATAAGACCATGTATTCGCGCATTTCATTTTCATCGTTTGTGCAAAAACCATTTACGCCATTTTCAATAATTTCTGGTATGAGGCAGGTGGCGGTAGACACTATGGCGCACCCACAAGCCATAGCTTCTAACAGAGAGCAAGGAACTGGAGAATGAGTAGATGTATTAACAAATATTTGGGATTCAGAATAATCTTGCCTGAGAGCCTCTAGTGACTCAGCCGGTACAGACAATCCGGGGGTGTCTCCAACCACATGACATGGCAGCCCATTTGCCGTTCTTTCCCAAATTTTATAACCGCAACACCAATCTCTATTCACCCAATCATTGACAACAGACATCATTCTTTGTTGTCGTTCAGAATCTGTAGGTTTCCAAAAATCAACATCTACCCCGTGATATACTGTTGTCGCATTGTTTACACTGTCACCCCAAGCGTCTTGATTGTAGTCAGATATAAAAACGCTTAAGTCGCAGGGTAGGTTGCTATAAAAATTAATCTCTTCTGGTGCCCAAACGGTGGGAGGTAAAGTGTGCCACAAGTTAATCAAAGGCACTCGAAAGAACCCAGCCAATTGGCTGGCTAGGGAATATTGAGCCATAACATTTTGACAAAGAACCAGATCAATATCGATGTGGAGAGGGATGGGATTCTCGTTGACATCCGAATTTAAAATATGGTAGTTGTCTGGTATTTTGGCGTATTGTGTCTTCCAACTCCTGATCCCCTCTCCAGACAAGGAATAAAACTCGTGTCCGGTCTTGCACAAGTTTGGCTCATATCTTTCATGGGTAACAAAAGTTAATATATTGAGAGGCTCGCCATCTTGTCTGGTTGCGGCTCTCGTGATAGTAGATAAAGGGCTAACCGGCATTTTCTAATTCTTTTTTAATGAGAAGTCCTACGTTTTTATAAGAGTACTGCTCCGCTGACAATCTTCCTTGTTTTTTAGCTTCCGAATAGGCGGCTTTGTCATTTTTCCACATTTCAAACACGCCTCTCATTTCCTTTTGTAAAGCCCTAATATCAATCCCCCACCAGTTTTCATGTCCTGTATAGATGTCTGAAAAAGTTTCTAGCATACCAAAAACTGGTTCTTTTCTAGTCGGAACCAAGGAGCCACCACCATTTTTCATAAACTCTGACGGACCTCCTACGTCTGAGCATATAGGAGTATTGCCAAAGCCCATGGCGTCAAAGGCGGGTATGCACCAAGCCTCTCCATAGCTAGGCATCACGAAGCAGTCGCACGTATTGTGCAGGCTAAGAAGTTCTTCTTCTGTTATATGGTCTGTTACTATTAATTCATACTTATACTTATCAATAGACGGGTATAGCTTGAGATTTTCTTTTATCCTGTTACACATGCTTTTAACATGTTCCATAGTTTCTGTTGGCTCTGTGTTGTATTTTGTAGCCTTGATCATCAGGGAAACGTCTTCTGATATATCAAATTCTAGGTGGAAGGCTTTAATTAAAGCGACCAGATTTTTTCTTCTGACCAGATCTCCAATAAAATAAAATGAAAACGTATTATTTAAATCTGGGATATTGAAAACTGGGCGAGCTTGATCAAATTTACTAGTGTCGGAGGCACACGGAATGGTTTTGATGGGTATTGAGACACCACTATTTCGTGAGGCCTGAGCCATTTGGTCGCAGGCGACCCAAGCTTCATCCATCATATTAATTCTCTGTGGCCAAACAGAGTTAGTAAACGAGTCTGTTTCAGTGAAGTACATCGCTATGTTTTTATCAAAATGGCCGTTATAATCAAGGTAGTGCGGGAGAACATTTTGTATGCAAATATTAGCCCCTCTGAGCGGCTTCTGTTCAAGCTCAATTATTCTTTCGGGGATTTCGTAATTATTCTCGTTAAGTTTTATGGGGCGACACACCACATCTAGACCCACATGATCCATTGCTAGAATGTAATCAATCGCTGCTTGACCCCAGCCAGTGCCATCTCTATAACAGCCTATAAATAATACTTTCATTTCTTCTATCTATCTAAAAGTCAAAAAAAGCTACGCACTGTTCGCCTTCTTCTGTGAACCGCATACTGCAAGACTTGTTCATGAATTTAAGAAGCTCTTCGGGCGATAAACCTTTAATGATGTAGCTACCTTCAGTATACTTTTTCTCAAAACTTGTGACGTGTAAATCTCCAGTTTTGGAGTGAGAAGCTCTTGCAGAAGCAAGATCGCTACTGAAAGAATTCCATTCTACAGAAACTGTTACTTCGTTGTCAAACGTTATTTCAAATCCGGTCTTGTCTTTAAACACTTGAAACATTGTTGGGCATCCATGGTGGTCTTGGCTCTTGAATCATTCCTGTTCGTCTTTGTTCCCAATAATTTTTGCGATCACGAATTTCTGATAATTGATTATAGGCCTCTTGCAAGTTGAATTCCCTAAACGCCGGTCGTCCGTATGCATAAGAATCTTCGTTAAAGTACAAACTACTGGTTCCTTCTATAAATACTCCATAATTCAGATCTCTAATCAATCTTGCTTCAAGATAAGTATCAAGTTGTTCTGGCTCTCCTAAAACATTGATAATGAGCCATTTAGCTAAATCTCTATTATTCAGATCACTTGGGACCGAGTTAGACGGAGAGTGCAGTCTGGGTGGAGATTCCCAGATACCTTCTTTAATTGGGACTGAGTCAAAATGGTCTGCCCATTTTTTTGCTGTATCATCGTATTGATAATGTTTTATGAATCGTTTTCTGGTTTTTTTCCCAAGCGAGGATTGCTTTTCATCCGTTAATTCAAAAAATTCTTGGAACTTTTTAGCAGTATAGTCATTGTCTGGAATAGCCCTTATGCAACCAGTTTCTAATTCCAGATATTTTGTTTTTAGTTTAAGAGGTTCTCCTCCGAGCTTTCTTATGACACTATGCATTGCGGAATAATCCACAGACATCACTGGGACTCCGCAAGCGGCAGCTTCTACTTGGGGAAGACCGAACCCTTCGCTGTTCGCATACTGTACGTATAAATCAAACGTATTTATTATCTTAGCCAAAAACTCTGGAGATGCCCCTCTTTGTACATTAGCCAATCCAGATTTGAATTCTCCACACCGTGAGCATTTAGAAACCGCGTCGTGGAAAAACGATGGAAAAATATGCCCACAGGCCTCACAAACGTAAGTAAAAATTACTTTGCTACAAAGACCATATTGTTTTAATAGCTTGGGAATATCCCAGCCAACGTCAGGATAGCTAGTGTGACAATATAGAAAAACGTCGCTATTGTTGTACGAATCTAGAAACTTCCTAAAGGCATCAAACAAATCTGGAAACAGCTTTCGTCGCTGATTCCTCATTATAGTGCCTATTATTTTTGCGTCTGGGCTTAAATCCAGAGATTGCCTATTTTGGATTTTGTCTACAGTAGGCTTGTACACTTCGTCAGCAGAAGGTGGAGCGCTACCTAAGCAACTGATGGAACCCCCTCCTTCTTTAGCTAGAGTTTTCACCGCCCAATCAGAATATGTAAATACCGCGTCGGCATTAGCATAAGTAGTTAGCCATTGTTCATTTTGGCCTTCCGCGTCTACCGTTGGCATTATGGCCCAATGAAACAAATTGCGGAAAGGAGATCTTTCCTCAAATTCTAACATCCAGAAGTCTCTTATGTCAAAAACAATATCCGGCTTAAAGTCTAAAAGAACTTCTTCAAATCGCCATTCGCCAAATTGGTATACTCCGTTTGAGTTATACTTATTGGTAGCTTCACGGTTGTCGGGAAGTGGAGCGTTGGGATATGTTGTCCAAGGAATCTCTTGTAGGCGAGGTTCTTTTGGATGCGCATATATAGATAGCTCCGCAAGCTCGTACTTGTCGGAGCTATACAATCTTTTCATAACCTCTCGGCCATACGTAGCGTAGCCTGTGTTTAAAAACGAGGCTTCGTTACATAGAAGTATCCTCTTTTTCCTCACGATAATATTTTCTCGTTCTTTGTATGATTTTTCGAACAATATGCTTAATTTGTCCTTTTGGACAAGACAGTTTTTCGGCTATCTCTTTGTGTGTATAGTTTTCGGACTTCATTTTTAGTACCAATTTTTCTTTTTCGCTCAGGCAATCTGGTATTAATTCCCACAACTCTTCTTTTGTTGTATACCAGTTATCTTTTTTGAATGAGGCATTTACAGACTTCTTTTTGTTTTTCCTCATATACCTAAAGATTTCATTCCTTACGCAAACAGTGGCAAAAGTAGAAAATTGGCTTTTTTCGGAATCATAATTTCTTATGGCTTTTATAAGACCTATGAAGCCCACTTGCATGTAGTCTTCTAGATCGTTTTTGTGAGAAGCCAATCGAATAGCCTGAGAAACAACCAGCCCATAATGCTTATTGACTAGCTGACTCTCAGGATCTTCGACTGGATTTTCATATGTCATTTAAAATGGGGCGGCGTCAGATCGCGCTTGTGAAGTTACTGGTTCTCGCTCTTCATTATCGTTTTGAAATCTATTATTGAAAAGCTTGAATTTATTTACTCGAAACTTAATCTTAGATCTACGATTTCCATCCTTATCCGTCCACTTGTCTTGGCGAGCGCAAGCCATTACAGCTATTTCGTCTCCCTTTGAGCAGTATCTATCAATTGTAGTCGCTCCGCTATCCCAAGCCTCAAAATCAAGATAATCGACTTTCTTGCTCTTTTCTCCATCTTTTGATTTACGATACTCGTTAACAGCGAGGGTGAACCTAACTACCGAAGTTTCATTAACATCGGTAAGCTCTGGGTCTTGAACCAAGCGACCTATAAAGTGACAATTATTCATTCTCTAAAGTCCTTCCATTAAAAAAGCCAAGTGGATTAACTCGTAACCCTTAGATACATTCTCTTTGTCTGCTAGATCTAAAAACTCATTCGTAAACTCTGGGTAAGCCGCATAAAATATGTCTACTAATTTTTCCTCCAGCAACACTTGTTTTTCGTCATTTGGTGGTTTGATTAAATCAATAAAAGTTGAGTCAGGACCAAGTTCTTCTCCTTCTACATTGTAGTAGATAATAAACTTCGTCGAGAGTTTTAATCTCTCTGTTTTCATCAGAATGTCTTGAAAAATAATTATTCTAGAGGCATAGGCAGGACAGTCGATGAATACTGGCTTGGTGCTTTCTGAAGAATAATAATGTACGCCTGAAGGCAGAGGGTCTTCTTGAATCTGATATATGCAAATAGTTTCTTGTTCGTCTTGATCAACAGTTTTTTTAAGAGGGAAAGTAACAGCGCACCCAATGCCATCAAAATCAGAGGCGACGACTTTGACAACATAGTCGTGTTCTTTGAAGAAATTTACGAGCGCCTGATTATCCATCCTGTAACCTATAAAACGCGCAAGGGGCGTTTTTTGCACTATATTTGGGAAACTTTTTGCACAATAAAACCGTCGTCGATCTGGTATCGCCTCTTACCACGAGACAATTCCCCGGAGGACTTTCCGTAAAGCAAAACTGTATTGCCCTCATACAAAAGCCCTTTGTGTTTTTTCCATTCGTCGCAAAACACAGTCACTGTTTCTAGACATCCGGTATTGTCCTCCACAACCAAGAACCCCATAGGGCTTCCTTTTGACCGTCCATTTTTTACAACATACTCATTAACATTAGAAACTTGCACTGCTAAAATTATATTACCACGTTTGCCGTCAAAAAACTCTTTACATGTGGAATTTGACCCGCTCGCATCACAAGAGTCTACTTCGCTGTAGCTTAGCGCTATTCCCAAAGTTTCTTTTTCTATATTGGACACCCACCCCGGACTATCTTCCAAGGAATAAGGAGGATTTTTCAATAGCAGAACTAGACTTTCAACAATAGAGTTTCTTGTGGTGTTAAATGTTCCACCTCCATTCTTTTTGGTGGGAGACAGTTTAGACAAAGCGTCGGCTAGACACTCCCACTCCTCCTGTCTCTCAACCACCCACTCTTTCTCCTTATCTGTTAGTTTCTGCCATGTTTCAAATTCGTACAACATCCTGCTCCTACTCATGCCAAAATGGGACATGGACCCCACAGACACAAGAGAAACCATTATGTTTTTATTGATTTTATGAGACGTATTGACTAAAAATTGATACCATGACCAGTCTGCTATTGGTTTTGATAGACTGCTCTCCACGGAGTCTATTACTTGTATCAATTTTTCCACATGTTTTTCTCCAACAGATTTTATATCGTTGAATCCAAAGTTTATGACTTTATTTCTAATGCTAAACTTGGAATCCATATTGACGACAGAAGGAGGGGAAACTTGTATGCCTGATATTTTAGCATCCCTTATTAGATCTCTGACTTCAGACTGGGGATCTTGTTTTCCATTAGCGTAAAATAAATAGTTACAGTAGAAATTTATAGGAAAATGGGCCTTGGCGTAGGCTGACCAGTAGGCGCAAACAGCATAAGAAACTGCGTGGCTTTTGTTAAAAGCATACCGGTTGGACTTTTCAATCCATCCAAAAATTTCTTCGGTCACTTCGCTAGTAACGATTCCTTTACTAGAGGCTCCTTCTAGGAAAGACTCCTTTACTTCTGACATGAGGCCAGCTTGTTTTTTGCCGATAGCTTTTCTCAAGCCGTCTGCTTGTTGCAAATCAAAGCCCGCTATAACCTGAGCTATTTGCATGCTTTGTTCTTGATATACTAGCACCCCTTGAGTAGACTTTAGGATAGGCTCCAAGGAATCGTGTAAATATGAAACCTCTTCCGATCCATTTTTTCTGTCTACATAGTGCTGTGTCATTGACTTGCCGTCAATAATAGCTTTTAGACATCCCGGTCTAATAAGAGCAATAAGAGCGGCTAACTCCTCAATGTTTTTAGGGCGGATTCTTTTTGCCCAAGATTTTCCCAAATTACTTTCTAGTTGAAATACACCTTTGGTTCTCCCGGTAGATATCAAATCCCAAGTCTTGTCACAATCGTAACCGCATTGGCTGATGTCAAAGCGAGTAGACGGCAATCCGGTTTGCGACAACGTGGTCGGGTGATCTGGGTCTAGAACTTCAAAAGAACACCCGCAATCAAATTCGTAGTTTTTCATCGGCCAGAGCCTTTTCAAATTTTACCTTGGGAGCAAAATGTCTATACAGCTTAAGAAATTTTATCAGGACAGACGCGGTATCTTTCACGTCTTGCAGAGCGTCGTGCGCATTGTCTTTAGGCATTCCCATCCAATCTCTAATAGAATCCATGCTGACGCTTCTTATATCTGGATTGTTTTCAGTCCACATGAATACATTATTCATTAAGTCCATACTATGGATAGTGTGAAACAACCCCTGCTGGTTTCTTTTTTTATTCATAGGACCGTATTCTCTACATAAACGATTTGCGATAATCATATCGAAATTATTTATATTGTGTCCGGCGGGTATTGGAGCCGTCCAACTACCCTTTTTATAATTAAACCTGTCTACGAATTTAGTAAATCTATCCCACACCGTTTTTAAATGTGGGGCTTTTGCTAATTCGGCTCTAGTTTTTCCATTTACAGCTAGGGCCTCTTCTTCTAAGGGGTCTAATCCAGCAGCTACCGCTTTTTCATCCCCTAGTGGCTTGATCAGAGATTCAAAATATCCATTAGGTTGTACAGACAGTCTACGACCGTGTATCATTACGGCGGCAATTTGTACTGGTTGAGTTGTCAGTGGGTTTCTACTGCCTGTTTCAAAATCAAACACACAGATATCATTATAATTCATCTACAGAGTCCTCTTCTTTTTCAACTAAAAATTCCATCTTATTATTGAAATCTTCAAACGATAGATCTCCATATCTTAGTGTTTGGCGAGAAAATAATTTGTCATATTTTCCTTCTGCAATAAGCGAGGCCGCACAAGCAGCGCCATATCCTGTGCAACGCTGCATGGCTGAAAAGTTTTCGTCTGGCGGAACGAGTAGTTCTTGAATTTTTTCATCAATAGATATGTAGATAATAACACAGTCTTCTACTTGATGTTTTGCACAACTTTTTGTGAAGATCTTTTTAAGAGTTGGTCGATCCAGTTCGCATTCTTCGATTAGCAACTTAATGGTTTTGAGATGTCCCGGCCACCTAAGAGTCTTATATGAAACATGAGTAGCTCCCAAGTTTTTAAGGCTGTGGACGCTATAAGATGATCCCCCGCTTGTATAAAAAGCTTCTAAAACCCCCAAGCTCTGAGTGGAAACAGTTTCATAGCCTTCTAGAGACTTAACAGAAGTTATCTCTCCGTTATTTAAGATTGTAGAGTTTTCTGTGTATTCATTAATAAGGCCATCAAGAGACCAGCTACAAAAATAATTAAAATGATCGTCTTTAGAAGCTCTTCGAGGTAGTCCTCCAACCATTATATTTACTGTTTTTGGTTTTTTTTCATCTTCTTCGGCAATCTGCTTGTATAGATTTTCTGTAAGTATGTTTGCTAATCCGGGGGCCAAGCCTAAATCTGTCATTACTGGTTTAGATCCGTTGCTGACAGCAAAGCTATTAATATATTCGCTTACTTCTTCATTGCCACCAAGATCACAATATCTAATTCCATTCTTTATGCAATATCTAGCAACATCTTTGTTGTTGTAATATGGGAGAGCAGAAATCACAACGTCTGGAAAGGGTCGGGATATTGATTTTGATATGTGGCCTTCTAATTTTGGGATACAATGTGTTTTTGCCGATTGGCTTAAAAAAGAATTGCATTTGTCCAATGCTTCTTGAGATAGGTCTACTAGTTCTAGCTCGTAGCCAAGTCTTTCCATAGCCCAAGCCGTAGATTGACCCATTCTTCCAGCACCAAAAATAATAGCTCTCATTGTACCGCTCTCCCCTTAAGTTCTTCCCAATCTTTTTCTGGCCTAACCACCAAGTTGGTGTCCCACGCCCCAATTAGAGTGTTGGGAGATATTCCAAAGTCTGCTGCGTGTTTTATGATAGCGTTGAGATCTTTTGGAAAACAACTTCCGCCGAACCCCAGACTTCCATCTGGGCCGGGAACCGACCAGTGAGAGCCTCCCAGTCTCTCGTCGTGTATAGCATACTCAATCACCTTGTCGTAGTCAACTCCGTTCGCTTCGCACATAGCGGAGAATTCGTTTGCTAGCGACACTTTAGCCGCTAAGAAGCAATTGGTAAGATACTTAACATACTCTGCTATAGTTGAGTCTGTTTTTATAATAGAAGCCTTCGGAAAGATGTTGGCGTAAAATTGCTTTAGTCTTGTGGTGGCTGGTCTAGGGCCACCCAGAATAACACGGGTAGTGTTACGAAAATCTTCCGCCGCGTTTCTTTCTAGTAAGAATTCTGGGTTGAATACTACTTGAGAGTCTTGGCACATCTCATTAATAAAGGAGGTGGTGCCCGGAGGAACTGTAGATTTAATAACTATGATATTTTGTCTGCCAGTTCCACACGCTTCCAAACAAACAGTTTTTACGATTGAGGTATCGCACGATCCATCTAGCTTCATTGGTGTTGGAACACATACAAACACCACGTCGCAATCATGGGATAAGTCTGTTATTGTTTTATGCGTTGATAGATCTGCATGTGCTTTATCATAAGTGTATACCTTATTGTAACAAGAGAAGACTTCGGTCAGCGCCGACCCTACAAACCCCTGTCCTATTATTCCTATTGCTCTTATTTTCATAGATTTTCTACAGCCTCTTTTATATATTGACACGCTACATCCGCGTCCTCTTTAGAGAATGTAAGAGCGGGTCTAAGTCTAATTGATCTACTGCCGCATTTTAATACGAGCATATTTTCTTGTAACAACTCTACCATTCTATCTCGAAGTTCTGAGGATGGCAGATCAAACGCTATCATGAGTCCTCGCCCCCTTACATTGTCTATTTCGCTTATACTTCTAAGACACCATAATAAATGAGAGCCTACATCGCTAACATCAGCAATCAAATCTTCCCTGTTGATGGCATCTACTATATAGTTAAATCTAACCATATCAACTATATTGCCACCCCATGTAGAATTTATTCTGCCACTAGTATTGAAGACGTTGTGTTTTACTTCATCAATTCGTTCAGTAGAGCAGAAACCACACACCTGAGTCTTTTTGCCAAAGCACATCATGTCAGGAACAACGTCGAAATGTTCGTAGGCCCACATCTTGCCAGTTAGCCCCATGCCAGTCTGCACTTCGTCAAATATAAGAAGACACTCGCGCTCATCAGCTATGCGTCTTAGATTTTTGAAAAACGCTACCGGAAAATGATTATCTCCACCCTCACCCTGTATCGGCTCTATGATAATCGCAGCAACTTCTTCGTGGACACGGCGTTCGATGTCTTCCCAATCAGGCTCTACGGTAGTCCATCTAAACTTTGGGAACAGGGCGGTCTTTTCTGGGGTTGTATTGGTCAAAGAGAGTGTGTAGCCTGTCCTGCCATGAAAAGCGTTCTTGAGATGGAACACATCTAGGTTGTTAATATCAACCGTATGGATATATTTTAGTTTCTTGGCCTTCCAGTCAAATGCGGCTTTGAGGGCGTTTTCTACCCCAAGAGCGCCACCATCAATGAAAAAGTAGTGTTTAAAATCAGGAGTAATTTCAGAGAATTTCTCTACAAATTCAGCATAAGTACTGGAATACATATCACTATTAGCAAGCTTAACTCTTCCAGCCACGCCCATTTCGTTTTGTGCTTTTATTAATGCAGAATGTCCCCACCCCAATGGCTGACTGGCAAATTGTGAATAGCAGTCTAAGTATTTCTTTCCTGTGTTTAAGTCTATAATATAAGAACCAAGGCTCTTCTGTTGGTCTACGACTACATGAAAACCGTCAACAAGTATGTGGTTCTTTAGCGTGTCTATAGCTTTAATGTCAGGCATTTAACCGCTCCTCCCGATTTCATAAATTCTGACATATCGCATATAGATGTCTTTTTACCAGAAAACGATAAGGAAAACATATCTGATGGGGTCACAACCGTCTTATTTATTTCAATACTGTTACAAAGAAAGTCTTGCGCTTGCTCTTCATGAACATTTAATACGTCAAGAACTCCTATTTCATGGCCGATCTCCATTAGCTTTTCCAAAATTCTTTCTTGGCTGAACCTAGAAAAGGCTTGTTGATGATAAACAACTCTATTTTTCAAAGGAAGAAAACATGTGTCCAAATGATAGAATCTTGGATCAACTAATTCACAGGACACGACATCAACTTTGAGAGTTTTTGAGATAATTTCGTGGGCTTCCGGGTCAGTTCTAAATCCATAGCCCATGAACAGGGTATTTTCAAAAAATAGGGCGTCTCCCTCTCCCTCAAAGCAAATGTGGTCTGGGATTTCAATTACTCTATAGCCGTGTTTTAGAAACCAATCTTTAAAGAACCACTTCTCGTCTCGTCTTTCCTGATGTCTAAAATTTGATAATATCACTGTGTCTCGGTATACTAGTCCTGCGTTTGCGGTAAATACCATGTCGGGGTATCCACGCTCAGGCTCAATAAAGCTCAGTCTGGCTCCCGTTTTAGACAAAAGATCAACCATTTTCTCCCACTGGGAAAGAGCTAGGGCGGGATCGATATCATTATCAATATCCATCCAAGGATTGATTTCGTAGTCTATATTAAAATATGTTGGTTTACACAGTAAAAGATCTGTCATTTGCTCCCGGTGCTCATACCTTGTGGAAAGTTCAGAGAGTCTCCATGATTGACCGTCCAAGCCACTTCATGAGTAACGGACCTGAATGTACGAGCGGCGCTGGGCTGTCCGTTTCCAGACTTTTTCACCCCTCCAAATCCAAGATGAGATTCAGCAGCAATACTGCCGCCATTCCAGTAGCCAAGACCAAAATCACATTCGTTGCGAATGCGTCGAGCAACCTTAAAACTTTCTGTTACTACGCCAAGAGCAAGCCCATAGTCAGTGTCATTGTAAATCCTAATAGCATTATCAATTGTATCGTAAGGAATAATTGACACATGCGGCCCGAATACTTCTTGCTTAAGATATGGAACATCTCTCCACTCCGTTTGATATACCGTGGGTGTTAAAAACAAGCTATCGCCATCTCTCTCTCCCATTAGCAGAACATCCGCCTCTGGGTCCGCTTCGACCATCTTGTTAAACTCTATGACTCTTTCGAGTTGCTTTTCATTAATAAGAGGGCCGTAGAAGGTGTTGTCGTCGAATGGGTCTCCAGTCTGTAGATCACCACTTCTATTGGCAAATTCGTCTGCAAATTTGTTGTATAGAGAACGATGAACAATTAGCCTGCTAGCAGACACACAACGTTGACCAGATAGTTTGTAAGCACTAGCCAAGCACGCGGCCATTGCCATGTCATAATTCGCATCTTCATGAACAATTACTGCCGATTTACTTCCCATCTCACAAGAACAGGTTTTGTGCCAGCTTTCCGCACAGACTTTACGAACATGCATTCCTACGTCGGCGCTTCCAGTGAAGCAAATATGATCCACGTCTTCGTGAATTAGATCATCTCCGACTTGTCCATCCCCATGAATCATATTGAAAACGCCCGGCGGAAAACCAGCTTCTCTGTAAAGCTCCGCAGTAATCTGGCCAACCCAAGGTACATCCTCGCTCGGCTTAAGAATTACAGTATTCCCTTCAACAAGAGCAGGAGCAGCGCACCAAAAACCACCAATCGCAAAAGGAAAATTAAAAGGCGCAATGATCGCAACGACCCCTTTTGGCTTCCTAAGCATAAACGCATCTTTTTCTGGCAACTCCGAAGCAATCGCTTCACCATAAGGCATCCTCCCTGTACTAAAGGCATACTGAGCCATGTGCAACGCTTCGTTAACTTCGGCAACAGACTCGTTAAAAACTTTTCCTGTTTCTGTGCTTATAATTTCTGCAATATGGTCTTTGTTTTCTTCGATTAACTTTGCAACCTTAAGAAAATATTCTGCTCGTTGAAATCTGCTAAGACTTCTCCATTCACCAAAGGCCTTCTTAGCGGACATATAAGCGGTTTCTACGTCCAGCAGAGATGCTTGCGGAAAAGCCCCCACGATTGTTCCTGTGGCCGGATTAATACTGTCAAAAAGAGACTCTTCGTCTCCATCAATGAATTGACCATCAATGTAATGTAATCCCTTTACGATTTGATAAGTTGTCATTTTGAGTCCTTTGTAGATTCCATTAAATTTTTCACTGAGTTTTGACAGAAGCCCTTTTGGCCTCGCTCTATTAGCTCTATGATTACCCCGCCTAGATGTGGCAGAGGTTTTGTAAATATTTGCCTGAGTTCATCTTCAGGACAGTCAATAATTTCTTCCGTGAGAAATTCTACCCCATTATCTCGCCAGTCTTTTACTACGCGGTCTATTCCAAACACTTGATATGCAAAATGGTGCACTCCTCCAACGCCTCCCCTGTCGGCCACCCATTGCCCCACAATCGAGTTCTCGTCCCCGTCTGATATAAACACTTCTGGAGCAACATGTCTGTGTCCTCCAGCCTCTATGGTGGGAACATTGTTCATTTTTTCTTTAGGGGTCATCGCAATACATTCAGCCTTGGAGCCGTCATCGAAAACGATATCGAACTCAGTTCCAATTTTATACTGGAGTATTGCGCTGAGAAAGCTAGCGGTTTTTTGTCTATCTGAAACTCTATAGGCTATATGATCCAATCTCATCTATATAGCTTCCTTTTTATATCTACGTACTGTTCTACAGCTTTGTTAAGATCTTCGTATAATTGACTGAACTTAAATCTATAATCGTCGCAGTCCACTTGATATCGGGCGCCTCGGGCGCCTGAATTGCGCAAGTAGTCATTTATGCAGCACAATGACAGTCTATTGCACTCAACTGATGATCCATCTTCTAGCACTCTTGTATAAATATCTGTTTTGGTCATTTGATTATTCCGGTAGATAATTGATTAGATACTCCCATGATTTTATCCAGAAAACTGATGCCAAGAATATCAAATTTAACATGGCCCATCGCCTCCAAATCTTGCATCTCCAAACCCGCGATCTTTTCAGATCCTCTTTTTTCCCTAACCATTGGACACACTTCGCTTAAGTTTTTAGAAGAAATCACTACGCCAGCCGCATGCTTACCTTGAGATTTATATGTTCCTTCAAGCCTAATAGCTTGCCCAAACAATCTGCTTAATTCCCCGCTAAGACTGCCATCGTCTTCTATACGACACCATTCTTTAAGTTGTTCTGGTTGGTTTATCAAAGCCCATCTTATAATAGAAGGGTCTTCCATTTCTTGTAATTGGTCTGAAATTTCTGCTTCAGATGGAATATTTTTGGTGATATAGTTCATCTCTTCAAAACTGCAAGCGTCGTGTACGCGCAGAACTTCTTTCAGAGATGTGCGACCTTGCATTCGCCCAAGCGTCACCATTTGCCCCACATTCTCTTTGCCGTATTTTTGACGCATATACTCAATAACGCGCGCTCTTTTTTCGGTGGGGACATCAATATCAATATCTGGAAGAGAAACATGGTCTTCGGTATTACGCCCAGCATTGTAAAATCTTTCAAAGATTAGACCGTACTCTATTGGGTCTACCTCTGTTATACCAATCAAGTGTGAAATAAGGCAACCTGCGGCAGAACCTCTTCCCGGTCCCGGCAGCCAGCCCTGCTCCCTTACATGGTTTACTATGTCTTGAACTATAAGAAAATATCCTGACAAATTTGCATCCTGTATAACCGAGAGTTCCTCTTTGATTCTTTCGGCATATAATTTCGAATTAGTTTCTTCTGACGCCTTGCCAGTGTCGGCTATTTTACTTTGCCAGCCATGTCTGCATAAAGATCGTAAATATTCATCTTCAGACATATTGTCCGGGCAAGAAAATTTAGGGAGCATGGGTTTGCCTAATATGTTGTATTCTTCGCACATATCAGCAATTAGCTTGGTGTTGTAGATTTCCTCGTCAGTATTTATAACTTGAATTTCTTCTTCTGAGGGGATGTGATATTTGTTTGAGCAAAAGAAACCGCCTAAGCCAACGTCTTCAGAATTGTTAAGCTTTTGCTCTACCTTCTTTAGAGTTGTCCGCATCGCAGAACACAAGAGCACTCTTTGGTCTGGGGCGTCTTCAGAGGAGCAATAGTGAGAGTCTGCCGTAGCTATACAGGGTATGCCGGTTTTCTTGCTGATATACCTTAAGGCTTCAGCGGTTATTCTTTGGGAGGGACACTGGTCTTGATCTATCAATTGTATTTCTAAAAAGAAATTGTCCTTGCCGAAAATGTCTCTATATTTTTCAGCCAGCAGAGTAGTTTTGCTAAGCCAGTCTACATCAATATATTGTTTCGCCTCTTCGTAAGTAGCCGCACCATAGGCAGACTTTTTGTCAGCAAATATGATATCTGCAAGTTGGCTTCCTATATGTCCAGAAAAGCTAATTAAATTTCCGTCACAGTATTCGGCCAGTGTGTCCAGATCTAATCGTGGCTTGTGGTAAAAGACTTCCTCGTCATTGCTGGCAGAGGTAGCTTCTATCAGCTTTGTCCAACCCTCTAGATTCTTAGCCAGAACTACCAGATGACTAAGCTTCCTATTGGTTTTATCTTTTACGCAGGGGTCTTGGTCACATAAATAAAACTCGCAACCTAAAATGGGTTTTATATTTTTTTCTTTCATCGCCCTGACAAACGAGACGGCCCCTGAGATCGTCCCATGATCGGTCACGGCGCATGCATCGTACCCAAGGTTCGAGCAGCGTTCTGCGACCTGTGAGGGCTTCGAGAGACCGTCCAGCAAACTGTAGTGGGTGTGCAAGTGTAGAGGAGTCCAAATTGGCATTTCAGCGTCCTACTGGGTCAAGATCCTTGTATGGCATGTTGTAACAATCTGTGGAAGGTTTCCACCTATTAGAATGATCCATGTCATCCTTTACCCAAAAGCGGGCCTGTTCAAAGTATTCCTTTGCGTCCTTTTGTCCACAAATCCAAGCCCTGACAGGCTTGTTGTTCTTAAATTGTATACTGGTAAAGATGTATATATCCGGTTTTTGATGCGCGCTGGTTTCTGCTACAGAAGCATCGTAATGATCTAGAGGAGGCACAGACCTTCTTTTAGATTTGACTTCAATTTTTTTACCGTCCTTTATCAAATCATGATTGTACTTCTCCTCACCCTCATTATTGCTGATTATCTCGGCTTGGATGTAATCGGCAACGATCTCCTCCCCGAGATAGCCAGCAAAATTCCCCTTGCCCTCAAGGATGGAATTATTTATCACACCTAAATTATCAGCCTTAACCTTACAACTCTCTACCATTTCATCGGTAAAGTAGACTTGAACAATATTACTTTTTTTTGTTGAACTTTTCATAAATGTATCGTGCTGTCGCAACGTCCTCTATCGCTAGTCCTGTGGCGTCGAATAGTGTTGTCCTACATCCGCTAGTTTCTACCCTGCCCTGAATCACTTCTGCTATCGGACACCATATTTGAGAAATCTTATTCTTTTTAGCATACTGTATTTCTCCAGAATGGGAGCACTGTGCCCACTCATCATACGCAACTAGATCAACATTTTCAAGAACGCACGGATGCAGTTCTCTTTTTCCTTCTGCGTCTGCTCCAACAGCATTAATATGAACTACAGGTTTGAGATATCTATACTCAATAAATGGTTGACGTGAAGGGGTTAGCGTTGTAATTATATCCACGTCCCACAAACAATTTTCAAGATCATTATGAACTTCTATTTCTACAGGGCTTCCCTGCCTAACTTCTAAATAATTCAATTCATCTTTTAACTTATTTGCTCGTTCTTCACTGAGGTCAAATAATCGAACAACCTCAATGTCTCTTACGGCAAGGACCGCTTCTATCTGCCTGAGTGTTTGATTTCCGCAGCCGATAAACGCTGCTTTTTTGGAATACTTGGGGGATAAGTATCTGGTTGCCACTCCAGTCACTGCGGCGGTACGAATGGCGGTAAGAGTTTCTCCGTCTAAGATTGCTAATAGTTTTCCAGAAGCCACATCGTTTATAAGAACCTTAGCGAATATGTTAATTTTGCGCTTTGTTCCTGTTTCGTCTAGGTGTACTCCACACCATTTAATCCCCGCCGTATCTCCTACAACCGCTGGCATAGATCTGAAATCGCCATTAGGTATGTCCATATACACTTTTGGCGGCATCTGTGTGTTTTCAATGTTTATAAATAAGTCTTCAACAACTTCTATGCATTCTGGAACTGATAGTATCTGCGCTACTTCGTCGTTTGTAAAGTATTTAACCGGGAGCATCATAATACCCTATATTGAAGTCTGGTTTGGTACACTCTGCGCTTGTCCTTTCAATACCATTCTTTTTGATATGATCTTGCACATATCTACAGATGTTGGTATCTGTACCTTCCCAGTTATTCTTATAATAATCGCAAAGCTTAGTGCACTTCCAATGCGACTGGCTCTGTGACAATAATTTAGGGCTTTTATTGTTCTTGATTTCGTTAAATCTTTTTCTGAGCATCTTAAGAAATAATTCTTTAGACCCATCATCAAAGCACAGAGAAAATGGTCCTCCATCTTTTACATAGAAAATGGTCATTATCGCCTGATCGTAATCAGGATACAGCTTGGATATGGCGTAGTAATAGAGAAGCAATTGCGGGTCACTCTCTAATTTATTATAGTCCTTTTCTTCGCCTGTGGCCCAATTAATTCTTCTACCAGTCTTCCAATCTACAACTTCTATAACTCCGTCTTCGGCTTCTGTAACTAAATCTATAGTTCCTTTTATGGCCAGCTTACCCTTTAACTTTGTGCCGTCATCAAGAGTGTAGTCGTACTCTGCCCAAGGCTCATCTATCTCTATGTCGAAGTGAGGCTCAGTGTCTACAATCTTTCTGTTTCTGGGGTCAAACTGACCATCATTATAATGCAGACCCAGCCACGTCCATTTGCGGCATTCGTTTTTTTCTTTGTCTGTATATTCATGGACGCAGTTGGAGGTGTAGTGTTCGAAACTTTTATCTACTATTTTGTTAACAAACTCTTCTGAGTATAGTTTGCTACTAGTGAATGTAATCCTTCCAAGTGCGTCGTCTGTGACGCTCATAAGCCCAGACTCTGGAAGGCTCTGGAGCCTTTTTTTGCACGACGCCAGACACTCCATCACCTTATGGACGATGGTTCCCTGCTGGGCTTTTTTACCTGACGTTGAGGGGAAACCCAAGACATAATTTATGTAATACTGCTGCTGACAGTAATCATAACTATTATATGACGAACTTCGTATATAAGCTACGAGCATTTATTCCACTCCAAGGCTTCTGATATGATTGGGAATTCTTCCCTAAAGAGGCCCTTGATTTCATTTGCAATGTCCTGATGCTCTTTCTGAGTTGATAGGTCTGTTCGCAGTTTTATATAATGAATCCAGCTTCTAACTGTTCCATTCATATACATGCGAGTCTTGGTGCTCAACGGCAATAAAAATCTAGCGCTTTCTTTGGCTATCCCTCTCTCTAATGCTTCTTCGTACAAGTCGTGTGTTGCATCTTGTATTCTTTGATGTGTGTATTCAAACCAAGTCTTGGTATTTTCAGACAGATCGTCAAAAGAGTTTTGCCTGTTCTTGGTGTCTTGTCTTCTTGGCTTGACATATTCAAACCCCTGCGCCTTTGCGTATCTTTGACTGAATTCCTGAAAAGAGAAGCTGCGATGTCTGAGGATTTGAGCAGCTATTCCTCTAGTTGTGTTGATTTCAACAACCATGTTTGCCATTTCAAAAATAGACCAGTGTCCATGTTTGATACAGAACTTAAGTAAACCAGACACCTCTGGGTTGTCTTGATTTTTAGGGTTGCTCACTCTGGCGCAGTAACCAATGGTTTCTTCTGCGTCAGGAGTAATGGAAATAAGCTTAACTTTCATACAGGCTCTAGCCATCCCCATCCTGCGAGAATGTTTAGTAGCTCCTTTGACTGTTCTTCAATGGCCATGTCTTGGTTATCGATTACGGCGTCAAACCCCTCGTAAGTATCGAGAGCAATTTCACTAGCGTGAGAATCGTCATGGGGCGCTCTGGTAAGGCGAATTACTTTGCCGCCAGCCTCTTGTATCGCTTCTACCTCGTCTGGAAACCTACAGTCTCCCACAAGAGCCAGAGCGCTCTGTTCTGATTGAATTTGATTGATGCAAAAATCCACCCATACGTCTTCTTTGAGCGATCTGCAAACATCAGTACCAAAGTATTGAAGAAACTCTCTGGCTGTAAAATCTTTAATCGGAGATGGAGTATTCTTTTGTTTTTCAGACCCATAGCATTGTTCGTATTTTAGTCCGAAAAAATTAATGGCTATAGACTTTAGAGAATCAGCAAAGTTATAGGCTTTAACAAAAGGCCACACATTCATAGAGCAGTATTGAACAAATCTGGGTTCTCTATTGTTGAGATCTAGTACTCCCATCTGTTGAATTTCTTCGCCCTTCTCATCCATAAACGTAGCGTTTACAGACAACTGGCCTCTGTCATCTAAGAGAAACTTTTCAATTACTTGATTTCTCTGCAACTCATAGCCATGCAGGAAGTTTATACATGTGGTTTTACCGGCTCTTTTATGACCGCTGATGGCTAGGATTTTTTGAGACATTTTATCTTCCTTTTCGGATGTCGTACCAGATAAAGCAATTGAGAGACACCCATAGCAGAAGCTCGGTTAAAAACGCTGGTTTAAAGCCCTCTATGATAGCTGAAATCAATGCCGCCCACATAAACACTAGCGCGGCAGTTCTAGCCGTGAATTGTAGCCCCATGTCAAGCCTAGACATATGTTTTACTTTTTTCGGGTTTCTTCTTTAAAATCTTCCAAGTCAATTTTCTGTTGCATTTCTTCATTCAAAGCTTCGTGACGCGCGGCCTGTACCGCTCTTCTTTCACTGTTCTTATATTCCTCAAGTTTTTTTGGATTGTTGTATCCCTTTCCTTTTTTTCTCCGTTCCCGTTTATTTTTTTTCTTGTTGCGTGCTTTTATTTCGTCTTGTTGTTGTCTGGTTCTGTGAGGTCTTCTCTTGTGCTTCTTTTCCGTAGCTCGATCTGCTATTATAGAACTAAGAACACCATTCGCTTGGGCTAAAGTTCTTTTCACCCCTTTTCCGAAAAATTCGATCCTGACATGACAGCTTTTACACAGGACTAATAAGCCATCTAAGCTTTTTCCAGATAGGTTTGATTCATCGTAGTGGTAGTGGTGTATTTGGGCTTGTTTGCTCTTTAAAGGTTTTGCACCACAAGCAACACATTCGTTACCTTCATCTTTAATCAGCCGGGATCTTATATCTTTCCACAAGGAGCTTCGTAGGTACTGTTTATAACTGTCAAACCCCAACCATTCTAGAGTTTGGTCTCTAAGGTAATACTCATTGCATATATGATTTATTTTCGTAGCCATTTACTTTTTTATAACTGCGGCCTTACGTAAGTCTTGATTTCTTCTACACTCATATCGCCTACGTCTTTTTGTGGGAGATCAACGAATTGAATATTGTACATTCTTTCACACTGCTTAGCGATTTTCTCTCTCGCGTGCGTACCGGCCTCGTCCGAATCGGTCATAATGACCAGCTTCAAGGCTCCAGACCTCTCTAGAATAAGTCGCTGTTGTTCTGCTAATGAGCAGCCAAACATTCCCACTACATTATATATACCAGCCTCGTCCAATCTCCACACATCTCCTTGTCCCTCAACCAAAATAGCCGTACTGCTTTCCAGAATGTGATCTTTAGCATGCCAATAATTATATAGAGAAGCGCCAGAATTGAAACCCTTGCTATTTAACCACTTGGGATTAATATTAGGGCTTGTAGCCCTGCCCACACATCCTATCATGTGTTGATGATTGTTATCATACACAGGGACAACGATCCTGTTGGACATTGGCTTGTTTGGTGTTGTACATAACCCAACGTCAAACTTTTCTAATGTTTCAGATAAAAAGCCTCTACTAATGTAATAAGGCGCTGGTATTTGTATCCTACTCCTTATTTCCTCTCTGCTTATACCTTCTCTATACTCTATTTTTTTCTCAAAAACTTTATTTGCCAATTCTGTAAAAGTAACAATATTGGCTTCATACTTCTCAAGATTATCGAAAGAAGACTGTAGAAAGTCACAGGCGAATTTAATTGTTTGACCAAAGGTTACATCTTCTTCTGTAGTAGAACTTAATACACCCTGCAAGAATCCTAGTATGTCTTGCTTGTATTCAGTTTCGCAATGGTGAGTAAAGCATTGCCAATTTCCAATAATCGAATCCCCGGTCGTGAATATGCTTACGGCTGTGGGGTTGTCCCCACCGTGTACAGGACAGGCAAATGTAACTCTATTATCAAATTGTTCGTATTCTATCTCAAAATACGACAATAGGTCGGTTATACGTTCTACCAAGCCATTTGAAATAGCCGTTATTTTTCTTCTGTCAGTATTATGTTGCGAATGGAATTTGTTCGTTGTCGTTTTCATCTACAATAAACCCTTGGTCTTGCTTCTTATTGCCTTTTTTCAATTCGTTTCTAGTGCAACCTTCATCTATCTTGGACACATCCCCTTTCATGGACATATTTATATAATCTCCATCGCTCAAACCCGCCCCGTGTCTAGAAACCAATGGGACTAATTTTTTATTTCCATTGTCTTCTCCGTCTTCTGCAACTTCTTCTTCTGATTTATTTTTGAAAATGGAGAAGCTGGTACACAGCCATATAAGCCTATCGGAGCCGCTAACGACATCAGTCGATTCTTTAGTTATGCCGTCTCTGTTTAGCTGCACAAACGACAGACACGGACAATCATATTGAACACAGAAGTTGTGTAGAGAGGTAATTTGAAAACCAAGAACTTGGAATTCTTGTAGGCCAGAAGACATATTATCCGAGGTCATCAGCTTCAAATAATCATACACAATCAGGCAGTCGTTAGTTCTTCCATTTTCATCAAACCCTACTTTTTGAGCAATCCACCTTCTCATCACGGAGAGGGTTTCTTCAAAAGGTTTTCCGGCGATGCTGATGTAGTCATAAGGCACATCTTTTAAAGCTTCAGAGGCCTTGTGTATTTTTTCTTTTTCTATAGCGCTATTGGCAAATTTTCCCGTGGATATTGTATTTATGGGAACTTTACTTATATTTGAAATAATACGATTGACATGATCCTCTTTAGACATTTCTGTGTCTAACATAAGAACTGGTATATTAAGCTCTTTGGAGACATGCAGGGCAACATTATCTCCAAACATGCTTTTTCCCACCTTTGGCCTAGCGGCTATAAGGTCGACACACTTTCTTCTAAATCCTCCTCCTATAGCAGTATCATATCGTTGATATCCACTGCTGATGCCCAGTATATCCACTGGGTTATCTTCTAGATGTTGAATGTAATCCTCAACGTCGTCTCCAAGGGCGGCTGGGCGATCATCCCCTCCCTGTTTTATGGAGTTAGAAAGCTCAAAGATGGGATTTTCAGCAAGCGAAATAATTTCATTTACTGTTTCTTCTCCAGTAATTTCAGACAGGCTAGTATATGCTTGCTTTATATTTTTTTGTACGGTTCTGGCAAATTCTAGTTTTCTTATCTTGACTGCGTGCTTTCGCACGTTTTCAAGATGTATCGGAAAATTAAAAACAGATCTTAGATATTCAAGCTCTTTTTTAGAGTTCAAAATCTCATGAAAGTTCAGTTCTGTTGCGCTAGAAAGAATGGACGATATGTCAACCTGATCGCTACTTTCAAGAATCTTACTAAGGCATTTGTAGATTATTTGGTTAGACTCATGAACAAAAGTATTAGCTGTTATTACGTCGTCTACATCTACAAACGCTTGTGAGCCATATTGACATACTCCTGATAACACGGCCCTTTCCGCCGCAGTGTCACTGAGTATTTGATTCATACTTTTTTTAACCTTTGCAACAAGCGCTGCATCTATAGTGCTCTCTTTTGAGGGATGGCGGAATCATATCTGATTTACCGCACAGATGGCAGGTGATGCTCATTAGCCCTTCGGATGGTTTTCTCGACCGCTCAACGGGCTTTGTTGCCGAGTCATCAATCAGGCTTGCTCCAGCTTCTTCCACTCCTATAGTGCCATCATCATTAAACTGGTTTTTTCTACTTTTCAAATTTAGAGGCTCTCCTTTTGTGAGGCGCTGTCTGGAGTTTTCAACATCGTCTGACACCGGCATGGTAAAATCATCCGTATCTTTTTTTATCGTCTCGCCTACCTCTTTTTCGCCGTCAGACTCTTTCTCAATCTCCTTTACGCTCATTCCCGCCAATTCTTCCCCCATAAATTCCTCAAGACTGTCTTTGATTAATTCAATATCGTTTGTTAGCACTCCTTGTTTCACACCGTCTGTAAATGTCTTTATGGCGTCCATCCACTTAGGTGGCATTATCTACCCTCCGTTTGCTTCTTTGTAGTTCTATAAGAGCGTTGCTCATTGATTGTATCCTACCAGACATATATGACAATCTGTCTGACACTGCTTGGGCATAAGATAGTATTTCGTTTAGCTTAAGTGCGTGTTCATTACTAATAACAACTGCGTGCTCTTTCTCTTCGTATTTCATATAACGATCAAACTGTCCTGAGTTTTGTGCTATAATATTCTTAATGTTGTTTTTAGCCCAATTTATTCTGGCCGTCTGTTCATTTATTTGTTGCTGCATATATAGAGAATATTGAGCTAGGGAAAAAGCTAGCTCTCCACACTCCGCACTCGTAAGAGCCTTAAGCTCAAAGCTTTTCATTTGTAATACTCTGAGGGCTTCTTCATTATATTCAACCTTATGTATTCCGCGCTTGGCTAAATAGTCATCAATTAGTTGTTCAAAGCGAGATAGCTTGTCTTTAGCTGTCATCGAAGATTCTGGTTCTCCACTCATCGTCACTCTCTGTGTGTGGTAGTTCTATGAACGTGATGTTGTTTATGCTAGCCCAATTAGCCTTTTGTCTGTCTCTCGCCTGAGCTTTATAAAAGTCGGCCTTGCTCTTAAAGAAAAACGAATTGAACTCATAATGCTGAGATCCATGAACCTCAATCATTAGTGTTCTCTTGGGGATATAGAAATCCGCGAAAAGGCCGCACCCCGGCAGGGGAACCTCCTCCAATATTCTATCGTAGGGAAACTCCCGAGTCAAGAGGGCTTTTGCGCGTACATGATGTTGTGAGCGTGGCCTACTGTCGTCTTTGTATGGAACATGATTGGCAAGGTTCCATGTGTAAGTTTTGCCGTCTAATCCAGTTATTTTCATAGCATGGCTTTAATGTCAGATTCTAGTAATTTTAACAGATCGGGATTTCTTTGCAGGAATTGATATAACTTCTCCTGTCCTTGAAATTTAGTAGTGGGATCAAAGTCCATAGCCTTGGCTTCTTCTTCGTGGTTCTCCATAAAGTTACACGTAAACCAAGCTCCAGCTTTAGAAATCAGCCCAAAATCTGCTCCTAAATTGATCCACTCACAAACACTATCAATACCTTTGCCATATCTAAGATAGCTATCTACTACTGCTCCCGGTGGACCCAAGGCAGAATGCTCTACGGTCCAAGAAATTATCTGTCCAATTGGAGCGTCGGAGTTTCCAACATTCCATTTCTTGACCCCCTTGGCTCTTAGCTTGATGTCAGACTGGTATTTGATTTTCTGTCCACCATCTTCAATATAAGCTTTTCCATATCCACTGGTATTGGCGATTAAGTGTTGGATAATAATAATGATGGTGTTTTGAATAGGAACAACGGTTCCCATTTGTTTGCAAAACGAAGATAATAGTTTGGGAGTACCCGCTCTGGTTTGACCGTTGATCTCGTTGAGCATCTCTTTTTCTGGAGACAAAGCAGAGGCGGAATCTATTATTACTACGCAGCCCGGATGGTCCTTGATGATGTTGGTTGCGATAGTCAAGAAGTCTTCTGCTGTTAAGATGTTGCCCTGAGTGGACTGTATTAGTTTTAACTTGTCAGGATTTAACCCCTCTACACCGCTTAGGTTCATTTTTTTGAATCTGCCCTCGGCGTTTAAATAGTATACCATCCTCCCGCCAGCTTCTTCGGTTTGGCAGTTCGCAGCTATTTGCAAAGCCGTCGTGGTCTTCCCGCATTTTGGCGCGCCAGACAGAATAACCCAGCTACCTTCTGGGATTCCTCCGTTCAACCCAATGTCTATTGCAGGACTGACAGGGATGGTGAAAATATCTTCTTCTATAACAAGATTAGAATCAATCATAATCTCGCCATACTTTTTAACGATATCTTTTTCTACCTTGTCGTAATATTCATTCATTGGTCTAAGTCTCTTAGTTTGGAAATAGTGCTCTTGCTTCCAAAGGGCTTTCTTGGCTTACTATCTGTTTCTATATCTTCTACGCTAATAGAGCCTTGTGCGTCTGATCGTTGTAGAACTTGTTCTTCTTTTATGATTAGATCTTCTAGTCCGGGGAATCTTAGAGAATATATAGACTTCCCTCTGCCGCTGTTCAGAGCCTTTATGATTGCTCTCTCGTCATGTTTTTTGACAAGGCGGTTGGCCAGAATGATTTGATGAGTGTAGGATTTTTTCCATTTTTCTGTGTTCCAAAATTTATAGGCAGGGGTTCCAACATTGTCCTTCTCTGCCTGTCTTTGGCAGACTATTTCAGCTATGTACTGTGCTGCCGTGCAATATTCTCCAGTGGACGGGGATTTATATTTGCTTTTGTCACTTCTTTTTCTCGTCACTTAGTACACCCTGTCTGGCTATCAAGCAAATTGTGTTTTCGTCTGGATCTCTAGTCTCTGTGAATTGCGTTGTTAATTCTGGAACATTGTAAGCGGAAATAAGTAAAATATCTTTTTCCAAAACTCCGCAAATATATGAATGATGAGTTAGTCCTCCACCATACAAGAAACCCCCAGCGCCTTTGCAAAAATAATATCCGTCGTAATTCTTACCAATCTCTACTTTGTTTGTCCCGTTCTGTATATACATATCCACAACATAAACGCCGGTTTTTTCACAGTGGATACCCAAGCGCTCCCAAGCGCTTTCTGGCTCTACCCCTTCTCTTTCGTCGTCTTGGTATACAATTAAACCATCCGACAAAGTGGCCACCCAAACGGTGCCCTTCTCAAATAAGCTAGCTGTATACAAATCTGGCTCTGTACATATAAAGACCATCAATCGTCCTTTATTTTATGCACCACGTTTGGGTCAAACTTATTCTTTTGCTGCGATGGCGTCTCTCCCGCCATGGAGGCTTCTTGTGTCATAACAGACACGCCATATTTCTCATTTTTAATCATCATATCTCCAACGCTTGGAGTGTCAGATTTAGATTTTGCAATATGTTCGGTGTCGTCAGGACTGAGCGCATCAAGATATTTCTGAATAGTTTTTTCTGTTCTCGACAGATCTGTAGCCAGTTCTTTAACCGGTTGATTCTGATTATTGTCGATATAAAACTTTTCTACTTTGGTCAGCGGTCCTTTATTTTTGGTTACCATCTATTATCATCCTTTCTGCCTGAGTTAAATGTCTAGTAGACCTCGTTTTGAGATATTTGCAATACTGTTCAAATACTATAGAGCTAACCTTTCTCCAGTCCCAATCCCCGGTTCTTGTTCTATCGGCATAAGTCCCCCAAGGGTCAAATATTCTTCCGCGTCCAAATTTAATATAGTACGTAGTCGACTTGGTGTTGTCTTCCGTACCTACGTTGGTTTTATTTACTAGTTTAGCATAGCTTTTATTACTGTCTTTTTTTACAGAATTTCCACCTTCTGTAAAATATGTAACCTCAGTAACAACTGGACTTGGGGCTTGAAAATCCAACTTCTCATTTTCGTGTCTAGCCATTAGATAATTCTTTCGTTTCAATGATAAAGTTTTTATTATCGGCCGCGCTTGGCGCTTCGCTAAGTTGGACTCCTTCCAAGGGGACCATATAGAATGAACCCGAAACCTCTTTTACAAAACTAGAGTCTCCGCAAAAGCAACAGTTGGCTCGTATATTAACCGAGGTTGGAGCTTCTTTGACACGCATTACTTTAACTAGGGCCTTGCCACAACTAGAACAATCTAGCTGGATGGATTTTACCTCCACCGGAGGTTTAGCTTCTTCAGGCTCTTTATGAAAAAAATCTACCATGATTATTGTCCGTCGTGAAATTCTTTGATTTTATTGATTAAATTTTTTACGCACTCGTATTTATTATTACCCTTAACAACCACAGGAACTTTTTCGGATTTAATTCCATATCTACTCATTTCCTCCAAAGACATTTTGTCTCCGGCGCATTCTCCCGTTTTGAGAACTTCGTGAATAGCTATATCCATTGTTACAATGGCTTTATATGGCGCATCTCCAGCCATTATTTAGTTCCTTTTTCTATGTATCTCTTTTTTTGTTCGGGCGTCATTTTTCTGATTTCTTTTTTTGTAGCCCCCTTCGGTGTACTTCCAGCGGCTTTCTTCTTGGCCTCCTCCTGTGCTCCCTTTTTGTCTCCCAGTTCGTATCTTCCCATCTGTGCTGTGTTTCTTTCAGCCCAGTGTCCAATTGTTTGAGGCTCTCCTTTCGTAAAAATAAACGGAGTTCCAAAAACACGAGCCAGTTTATTTTTCTCACACTTTGGGCATTTTCTTTTTGCTCTGTCTTTCATCGATTGAACTATTTCAAAACCATGCCCACAAGAGGAACACTTATATTCATATGTTGGCATTAGACAATCTTTTCCAGATCTTCAATGATAGTCTTAGTCGCTCTAGAATTGTTCTTTTTTTGTGAGTCTACTAGTTGTAAAGACAGGAGTCTTATATTTATTAGTTGCTCGCACAGATGCTCCACGATATTGCCACTTATCATAGGAGCTTTTTTAGACAGTGTAATAATTTCGTAATATTGTTCTTGTTTCATTAGTCGAAATGGTTTGCCATCTTCAGTCGTTAAGCTATACTCTTTGTTCAAAGGTGAAAATATTTTTTCGGATAAAGATCCTAGCTCTAAGCCAAATAACTTCATCGTTGCAGACTCCATAAAACAAAGATTTGCATGAGTGCCACCCCAATAATGGAAGCCCAAGCCCAGAGTTTTTTCCAGTGATATAATATAACAAGGATTCCAAGAGCAAGCGTCGTCCCAACAGTCTTCACCCCCATAAACAAGGCTATATCCCCACCGTCTTCTCGTATGAGCCATCTGCCCACTGGATTAAGCTCAAGCTCTAACAAATATTCTTGTGTCTTTATAGACGTGTATATATCAACAGCAGAAGCAACCCCAATAAAAAGCCACAGTTGGGCGTATGCTGCTGTGTAGGCGTATTTGTTAAACAGCCTCGTGAAAGTTTTCATGATTGTATTGGATTGCCATATCTGTCTTTACCTTCTAGATTAGACACTTCTTCCCAAACGTCTGACCAGCCAGATTCGTCGTCTGAACGAACCCTAGCGGCTTTGTCGTCTATATAGATGACGCCAGCGGGTTTGCCCATGTAGGCGTGATGATATTTAACGCCGTGGTCCTCCAGCCAGTCTGTCCACTCCCTATATCCGCGTCCATATTGACGATGGATGTTTCCCTTCTCTCTGTCTCCATACCTAGCGGTATATAACGTAATAACAAAACCCATGTCATATAGCTTATTGACTTGATCTATGCCGTGTTGTAAAGGACCAGCCTTGCTATAGTCTCCACCGTGGTTTTTATCCGCTATTACACCATCACAGTCCACTATTAGTGTCTTAAGTGAATCGGCCATTGTATCCCTCCTTTTATGTTATACCGTCCAATCGACGTGGATGCACGTACCCTCGGCAGGACTCGAACCTGCAACCTACGGTTTAGAAGACCGTTGCTCTGTCCTGTTGAGCTACAAGGGCTTATAACTTAGATAATATTGCAGATATAATTCTATTTCTAACAATATCATCTTCTGTTAACTCTACAATTCCCACTAAGTTTGTGTCTTCCAACCTGTCCAAACATCGCTCCAGTGCTCCTCTAGCATTTGGAGGTAAGTCGCTTTGGTCTATATCTCCGTTGACGACCGCCTTGGATTTTCTGCCTATGCGGGTGATGAACATTTTAATTTGTTCATACGTTGTATTTTGGGCTTCATCCAAGATCATAAAGCAGTTGTGAAAGTTTCTACCCCTCATGTACTCCAGAGGAACAACTTCTATCGTGTCGTCATCAAGAAACTTTTTTATCTGCGCTTGTGTCAGATATAATTTCATTTCTTCTAGAATAGGTATCAGATACGGGTGTATCTTTTCTTTGAAACTTCCCGGCAAAAATCCCAGACCTGTTCTTCCAGACTCAACAACAGGTCTAGTTATTATTATTTTATGTACCCTGCCTTCTTTTAAATATTGACAAGCCAGCCCAACAGCTACGCTAGTTTTGCCAGACCCTGCTGGACCTTCGCAAAACGTAATGTCATTTTCTGCTATTGTTCTAATGTATTCAGCTTGATTAGGAGTTTTTGGTTTAAGGGTTCTTTTCGGGCCTCTTTTCATAAGTATTTTTTCTATATACCGGAACTACCAAAACCTTTGCCACCACGCTCAGTGTCCTCCAATGAATCCACTTCTCTTAAGAAGAAAGATGGCACCTCTTGTATAATAAGCTGAGCTATCTTGTCTCCTTCACTTATAGTATAACTTTCTTGAGAGGCGTTATGTATACACACTTTAATTTCGCCTCTATAGTCAGAATCTATTACGCCAGCAAACCTGTGCAAACCCTTTACTCCCATGGAAGACCTGTCCCATATAAGGCCAGCATGCCCCCTTGGAATAGCCATGGCTATTCCAGTTCCAATCAATCTGGTTTCGCCAACTGGAATTGAACTATACTTTTCAGCATAAAGATCAAATCCAGCGTCTGTGTCATGGGCTTTCGACGGAAGTTTAGCGTTAGAGTTTACTTTTTTAACTCGTATTGATCCGATCTCCGGGTTACCTCCCATTTCGTTTCCTCCTGTTGTCCAATTAAATAATTTCACAAACGCCTCCTGCGCAAGCTAGTTCTTGCTCTGGGGTAGTATTATCTTGCTCCTCTATGCACTCGGTATAATCAACAGCAGAATAAGATCTTTTAATATCAACCCACTCTTTCCAATTGTACACATCTTTCATACAGTAGGTTAGCTTCTTGATGTCTCCATCCATATATTTATCGGCAAACCTTTGACATCTGTCTGCCCAAGTCTTCTTACCGTTGCCTTTTACTTTCTGTCCAAAGCCTAACAGCGAATCGCAAGCGGTCCAAAGGTTGTCTTCCCATAAATTAAGCGCCACTTCAATAAGGCCACTTACAAACATTGCGCCATCTCCATAATGAGACACCATCTCGCTAGGGAGATACACAGTTGTAAAGGGAGCTTGAGGATAGTCCTTATCTCCGCTAAGGGGAAGAAGGGAAACCCCACAGAAATACTTTCTATTCTTATAAATAAACTTTTCTACCACATCCCATTCTTCTGGCTTAACATTAATGGTATTAGACACGTTGTGCTGTAAATAAGGTTGTGCACAAAGGCTATCGGTTCTACCTATCATTACCCAATTTTGTTGAGTACTTTTTACATAATCCAGAAGGCCAGTAGCCCCAACTTGATTCTTGAGTTTGGACCCATCGGGAACTTCTATACAAAACGATACAACATCGTCGCTGTCATTTGCAGACCACACAGACTCTTCACAGGCTCGCGGATTCGTCTTCTTAAAATGTTGGTAGATGTCTTCCATCTTATTGGCCTGTACACGCCGGATATATCTCTTAGCGTGATGCGGATGAATACCTGAGCTAGTTCCAAGAATACAAGAAGCAGTACCTTCTGGCTTGACACAGGTGGCTCTGGCAGCTTGGTTGATACCAATCTTTTTAGCTATATTCTTATTGGTTCTCTTTACTTCTCTCGCTCCCTCTTTTTGTACATCGGGATCAAGACAAATATCGTGACGCTCCATGATGCCTGTCATAGAAACGCCCAGCAAAGCCTCGCGTCGAAGAATCTTCTCTGTGGTTTTCCCCAGATATGGCATGGACGTAAAGCCAGCCTGCAAAGTTCCAATAATGGAGGCCGCTCTACAAGATTCTAAGAACTCGTCTTTGGTTTTAATTTTAGCGCAATTGATTGTGCTTAGATTGCACGCTTGCCATCCTGTTTCACCGCTCTCATCATCAACAGGATATAGTCCAATTTCAACGCAGGGGTTAACTACGAACTCTGTGGAATCCGACCATACAAACCCCGGTTCTCCAAACTCCTTGACCGATTGCATCAATTCAGAAAATTGTTCAGGAGTCGTTGAATCCCGTAGTAAGAGAGCAGAATTATTAGACCGGCCACGTTGAGGATTATCGTGAAACCAATTACCAGTCTTTGCCAATGCCATCTCTTCATCGTCTGGCGAAAAAAGACAAATCGTAGCACTTCTGCGTACACCGCCAGATATAACAGCGTCAGCAGCATGCATAACAACATCGTAGACATCTATAGGTCTCAGCTTTCTATTTGAAAATAGAGCATCCTTTAACGCCTTGTCTAAAACTTTCTTAATATTCGTTAGGGCTTTTTTCAGAGGTTCTGCGCCGGGAGCCTTGCCAGAGCTTGAGCTTAGATATGATCCGGCTGGTCTGATCTCGGAGTAATCAAAGGTTACATTTTTTCCTTCATACTCTGAAAACAGATCACATTTTTCAAAATAGCTGCTGACTAAAACACCAACAGCATCAGACCATCCCTCTATTGTATCTGGAATGGTGAATTTCTTGCTGCCTTCTTTCTTATGGACCAGCTTGGGTAGCTTTTCTACATGGTGCTTCTGAACAGAGAATCCAGTGCCGCAGCCGCACAAGAGAAGATACATGCACTCCTGAAAGAACCTTGGGCGGTCTATAAAGGATGCTATACAGTTATAAACCCTAGCATTATGTTTTACAATTGGCGAGCCGCCAAATTGTAGTGCACGTTGAGAGCCTAACACCCTTTTGGTGTGCATCATATCATAAGCCCACTCAATATCCTTTTTAGCTTCAGGATACTGACCGAGCATCATTTGTTTGACACGATCAACCGACTCTTTCCAAGTTTCCCTTCTTTTTTTTTCTGGTATCCATCTTGCATATTTAGAAACAAACGTATAACTCTCTAGTTCTTTTACAGACATTGTTCCTACTGTTTATTTTTGGAGTCCCTGCGGGGCCTTTTATTTTTTTTAGTTTTGTACTGATTGTCTCTGTTTTTCATATACCAAGCATGCATGGCGTCGCCGTCTTGGAAAGATTTTTCTTTTCCGTTAGCCAATTTAAGCGTAAATGGTTTATCTCTCTTATTTCCTCTAAGATTCATTTGTTCTTAGTGGCCTTTCCAGCCTTTACCATAAGTTCCGACACGTCTTCCCCGCTTACAAATAGCCTTCCTAAAACCCTGCTGAAAGTAAAATTGTCTTTAAGCTCTCCTTGCTCGTCTGCTGGGATGAAGAGAGTAATCTTTTTTTGTTTTCTAGCCGCAAGATCATTGTAAAAAACCTGTTTCAACAAATTGTGAAGGTGTTTTTTAGATTCATATCCCTTGGTTTTTTCTACCGGATCTAACGTGCGAGTTTCTGGCGCCCAGCAGTCAATCAATCTAACACGAACTGTTCTCGTTATTTCTACATCTACCGTGTCTCCATCAATAACTCTTACGACTTTGCAGTCGGTCGTTATGCCTTTTGGTGGCTCTTGCATGACTTTCTTTCTCGCCCACAGAGGTGGACCATTATGAATTATTCTTGAGGCCATCTAAGATATTATACACTTTATCAGAGTCAAGATACGTGATTTCTAGACCGTTATCTATAAGATGGTCGTAAACGATTTTATCTTCCTCTGTTTCTCCGTGGGCCTTAGCTCCTTTTGGTACATACCACTCCATCACGCCGCTTTGCCATAGTAATTTTGCACAACTAGCACAGGGCAGGTGTGTTATATAAGCCTTGTACCAGTCGATCTGTTTAATCGCTAAATTGCTTATAGCGTTGGCTTCCGCGTGTACAATAAATGGATACTTGTCAGGTCTTGTGATGGGGAGATCGTCTTCTTTGACTCCCGAGCAGAATCCATTATATCCAATTCCAACAACCACATTGGGGCTGCCGACTATGACACAACCCACCTTGGTTTGTGAATCATGGCTACGTATGGACGCATAACACGCCATACCCATAAAATACTCATCCCAGCTTGGCCGGTTGTGCGACACGTCTTTTCTGCCTTGCCTGTCTTTTCAGCTTCTGTTGACGCTTATCTTTTTTAGTTTGTTTGCGTATCGTTTTACCCATTAGAAAGCCTTCAAAGAGTATTTAGCTCTAACATCCTTGATAAGACTAGAGTGTCCATTATTTCTAATTACACAGATATCAAATTCTTCTTCGGGTAATCTTGCTACATTGTCTGGTTTACACACTGTGTACTCTCCTCTGAAGCCCAAAATTTTTGCAGCTATTGACAAAGTGTTTACATCACTTTTATTGATTTCTAGAATCTTTTTGATTCCATTGAAACCAAAGCAGCCGTATTTGGCATCGAGTTTTTTGAATAAGACTATGTCTTTTAACAAAGCCTGTTTTTTACCACCTTGAAATCCAAAGTGATTTACTATTCTATTTACTGGTTTGTCCCAGTTACCTAGCTCTACTTCTGTAGTGTGCATCTATCCTCCCAAGACCGGCAGCATAATTAGGAATTTTAGAAGATGATGTAACTGCCTTTTGTCTTTTGTCATAAATTTTAATAGTTCCATCTTCTAGAATATAAACACAGTCAGCGTCATGTATTGAAATTTGTTTAATATTGTCTCGGCGTTGAACCAACTGTCGGTATCCCTGTAAGTGCCCTTGGAAACTCAAATTGCTTCTGTAATAAACAGGCTGAGCTTGGATAGTCCATCCATGCGGAGTCCACACCCAAATCATTGGACGGGGTTGATAAAACTGATTAATATATAAATGAGAAGACTTGTTAAGTCTATGGGTATCGATAGAATGTTCGATGTTACGCACAAAGATTTGAACATCGGCGGCTTCCGAAGTGTCAGTACCAATGAATGGAATAGTTGCAGCAGCCATAGCGCCGATCTTTAAAAACTCTCTACGTAGCATGATCACACCTCTAAAATTTCTAAACCGTGAACACAGTGTTTAATGTCTTCCTCTATTTGCAATTGCTTGACAAATTCTTGCCTCTCTATGTCAAACACGAGCAGACGGGCAGGGGAAGACCCTATTATAGCATAATCCTTGTTTCTAGTCAAGCCTCTATTCCAGTTATTTTCTGCTATCTTATCTACTGAAAATTTAGCATAATCAGTAGCTGGAATGGGAAAGAAGCTTGATTGTCCGTTCTTAATAATTCCTAAATGTTTTAAGCTGGTCATGTTAATCATGGTGCAGTCGTTGTATTCATAAAAGTTGTGTTGAAAACTTTTGACTCCGTTTATGGATGGCATGGATTCTGCGACTTTCATGGTGTGAAAATCATACAGGTGAGTAATCAGGGCAGAGAATACCAGTCTGCCAGAAAAGGAAGAAATTGAGTTAATATGATATTTGTCATCTGGCACAGCTTCTTCAGGATCTATTTGTCTTTTACCTGTGAATACCTTGTGGTCTTCTTTGCTTTCTCCTAAGATTTCCCAAAACTCAGTGATGTTGAGGTCTAGGTCAAGCTTGACTATTGCATCATACCCAGTAGATGTCACCCATATATGATTATCGAAGTAGCAGATTTCGTGTATAGATTTGAAAAAATCTTTATCTTGTTTTTGGTTAGTTATTTCGTATGTTTGTTTGTCTAGTTCTAACAATCCGCTGGAATCAGCAACTATTATTTTGTCTTCTAAGACAGCTATGCCTCTTAACCCTCTCTCTCCACCCCTAGTATTCTCATTGTCGAAATCTCCAGCGTATGGAATATACTTGAGGATTTCATCATTGTTAATATCAATGACATATAATCCTCCGTGCACAGACCCTTGTTCAGCAGCCCGTATAACTGTTGAGCAAATTACTTTCATCAAACCACTCTATAGTCCTTTTCAGCCCGTCGTGTAAATCTGTAGAAGCCTCAAAGCCGAAATAGGATTCTGCCATCTGAGTGTCGAGACACCTTCTAGGCTGACCATCTGGTTTGGACGTGTCAAAAACTATAGACCCATTAAAGCCAACAAGTTCAGCGATCAGTCCAACTAGTTTCTCAATTGTAATTTCTTTGCCGGTTCCTATATTAACTGGATATGGATCATTATATTTTTCCACAGCCGTGACTATAGCTTCCGCACAGTCATCTACATACAGGAATTCTCTACTGGCTTTGCCACTACCCCAGACTACGACCTCTTTGTCATTATTGGCGATTGCCTGTTTGAATTTTAAAATTAGGGCTGGAATGACATGGCTACTGTTGGGATCAAAATTGTCTCCGGGGCCATACATATTGACTGGTATTAATGTAACACCATTCATTCCGTATTGATTTCTATAGGCTTGAAGCATTTCCATAAGAGCTTTTTTGGCAACCCCATAAGGCGCATTGGTCTCTTCTGGATATCCATTCCATATATCAGATTCTTTAAACGGGACGGGAGTGAATTTTGGGTAAGAACAAACTGTGCTAGTTAGCAAAAACTTTTCACAGTTATGTTTTCTTGCTTCTTCTATGAGATTAAGACCCATAGCCATGTTGTCGTAAAAAAACCTTCCGGGGTTCTCTTTATTCGCTCCAATACCACCAACCCTAGCAGCTAAATGTACTACTATATCAGGCTTATGATAGTTAAATAAATGCGCTACATCTACATACCTAGTAAGGTCAAGAGACATTGGCGCGCGAGAACCCGGAAGGTCTATTACGTTGCTGTATCCAGAAGCTTTTAATTTTCTACATACAACACGACCTAGAAATCCTTTTCCACCCGTAACTAAAATCTTACTTTTAGCTTTTATGCCCATTTATATTCCTTACGCAGACCTTAGACTGTCTCCAACAATCCAAGCGCCGCCTATTAGCACGATGTTGCTAACCTGCTCTGGATCTAGGTCGAGACCGAGAATGTTAGTGGTCGTCACTAGGACACCGCCAACAGCGACCCAAAATCGTCGAGACTTGATTAATAGTGATAGTTTTTCAGTCATCGTCTATTCTCCATAAAAAAAGTAATACGAAATCCATTTCAGAGAGGTCCATCCTTAGTGATTCTATATCCCGTATTAGCACTATTGTTGCATTCGGGACACATAGGGATTTTCTGATTATGCATACCGAGTTGATGTTGAGTATTTAGAAGCTGTTGCAATAATATCGTGTCCCTCATAACGGCTTGCCTGTTCATGTTCTGTAGGCCCGCCGCAAGAGCGGCTACGTCTTGATTGGTTATAGATACGTTTTGAACTTCAGGAGTAGGCTCGGTTTTTTTAGGAGCCATATAGTAGTCAATTATAATAATATCTAGAACAATGAGTATGACTGCCGCGCACGCTACTTTAAGTACGAGGAGCGCTGATGGTCTTAGAGTCATTATCTTCTCTAATTAGGGGAAGCACTGGAAATTTTACAGCGTCTTTAGTGGCCTTAGCGCCGGGCGTAGTCTTAGACTTTGGCCCTTCTGCTGATAAGGTCGCAAGCTCTTTAATAGAGGGGACTTTAACGTCTGTGTCAATAGCCCACAAAACACCCTCTGCCTTGGCATAGGCTCTCATTCGCCTTACCGGAACGATCAGATTAAAAGTCTCTCCGGCTCCACGAACAAGCATGCCAACATACTGCCCGGCTTTTTCCTTGCTGCGTTCGCTAAGGAATACTCCACCGCCGCTAGACCCCGGAAATGCTGTTACTGTGGTTTGGTCGAAGACCACCCCGTCTCCAGTGCCAAGATCAAGAACTCTACCAACTTGAGAACAAATTCCTCGCGTCATCGAGTTGCTGCCTACTTGGCCTAGTAAAGAGCCGACATGATATAGCTCAGTACCAATAGCGACTGGCTTACCAGAGTCTTTATAGAAAGTAGTGGTCTTGTCAATAAAACCCTTCTTTCTAACCATCAAGAGAGCCAAGTCTTCTCCGTTTTCAGCGTCGGAGTATTTAATTACTTTGGCTTCCATCTTGAACTCGCCAACACGGCGACCATCCTCGACCAATTCTTTAACAATTTGAGCGTCCTTGAACTCAACAACTGTTTGAGGCTTCCCATCTTTGATGACAACTCTAACCGATCTAAGACCATCAACAACATGAGCAGCCGTCCAAACAAAATTAACCTTCTGCTTGACGTTTGGGGAGACTTCGACTTCTCGCGTTACGATAATGCCAGAGCCTTCCCCACCTGCCGCCTTTACGGTAACAGAAACGTCTTGCAGATGTTGATAGAGTTGGTTGTCCTGAGCATTCACAGTTGCAGCAAACATAGCCACAACTAGTGTAGCGATCCACACAGCCTTCTTCATCGGAATCCTTCCTTTGGGTCTTAGTATATATAGCAGTTAGTTAACTACTTCGCCACCACCCTGCATACGTCTTTCAAGTTCACGCTGCGGAGAGTTTCCATCGTTCTCGACAACGCCGGGAGCGACTGGAACATTGTTGGTGGAAATAGGTCTAAGCTCATCTTCTGTAAACTCGCTACCGAGAGCAGGATGTTTAATCCATTCGATAGTGGGGATATGAGAGACATCATAGTTGTTAAAATGCTCTGATGTCAAGAAGAACGGAGCCACATTGTCAAAAACCTTTTCCGCATCGGCATAAGGAACCCTAAAGAGTTCTACGCACATAAGGCGATACGCTTCACGGAATAGCTTCTTGATTTCGATGGCAGTAGACTCACTCCAGTCGTTCGACCAAGTATTCTCGCTAAGCTGAACAATATTGCTCATGCCCTGCAAGCAAAGCTCGATCCATCGACGGCAGTAGTCGTTTTTGACATCAAAATATCTAATGGGATAAACCTTGAATGCTCTACGCTCATGCGTAATATGATGAGCTTCAAGACGCTCCACATTGTCTCTCTTGGTATTAACATCAATAAGGTCGTTCAGACGAACAAACATGTTATGATGGTGCTTAACGGCTCCAAGAGTCGGAGGGCCGGGAACAAAACAGTCTGTTCTAACTGAGAACGCCTGTAGATGCTCGCCAACCTTGTCAAACAACCTGCCTAGCGCTAGGTTGTGAGTTTCTTTGTTGTCCCCTACATTGGGGATAGCCCACTTAACTCCCTCAAACATGTGAGGAATAATTGCGTCGTGGGTTGGGGTTGCTAAGGTATCAGACATATTATATCTCCTTTACTCGATATTATACTTCTTCTTAAGTCTTTGTCGTAAAAGTGTGTCAATTTGAAAAGCAGTCATGGTGTGGTCGTCTCCGTACTCATTAACCAATTCTCCCA
>Ga0114898_1000081_pt1 | contig 100121 bp, 100 predicted proteins | sample Malvired_Geostar_FD_83496 | JGI IMG/M metagenome (GOLD analysis project Ga0114898, IMG submission 83496) | Marine viral communities from the Global Malaspina Expedition - Malaspina viral metaG DeepMed_Geostar | ecosystem: Environmental > Aquatic > Marine > Oceanic | place: Mediterranean Sea...
CGCCCCCCCCCCTCTTTCGTCATCCTCCGGCCAGCCGCCGCAGGCGGCGCAGACCGGGGGGCCCAGCGGCCTGCGATAGCAGGACACTGTCACGCTCTCGCGGGCCGGAGGTTTCGCCTGCGCTTCGCTACGGCGCCGCTGGGTGGCCCGGTCAAGCCGGGCCATGACGAAAGTGAAAGTAGGCGAGGATGACGAAAGGATGGAACGGCGTTATCTTTCGCCCATGCCGACCCACCGCACGTTCATCGCCACCTACATCATGGCGAGCGGGCGCAACGGGACGATCTACACCGGCTCGACTTCCAGTCTTGAGAGCCGGGTGTGGAAGCATAAAACCCGCGCCTTCCCGGGTTTCACCGACGAGAACGACTGCCACCAGCTGGTCTGGTTCGAGCGGCACACCTGGGTGACGGATGCGATCCGGCGCGAGCGACGCCTCAAGAAATGGATGCGCGACTGGAAGCTGGCCCTGATCGAGGCGGACAACCCCGACTGGCGCGACCTCGCCGCCGATTGGTACCCCGTAAACGACCCGAACTGGACCCCGCCCGAAGAGCCCGACTGACCCCTCCCTTGCTTTCGTCATCCTCCGACAAGCCGCGTAGCGGCGCAGATCGGGGGACCCAGCGGCGCCGTAGCGAAGCGGAGGCGAAAGGCGCCGCGCGCTGCGGGTTGAACAGATTCACGCTATCGCGTGCCGCTGGGTCCCCCGGTCTCGCTTCGCTCGCCGGAGGATGACGAAAGCAGGGTGGAGGCGTACTCCAATCTTATCAGCACACCCCCACGCCGTGGTAGACTCCCCGTCCCCGCCGCAGACCCCGGAGCCCATCCAGACCATTCAGACCATTCAGACGGTTCAGACGGTCTTTTTTCACCGTCTGATTTCCCGCCCCACCTCCGATTCCAGACGGTTCAGACCATTCAGACGGTTCAGACGGTCTTTTTTCACCGTCTGATTTCCCGCCCCACCTCCGATTCCAGACGGTCCAGACCATTCAGACCATTCAGACGGTATTTTTTCACCGTCTGAATTCCCGCCCCAACCCCCATTCCAGACTCTTCAGACTATTCAGACGGCTTTCTCACCACTCACCACTCACTACTCACGAAGCGCCATGCACACCCTCTTCATCGACGCTGACGCCTGCCCCGTGAAGGACGAGTGCTTCCGCGTGGCTGAACGGGTGGGGTTCAAGGCCATCGTCGTCTCGAACGGCTGGATCAACACGCGCCGGGCGCCCTTCATCGAACAGGTGGTGGTCGAGGCGGGGCCGGATGTCGCCGATGACTGGATCGCCGAGCGGGCGGGGCCGGGCGATATTGTGGTGACCAGCGACATTCCGCTGGCCGACCGCTGTCTCAAGGCCGGGGCCCAGGCGCTCAGGCCCAATGGCTCGGCCTTCACGCCCGACTCGATCGGCTCGGCCCTGGCCGGGCGGATGGTGGGCGAGCATCTGCGCGGTATGGGGGTGGCGACCTCGGGCCCGCCGCCGTTCGGCCCGCGCGACCGCTCGACCTTCCTCCAGGCCCTGGACCGCGCCGTGGTCGTGGCGAAGCGGGCGGGGGGCTAGGCCATGTGCGCCTCCTATGAAGCCCGCTTCAGCATCACCGAACTGGTCCGTCTGCTGAAGGACGCCGAAGCCCCGCTGGACCTGCCCGGCGGCCTGCCGAACCTAGAGCCGCGCGACGAGGTCCGCCCCACCAACCTCGCCCCGGTCCTTGTGGCAACGGCGGGGGAGGGGGCCGCGACCACCCGCCTTGCCGACCAGCGCTTCGGCTTTCCGCCGCCCGCGGGGCGAAAGGGCGGGCCGGTCATCAACTACCGCTCCGAAGGGCGCACCCTCGGCAACGGCCCGCGCGGCGGCCGGTGTCTGGTGCCGGTCTCGGGGTTCTATGAGTTCACCGGCGACCGCTATCCCAAGACGCGCTGGCGCCTGTCGGCGGCCGATGGTCAGCCCCTGATGCTGGCCGCCGTCTGGCGCGCCGGGGCGGAGGATCAGCCCGCCGCCTTCGCCCTGCTGACGGCCGAGCCGGGGCCGGACGTCGCCCCCTATCACACGCGCGGGGTGCTGCCGTTGCCGGTCGGGGCGCTGGCCGACTGGCTGTTCGACCGCCGCCCGGCCGCCGACCTGCTGGTGCCCCCGCCCGCCGGCACCCTGATCGCCGAACTGAAGCCGAGGGAGGCGCGCGACTGAACCGACCGGCGTCCCGGCCATTTGCCTTGCATGGACCTGCCGGACATTCCCTGGATCGGAGGCGCGGCACGGCTGCTGGAGGTGGCGGGCGTGCTGGCCATTCTGATCGGCGTGCTGATCGCCGCCATCCTGTTCGCGCGCGACCTGTGGCGGCGCGAGGCCGGGCGTGACGCCTATGACCGCTTCCGCGCCAATCTCGGCCGGGGCATCCTGCTGGGGCTGGAGCTGCTGGTCGGGGCCGACATCATCGCCACCATCACCGCCCCCCTGTCGTTCGAGAGCGTGGGCCTGCTGGCCGTGATCGTCATCATCCGCACCTTCGTCAGCGTCTCGCTGGAGATGGAGATCGGCGGGCGCTGGCCGTGGCGGCGGGCCGAGGCCGAGCGCGGCGACACCTCGCGCTAGCTGCGGCTGCCCTTCAGGATCGCGGTGAGCGAGCCGTCGCTTTCCAGAATGACCACCTCGGCCTGTGCCAGCGCATGGCCACCGGCGTCGCGGACGGCGGTCAGGGCCTCTTCCTCGGTGATGCGCTCGCGCCGCATGGCCCCGGTCACCGGCGCACCGGCGCGCACCAGCACGGTGGGGTCGGAGCGCACGCCCCGCCTCACCCAGCCCCAGCGGATCGAGGACCAGGTGACGACGTACTGCAGGCCGATCAGGCAGGCCATGGCCAGCAGTCCCTCGGCCAGGGCCACGTCCGCGTTCAGCAGGATGGTCGCCAGCGTCGAGCCCAGCGCCACCGTCACCACCAGGTCAAAGGCGTTCAGCTTGGACAGGGTCCGCTTGCCCGACACCCGGAGGAACAGCACCAGCGCCGCATAGGCCAGCAGCGAGACCACGGCGGTCCTCGCCAGCCCGTCCCACCCCTGAAACAGCATCTCCATCCAGTCCATCGCGCTCGCCCTCCTGTGGCCGTGTCGGGAGGGTCAACCGCTCAGAACGGCAGAGGTTCAGTCCAGCAGCCGGGTCGAGGCCGCTTCCAGCTCGGCCTCCAGCCGCGCCATGAAGGCGTCGCGCTTCAGCCCGGCGGGGATGGCGGGCAGGAACTCATAGACCACGGTGCCGGGGGTGCGGCGGAACCCGTGCGCCGGCCAGTGCTGGCCTGCATTGGTGGCCATGGGCACGCAGGCGCAGTCCAGGTCGCGGTACAGGGCGGCGATGCCGGGCTTGTAGTCGGGCGCCGCGCCGGGGGCGGTGCGGGTGCCTTCGGGGAAGATCAGGATCTGCCGCCCCTCGGCGTGGCGGACCCGGGCCTGACGGACCATGCCCTTCAGCGCCGCCGAATGGGCCGAGCGGTCGATGGCGATCATGTTCGTCCGCGCCGCGAACCAGCCGAAGAAGGGCAGCACGATCAGCTCCTTCTTCATGATGTAACAGGGGTCGGGAAGGAAGGTGAAAGGGGCGATCACATCCAGCATGCCCTGATGCTTGCCGGCGATCAGGGCGGGGCCCGAGGGCCGGTGCTCAAGACCCCTGACCTCGACCTTGACGCCGCAGATCCAGCGCAGGCCGAACAGCACAAAGGCCGCCCACATGCGGATCACGACCATCGAGGGGTCCCGCCCGAACAGCAGCACCGGCGACATGAACAGGGCAAAGATCGCCATCGACAGATACAGCCAGGCGACAAAGATCAGGGACCGCAGCGTCGTCACTCGCGGGCCTTCTTCGCGGCTTCCTCGGCCACGCCCTGCACGGCGTCGGCCGAACGGTCGCCGCTGATGCGCCGCACGCCCTCGCGCACCATGACGGTCAGATATTTCATGTATTCCAGTGTCATGCGCCGGGCCGTGACAGCCGCCCGCCACCAGCCCCGGTCGTCCAGCGCCGGCGTCTTGACGGCATAGGGGGTCAGCTCGACGCCGGGCAGGGCGCTGCGGATCTCCACCAGGCTGCGCGGCATATGATAGTCCGAGGTCACCACGATCAGGCTGTCATAGCCGTTTGACCGGGCCCAGCGGCCGATCTCCTGGGCATTGCCCATGGTGTTTTCGGCCTCGAACCCCAGATCGACGCAGCAGGCGAACAGACGGCTCGAGCCGGGGGTCACGGCCTTCAGCTCGGCCTTCCGCACCTGCCGGTTGACGCCGGAGATCAGCAGCCGGTCGCCCTTGCCGTTCTCCAGCAGGCGGATGGCCGCATCGACCCGCTCGGACGACGGCCCGGTCAGGGCAACGATGCCGTCTGCCCGGGCGGGATCGTCCGCCGGCGCATAGCTCCGCACCCGGTCGGCGAAGGCGAACAGCCCGACCAGCCAGACAAGGGCGAGAATGGCGAGGAGGGCCAGGTACCGCATCGTCCTTAACTAGCCCCCGGTCCGCGACCTGCCAAGCCACAGATGGATCGACAGCCGCGCGGCCACCACGGCCACCACCGCCGTCACCAGCGGCCAGGGCGTCAGCCACACCAGATCGGTCAGGATCAGCGGAAACACCCGGCCCAGCGTCCCGGTCAGCGGTGCCAGCGCCAGCGCAAGGCCTGCCAGCAGGGCCAACCCCGCCCCGAGCGCTCCGGCCAGCGCCGCGTCCCGCCCCAGATGCCACTGGGCGAGGAAGGTCAGGGCCGGGTCGTCCGCCCCCGCCAGCCTCAGGGCCTGAAGCGTCAGGGTCCGGCTCTCGACCGCCTGCCGCGCGCTCAGGACGATGGCGGTGGCGGTCAGCAGGGCGGCAACCAGCAGGGCCAGCAGCGTCAGGTCCCGCACGCCGCGAGCGGCGGCATCGAAGTCCTCGCGCCACAGGCTGTGGTCGTCGACCGTGCCGTCGACCCCGGCCTCGGCCAGGGCCCGGTTCAGGCTTATGGCGCTGGCGGGCTCGGCCGGGTCCAGCCTCAGCCGCACCAGCTGCGGCAGGGGCAGGGTCGCCAGATCCGCCTCGCCCAGCCAGGGCCGCAGCAGGGCCTCGGCCTCGTCGCGCTCCAGCGCCACGGCCTCCTGCACCCCGCGCACCCCGGCCAGGGCTTCGGCGGCACGGGCGGCGGCGGTCGCCCCGCTCTCGTCCGCCCGGGGGCGAATCAGGGCGGTGGCCTCGCTGCTCATCCGGCTGGCCCAGTCGCCGGCCGCCCGGCTGGCGCCGATGTGGGCCAGCAGGGCCAGCGCCGTCAGCAGGCTCAGCACGGTCAGCACGACCAGACCCAGCCGCCGCGTGGCGCCGCCGTCCGGCCACAGGTCCGGGCCAATAAGCAGGGCAGGGCGCCTCATCGGGTCCGCTCCGGCTCGACCACCCGCCCGGCCTCGAGGTGCAGGCGCCGGTCGCCCTTGCGGACCTCGGCGCCCGGCCCCTCGCCGTCGCGGGTCATGATCACCGTCGCCCCCTGCCGGTTCAGGGTGCGCAGCAGGCCCAGCATCCGTTTGGCCGAGGCGGCATCCAGCCCGGCCAGCGGCTCATCCGCCAGGATCAGTTCGGGTCCCGTCATCATGGCCCGCGCCAGCGCCACCAGCCGCCGCTCGGCCCGCGACAGCGTCCCCGCTGCACGCCCGGCCAGGTCCGACAAGCCGACGAAGTCCAGCATGGCCGCCAGATCCGTCTCGCGCCCCCGAGGGTCTTCGCCGGTCACGCGCAGGGTGACGGCCAGGCTGTCGGCGACGCTTAGATGCGCCGGCAGCGGGTCGTCCTGGGCGATCAGGCCGATCCGGCGTCGCAACGCCCGGGCCTCGCGCCCGCGCAGCTGCGCCCGATCCTGCCCGAACAGCACCACCTGACCGGTGTCCGGCCGGACCAGCCCGGCCATCATCGCGATCAGCAGACTCTTGCCCGCTCCGGACCGCCCGGTAAGGAAGTTGAAAGAGCCCGTCGTCACAGTGAGATCGATACCCCGCAACAGGTCGGGGTGTCCGGCGTGGCCGAACGTCACGCCTCTCAGGCGCACCGGCCAGCCGGCTTCGCCTCGGGGGCCATCGGTCGGGCTGGACATGTCAGAGGCGGCGATCGTGCGGGTCACATCGAATACAGGTCAGGGAAGCCGGAACAGGGGTCAACGGGGCGCGGGGTCGCTCCGGGGGGCGCAACGCGGCATGCCTTGCGGTCATCGCCCATGATACTGACCTGCCCTGCCTGCGCCACCAGCTATTTCGTGCCCGACACCGCCTTGGGCGACCGGGGGCGCACCGTGCGCTGCCAGTCCTGCGCCCACAGCTGGCATGCCATGCCGGATGAGCCTCTTGAGCTTGAGGCCGAGGCCGTTCCGTTGGTGACCGCTCCGGCACCGGTTGAGGCCCCCGCCCCGGCGCGTGAGAGTCTTGCGGAGACCCCGGCACCCGAACTGCCCAAGGCATACCGTGCCCGCGCCGAGACCGCCCGCCGCACCCGCCGCGCGGCCATGCACGGGGCCGTCTGGGCCGGGGTTGCCAGCATCTTCCTCGGCCTTCTGGCCGGGGCCTGGCTGTTTCGCGTGGAGGTGGTTGATGTCCTGCCGCGCACGGCCGTCGCCTATGCAGCCGTCGGCATGCCTGTGAATGTCACCGGGCTGGAGTTCGAGGCCGTGGGTGCCCGAGCCCTGCCCGAAACCCCGGACAAGGTCATGGTGTCGGGCGCGCTGCGCAATGTGCGCGATCGCGAGATCGTGGCCCCGGCCGTGCGCGTGGCGCTGCTGGACGACCACGGGGCCGAGATTGCCCATGCGGTGGTCCGCACGGACGGCGCGCCGGTCCTGCCGGGCCAGGTGGCCGGCTTTGCCGTGGTTCTTGCTGATCCGGGCGGAAAGGCCACCGGCGTCGGCGTCGACTTTGTGCTGGACGCCCCGCCCGCCCCGGTTCCGGTCCAGCGACCCCCGGCGCCCAAGGACACGCCCGCGGAACACCCCGCGCCCGCAGATCATGAAGGTGAGGCGCCTGCCCACCCCGTCCCGACCGCTCATGAGACGGCCGTCGAAGCGGCGCCGGGGGTGGCCCCGTCGCTACGGCCCGCGCGGGCTCTGACGTCCGACATGCCGGCAGAACTAACCCCCGTCGCGGCCGTACCGCTCGACAGCCCGGCCCATTAGGCGCTATCGGCCCCGGATGGCCGATCCCACCTCCGACCGTCCCGCCCCGTCCGTCCTGCTCGATCAGGCCGGCGTGGCCGCCTTGGTCGAGGATCTGGCGCGCCGCATCGCGCCCCACGTCGATGACGAGACCGTCGCCGTGGTGCTGCTGACCGGCGGGCTGTGGTTCGCCGCCGACCTGACCCGGGCGCTGGCCCGACAGGACCGCCACCTGCGCTTCGACGCCCTGTGGCTGGCCTCGTACGGCGACGGCAAGGAGAGCAAGGGCCGGATCGAGGTGCGCGCCCCGCTGCAGCGGTCGGTCGAAGGGCGCAAGGTGTTGATCCTCGATGATGTGTTCGACACCGGCCTGTCGCTGGCGGAATCGGTGCGGCTGGTCAGCGAGGCCGGCGCCGCCGATGTGCTGACCGCTGTCTTTGCCAGGAAGCCCTGGCCCCTGCCGCGCGCGCCGGAGCCGGACTTCGTCGGCTGGGAAGCCCCGAACCGCTTTCTGGTCGGCTATGGCCTGGATCACGGCGGCGCCTGGCGCGGCCTGCCCGACATCTGCGCGCTGGACTGAGGCGTCAGTCCGCCAGCCAGGGCGCGACCGTCTCACGCGCGAGCATGGCCTCATAGTTCGGCCGGGGCCGGACCACGGCAAACCGGTCATCGTCCACAAGCACCTCGGGGACCAGCGGGCGGCTGTTGTATTCGCTGGCCATGGCGGCGCCGTAAGCCCCGGCGCCCTTGAAGGCGACCAGATCCCCGGCCTCCAGTTCCGGCAGCAGTCGGTCGCGGGCGAATGTGTCCCCGGTCTCGCACACCGGGCCGACGACGTCATACAGGCCCTCGGCCCGGCCTTCATCCGTCACCGGGATCAGCGGGTGGAAGGCGTCGTACAGCGCCGGGCGCATCAGGTCGTTCATGGCCGCGTCCAGCACCAGGAAGCGCCGTCCCTCCGGTCGTACATTCACATGAATGACCCGCGACAGCAGCACCCCGGCATTGGCGACCAGCAGGCGCCCCGGCTCGAAGATGGTGTCAACGTCCAGCCCCGCCATCGCCTCGCCGACCATGGTCGCATAGGTCGCGGGGTCGGGCGGGGTCACCCCCGGCTGATAGGGCACGCCCAGACCGCCGCCCAGATCCAGAACCCGGACCGGGTGGCCGTCGGCGCGCAGCCGGCGGGTCATGTCTGCCAGCACGGCAAAGGCATCCCGCAGGGGCGCGAGGTCCAGGATCTGGCTGCCGATGTGACAGGCCAGGCCGACCGGACGCACCCGCCCGTTCGTGGCCGCGCGGGCATAAAGGGACAGCGCCTCCTCGACCGGCATGCCGAACTTGTCGCCCCCGCCGCCGGTGGTGATCTTGGCATGGCCCCCGGCGCCGACGCCCGGGTTCACGCGGATGGCGATGTCAGTCCGGATGCCTGCGGCGTCGGCAATCCGCTCCAGGCGGTCCAGCTCCGGCCCGGACTCGACATTGATCTGGCGCACGCCGGCGTGGAGGGCAAAGGCCAGCTCCGCGTCAGTCTTGCCCACGCCCGAAAAGATGATGCGGTCGGCCGGTATGCCGGCGGCCAGCGCGCGCCGGATCTCGCCCTCGGAGACGGTATCAGCGCCCGCGCCCAGACGCCCCAGCGTCGCCAGCACCGACAGATTGCTGTTGGCCTTGACGGCAAAGGCGATCAGCGACCGGCCCAGAGCCGGGCCCTGCGCCTGCAGGGCCTCGCGGAACACCTGATAGTGCCGGCTCAGGGTCGCGGTCGAATAGACATAGGCCGGCGTGCCGACCTCATCTGCAAGGGCGGCCAGCGGCACGGCCTCGGCATGGAGGGCGCCGTCAATGTAGCGAAAATGGTCCACGTCGTCTCGGGGAGGAGGGCGACCTCAGGCGGTCAGGAAAGCGGGCTGCCGCCGCCCGAATAGGGATTGCTGGGCCCGCCGTCGATCGGCTGCTGGGTCGAGGGACGGTTGACCGTCGCCGGTTCGTCCAGACTGGGGGCGCCGGCATCGCGCATGCCGCGCTCGGTGCGACGCTCGGGCGGGGCTTCCAGATCGGCCATCCGGCCACAGGCGGCGGTCCCGGCCAGCATCAGGCCGGTCAGCCCCAGAATGGCAATGCGGTTCGAAACGGTCATGACAGTCGCGTCTTCCATTCGGCGATGCGCGCGCGGACCTGCTCCGGCGCCGTGCCGCCATAGCTGCGACGACTGTCACAGGAAGCCTCAGGCGACAGCACCTTGTAAACCTCTGCCGTGATTCCGGGCTCGATTGCGGTCAGTTCGTCGAGCGGCAGTTGCGCCAGGTCCACGCCGAGGGCCTCGGCCCGCTTGACCGCCGCGCCGGTGATGTGGTGCGCCTGACGGAAGGGCAGGTCCAGTTCGCGCACCACCCAGTCGGCCAGATCGGTCGCGGTGGAAAAGCCCGACCCCGCCGCAGCCCGCATGCGTACAGTGTCCGGCCGCAGGGCCGCGACCATGGCGGTCATGGCCACCAGCGCCAGATCGAGCGCGTCGAAGGCCTCGAACACCGGCGGCTTGTCCTCCTGCATGTCCTTGGAATAGGCCAGCGGCAGGCCTTTCATGACGGTCGACAGGGCGACCAGCGAGCCCATGATCCGGCCCGTCTTGGCGCGCACCAGTTCGGCGGCGTCGGGGTTGCGCTTCTGCGGCATGATCGACGAGCCGGTCGTCAGATGGTCCGGCAGGGCGACAAAGCCGAACTGCGGCGTCATCCAGATGACGATCTCTTCGGCCAGACGCGACAGGTGTCCGGCACAGATGCTGGCGGCGGCCAGGCTCTCCAGCGCAAAGTCCCGGTCGGACACGGCGTCCAGCGAATTGGCCATGGGCCGGTCAAAGCCGAGCGCCTTTGCGGTCATCTGCCGGTCGATGGGAAAGGGCGACCCGGCCAACGCCGCGGCCCCCAGCGGGCTTTCGTTCATGCGCGCCCGGGCGTCGGAAAAGCGCGAGGCGTCCCGCCCGAACATCTCGACATAGGCCATCAGATGGTGGCCAAAGGTCACCGGCTGGGCCGGCTGCAGATGGGTAAAGCCGGGCATCAGGTCCCCGGCATGGGCTTCGGCCTTGTCCAGCAGGGCAGACTGCAGTGCCTTCAGCTGACCCACGGTATGATCGCAGGCGTCGCGCACCCACAGGCGGAAGTCGGTCGCCACCTGGTCGTTGCGGCTGCGCGCCGTGTGCAGACGGCCCGAGGCCTCGCCGATCAGTTCGGCCAGCCGCGCCTCGACGTTCATGTGGATGTCTTCGTACTGATCGCGGAAGGGGAAGCTGCCGTCCCTGATCTCGGCCTCGATGGTGTCCAGCCCGCCGAGGATTGCCTCGGCCGCCTCGGTCGAGATGATCTTGCGCTCCGCCAGCATGCGACAATGGGCGCGCGATCCGGCCAGATCCTGCGGCCACAGGCGCTGATCGACGCCAATTGACACATTGATGGCCTGCATGACCGCATCAGGCTTGGCGGAAAAGCGTCCACCCCATAGGGTCTTTTCCGAAGTCGCTCCGGATGCGGGGACAGCGGCGTCAGGAGATGTAGGCCGGGACATGGCGTTAGGCTCGGATATCAAGGGTTCTGTGAAGACGGCTCTGGCCATCGGCGCGGCGGTTCTGGTCGCCCTGATCGCCGGTGGCGTGCTGCTATATCCGCATATTGCCCCGGGGTCCAAAGACGAGGCCGCTGCGGGCGCGGCCGGTCCCCCGCAGAGCGAACTGTCAGCCTATGCCAAGGGCCCGCTGACCCGCCTGTCCGCACCCGTCGATCTCGTGCCCGCCCCGGACTACGGCTTTGTCGATCGCGAGGGGGAGGCCGCCAGCTTTGCGGACTTCCGTGGCAAGGTGGTGGTGATCAATCTGTGGGCCATGTGGTGCGCGCCGTGCCGCACCGAAATGCCGACGCTGGCGACCCTGGCGGCGGCCTATCAGGGCACGGACCTGCTGGTCCTGCCGATCAATGTCGATTCCGGCGGCGACGCCATCGCTGATGCGAAGAGCTTCCTCGATGTGCACGAGCCCCTGCCCTTCTATTCGGACAAGAGCTTCCGCCTGCCGTTCCTGTTCCCGGAATCGGGCAAGATGCCCCAGACGATCCTGCTTGACCGCCAGGGGCGTGTTCGTGCGACGTTTGCGGGCGAGGCCGACTGGGCCAGTGCCGAAGCCCGGGCCCTGGTCGACGCCCTGCTGGCGGAATCCTGAGATCTATTCGACGCGTTCGCCGGTGGCCGGATTAACGGCGCCTTCCCGGCCTTCAGCGGCGGCTTCGGCCTGATTTTCCTCAAGCTCCTCGGACAGGTTCCCGGCGCCTTCCTCGACCGCATTGGCGGCGGCCATGGCGCCCGACTCAATCACTTCCCCGGCTTCGGCCGCGGCATCGCCGATGGCATCGCCGGCCTGTTCGGCGTTGGCTTCGGTCTCTTGCTGTTCGGCCTCGGTACAGGCGGCCATGCCGAGGGCGAGGGCCGAAGCGGCGGCAACGATCGTCAATGTGCGTCTGATCATGATGGGGTCCCTTCCGGATGGTGATGCGTCCAGAACGTCGGGCCAATGGCAGAGGTTGCAAATATCAATGTTCGGGTGTTCTCATTCCGGCTTGGGAACGGGAGGTTGATATGCAGACGCGTTATTTCGTGGCGGGATTCGCGGGCCTGGCCGCACTGATCATGGCCGACTCGGCTGCGGCACAGAGCACGGGCGGTACCGGCACCGGTGCTCGCCCGCAGATATGGGGGGCCTCGTCCGGACGTACCAGGGCACCGGCAGGGCGGCTGACACAGGGTCAGTACCTGTTCCGGTACGAAAGCGAGAGCGCCCGCAGGGACGCAGCTCTGAGCGAGCAGGCGCTTGTGGAACATCATGGTGCCGATCGGGTCGATCTGGCCTATCGGGTGGGCGCCCTGGTCGATCTGGGCCGCTGCCGCGAGGCTCGTGCCATGGCCCTGGAGGAAGGCGACCGTCAGATGGCGATGCGCGTCCGCCAGACCTGTCGCGGTCTCTGACCCGTCCTGCGGGTCTGACGTGTCTGAAAGCGATAGTGGCCGGAAGCGGACTCGAACCGCCGGACTGTCGAGCTGACGGTCATACGCGGGGTCAGCTATCCAGCCCGTAGGGGTCCGCGAACAGAACGGGCCCCTCATCGGTTTCGATGGCGGTGATATAGGTCAGGTAGATCGGCATCGGCGTGCCCAGACGGACGTAGGTCGGGCGGTCGGGGTCCGGCCCGGGCAGCAGCGGTTGCGGCATCAGGAAGTCGATCAGACGGCCGTAGTCCTCGACGCGGATGCAGCCCGCGCTGAGGGTCCTTTGCTCCTTCTGGAACAGGGTGCGGTCGGGGGTGTCATGAAGATAGATGCCGGCATCGTTGGTCATGACGAATTTGGCTGAGCCCATGGCGTTCGCCGGGCCCGGCTTCTGGCGCACGGGGACCTCAAGCCGCCCCGCTCCGACGGCCCGCCAGTCGATTTCGCTGACAGGCACCACGACAGCGTCGTCGCGCCAACTCGACATCACTTCGTAACCGGCGTCGCGCAGGCTTTTGCCCCGGGTCCGAGCCGCCTCGGCCGCAAGGCGGGATCTCACGATGTCCTGTGGAACATACCAGCGGGGATTGAGGATGACGTGGGTGATCCCGGTCATCATTTCGGGGGTCGGTTGACCCGGCCGCCCCACGATGACCCTCATCGATCCCTGCACCTTGCCGTCCCTCACCATCCACATCCGCGCCTGGGGGATGTTGACCAGCACGAAGGTGGGAGGAAGCGTCCGCTCGACCGCCTTTTGCCGCGCGGCGTTGACCTGACTCCGACGCACCAGCGCCGGATCCCTGGAGGCGGATCCCGACGGGTGGAGACGTCCCCTGCCCACCCGGGGGGCGGCCGGGCCGGATAGCTCCGGTCCATCGCCAGAGGTCAACACCTGCCACAGTGACAGGGGCGCAGGGCTGCGCGGCCTGTTGGCCGGACTGCGCCCTGCGGCGGGGGACGAAATCTGGTCGGTTGCGGGGGGTGACGCCTGGCTTGCGTCGCTCGCGCCGGACAGGCACAGGACCGCCCCCCCGATCAGAGCAGTGGCCCGTGAATGCCAGGCAGCCAATGGCCGTCCCTAGCCCCGTTCGCCGGTACGGCGCATTTCGTCAGACGTCGCACCCGGCATAGTGGCCGGATCTTGCGAGGTGGTGGCGGCCGGACGCGTGCCCTGGTCCGGGGTGGACGGTGCCGCCGTGTTGGCTGCCATCGGCGGCGCGGCGCTTGCCGGGGTGTCTGTTACGACGCCGCGATAGTCGACGGAGACGTTGACGGTCTCACCGCCACGCGTCGCGGTGCCCTGCCACAGACCGTCTTCCGTCTTCGTCATGGGCGACACGTCGGCGTATCCCGCATTCTCGATGTGGCCGCGGGCCTGATCTTCGGTGAAGGAGTTGGCGCCTTCGGTCTGGACGCCTCCGGTCTCCGTGTTCAGTTCAGGGTTGATCGCGTCATTGCGAGGCTCCTCCGACTCCGAACAAGCTGCGAGCGACGCAGCGGCCACGAGGGCGGATAGGGTGATGGTCATGCCACGGCGCATGTCGGTACTCCTGATAATGTTCTGGTTGTGTCCAGAACGAAGCAGGATACGGGTCGTTCCGAGGCGCGGACCCTGAGGGCGGTTCCTCGACAAGTATCCGCTTGTTCCGAAAGCCGCACGGCAAAGGTTACACAGTCAAGATCCTCGAATGATAGAGAGGCAAACTGTATTCACCTTCATGTGAGCGCGCGCATGTGGGCAAATTTGAACGATATTCATTTCAGCTGGTTGGATCGACATCGAAACCACCAGGGCCAGCGCTTTGAGATCCGTACGGGTTCTTGATAGCGGCATGGCCTTCCTTGAAAGGAACCTCCCCATGCGGACGATCACACGCCTCTTCGACCATCATTCCGACGCGCTCGACGCCGTGCGCACACTGGAGAAAGACGACCGGGTGAACGCCATCAGTCTGGTATCCAACAATACGGAGCAATGGCACACGGCCGGTCAGACTACTGACGCCGATCGGGACGACGATCAGGATAACAACGCCGGCGAAGGCGCGGCCGCCGGCGCTGGCGTCGGCGCGGCGATTGGCGGTGGCGCGGGTCTGGCGGCCGGGCTCGGCATGCTCGCCATTCCCGGCGTAGGGCCTGTGGTTGCCGCGGGTTGGCTGGCCGCGACGGCTGCGGGTGCCGTGGGCGGCGCGGCTGTCGGCGGCGCGACCGGTGGCCTGATTGGCGCCCTGACCGATGACGGCGAGACCGAAGAAGATGCCCATGTCTATGCAGAAGGCGTTCGCCGCGGTGGCACGCTCGTGAGCGTGCGCGCCGAGGACGACCGGGCCGACGACGTCGTCCGCACCCTGGAGCATCATGGCGGTGTCATCGCCAAGACCCGGGGCGAGGCCTATCGCGCCCAAGGCTGGGAGCGTTTCGATCCCAAGGCTGAGCCGTACGACCAGGATCGCATCTCGGCTGAACGCGCCCGGTATCGCATTGCGACCGTCACCTGAGCGACGCGCACTGTCGGTGGAACGGCGACGCATGGTCATCCGCCCCGGCTTCCCGCTGGAGGCGACGGGCGCGATACAGGAGTGATGGTGGCTGGAGGCGGACTTGAACCGCCGACCTGTGGGTTATGAATCCACCGCTCTAACCAGCTGAGCTACCCAGCCCGGGATCACCGGATCGCGGGGCCGAAAGGATCGGCCTTCGCGAGACGCGTGCCTATATAGGCCGGATGCCCCGGGTTCAAGCGTCTCCTTTTCGGAACAGCGCCCGCCCGCGAACGTATAAGGTCAAGCCTCGTTTCGCTCTGACCCAGGACCCGACATGCCCGCTTCTGCTGTTCCCCTCCGCCACAAGGCCTCGACCGTCGGTCGTTTTACGGCCGCAGCTTCGCTCGCCGTCCTGATCGCCGCGTGCAACGTCACCGGCACGGTCGGCGCCAGCCCTGCCGAACCCGGCGACCCCGTCGAGACGCGGCCGGCCAATGCCCCGGGTCAGCAGCCGGCTTTCGAGAACCAGACGCGTGCTCCGGGCGTCATGACCGAGGGGCAGTTGAGCCATACGGTGGTGGCCGAGGGCCTTGTGCACCCGTGGGGGCTGGCGCTCATGCCGGACGGCAACTGGCTGGTCACCGAGCGGCCGGGCCGTCTGCGGATCATCACCGTCGACGGTCAGGTGGGTGAGCCGATCGAAGGCCTGCCGCCCGTCGTGGCGCGCGGTCAGGGCGGCCTGCTCGATGTCGTGACCGGCCCGGACTTCGCTGAGGATCGCCGGATTTACTGGAGCTATGCCGAGCCGCGCGACGGCGGCAATGCGACCTCGGTCGCGCGCGGCGTCCTGTCCGACGATGGAGCCCGCGTTACGGACGTCGAGGTGATCTTCCGCGCCCTGCCGGCCTATGACGGCGATAAGCATTTCGGCTCGTCGCTGGCCTTTGCGCCCGACGGCAAGCTGTTCATCACCCTGGGTGAGCGCTCCGACACCCAGATGCGCCCCCAGGCCCAGGATCTGGGCTCGCATATGGGCAAGACGATCCGCATCAATGCCGACGGCTCCGTGCCCTCCGACAATCCCTATGTGGGTCAGGACGGCGCCCTGCCGGAAATCTGGTCGCTGGGGCATCGCAACGTGCAGGGGATCGCCATCGGATCGGACGGCGCCGTCTGGACCGTCGAGCACGGCACGCGGGGCGGCGACGAGGTCAACCTCGACCAGGCCGGCCTGAACTACGGCTGGCCGGAAGTCGCCTATGGTGTCGAGTATCGGGGCGGCGAGATCAATGAGGGCATCACGCAGAAAGAAGGCGCTGAACAGCCGGTCTATTACTGGGATCCGGTGATCGCGCCCGGCGGGATGGCGCTTTACGACGGCGCCATGTTCCCGGGCTGGCAGGGCAATCTGCTGGTCGCGGCCCTCAAGGAAAAGCACATCGCCCGTCTGGTGATCGAGAATGGTCGCGTGGTCGGCGAGGAACGGGTGCTGACCGGACTGGGCGACCGGATCCGCGACGTGGCGGTCGGACCCGACGGTGCGGTCTGGGCCATCACTGACGAGAACAACGGCAAACTCGTCCGTCTGTACCGGCCCTGAAGACTCCCTGCGGCGGCGGCCACCGGTCCGTATGGGCCGGGCCGTCGCCGCATTGTTACTTGACGTTGACGTAAACGTAGGGTTTCTGACGCCCACGTTTCGATTCCGAACTCGCCCTCACGTAGCGACGCCCCGCGGGCGGAGCGATAGGGCCAGCAAAAGAGAGACAGCCCATGACCGAGGCCTATATCTACGACGCCGTCCGCACCCCGCGCGGCAAGGGCAAGAAGGACGGCAGCCTTCACGAAATCACCGCCCTGTCGCTGGCCACACAGGTGCTGGAAGCCCTGCGCGACCGCAACGGGTTGGACACGTCCAAGGTCGATGACGTCATCCTCGGCTGCGTCTCGCCGGTGGGCGAGCAGGGCGCCGACATCGCCCGCACCGCCGTGATGAACGCCGGCTGGGCCGAAACCACGGCCGGTGTCCAGGTCAACCGCTTCTGCGCCTCGGGCCTCGAGGCCGTGAACATGGCCGCGGCCAAGGTCAAGTCGGGCGAGGCCGATATGGCCGTGGGCGGTGGCATCGAAGCCATGAGCCGCGTGCCGATGGGCTCGGACGGCGGCGCCTGGCCGGTCGATCCGACCTCGGCCTTCAAGACCTATTTCGTGCCCCAGGGCGTCTCGGCTGACATGATCGCCTCGAAGTGGGGCTTCTCGCGCGCCGACGTCGATGCCTATTCGGTCGAGAGCCACAAGCGCGCCGCCCGCTCATGGGCCGAGGGCCGCTTCAAGGGATCGGTCATCCCGGTCAAGGACCAGCTGGGCCTGACCATCATCGACCACGACGAGACCATCCGTCCCAACACCGACATGCAGACGCTGGGCGGGCTCAACCCCTCTTTCGCCATGATGGGCGAAATGGCGTTCGATGCGGTGATCCAGCAGCGCTACCCCGAGGTGGCGCGTGTCAATCACGTCCACACGCCGGGCAACAGCTCGGGCATCGTCGACGGATCGGCTGGCATTCTGATCGGCACCCTCGCCGCCGGACAGGCGCTGGGCCTCAAGCCGCGCGCCCGTATCAAGGGCGCCGCCTCGATCGGCTCGGAGCCCTCGATCATGCTGACCGGGCCCGAGTTTGTGACCAACAAACTGCTCGGCAAGCTGGGCATGGAGCCGACCGACATCGATCTGTTCGAGCTGAACGAGGCCTTTGCCGCCGTGGTGCTGCGCTACATGCAGGCGCTCGACATCGACCACGACAAGATCAACGTCTGCGGCGGTGCCATCGCCATGGGCCACCCGCTGGGCGCCACCGGGGCCATGATCCTCGGCACTGTGCTGGACGAGCTGGAACGCTCGGACAAGACCACGGCGCTCGCCACCCTGTGCATCGGCGGCGGCATGGGCACCGCCACCGTCATCGAACGCGTTTGATCCGGGAGAGATTGACCATGGAAAACTTCAAGATCGACGTTGATGCCGACGGCATCGCCCTGATCACCTTCGACGTCCCCGGACGCTCGATGAACACCCTGACCGGCAAGGTCATGCAGGAAATCCCCGAGTGGGTCGAACGGGTCAAGACCGACGACGCCATCAAGGGCGCGGTCCTGACCTCGGGCAAGAGCTCGGGCTTCTGCGCCGGCGCGGACCTCGGCGACATGGCTGCAGGTATGTTGACCGGCGGGTCGCTGCAGGATGCGTTCGATGCCGGCTGGCGTCTGAACGGCGCCCTGCGCGCGCTGGAGACCTGTGGCAAGCCGGTGGCGGCGGCCATCAACGGTCTGGCGCTGGGCGGCGGTCTGGAACTGACGCTGGCCTGTCACTACCGCGTGGTGGGCGACAGCCCGAAGATCCAGCTGGGCCTGCCGGAGATCAAGGTCGGCCTGTTCCCGGGCGGCGGCGGCACCCAGCGCCTGACACGTCTGATCGGCGTGCAGGCGGCGATGATGGCCATGACCGAGGGCAAGTCCTTCCGTCCCAACGACGCCAAGGGCGCGGGCATGGTGCATGAGGTCGTGCCGGTCGGTACCGAGGTCGAGGCCGCCAAGGCCTGGATCAAGGGCGGCGGCAAGGCTGCCCAGCCCTGGGATGACAAGGGATTCAAACTGCCCGGCGGCGGTCCCTATCACCCGGCCGGCATCCAGAACTTCCTGGTTGGCAATGCCATGCTGAAGAAGCAGACCTACGGCAACTATCCCGCCGCCATGAACCTGATGAAGGCGGTCTATGAGGGCGTGCAACTGCCCATGGATGCGGCCCTGCGCGTCGAGACCCGCTACTTCATCAAGACCTTGATGACCCCCCAGGCCCAGGGCATGATCCGCAGCCTGTTCCTGTCGAAACAGGAACTGGACAAGGGCGCGCTGCGTCCCGCCGATGTGCCGAAGTCCGATCCGAAGAAGGTCACCGTACTGGGCGCCGGAATGATGGGCGCGGGCATCGCCTATGTGAACGCCATGGCCGGCATCGAGACCGTCCTGATCGACCGCGACCAGGACGCCGCTGACAAGGGCAAGGCCCATGTCGAGGAGCTGCTCAAGAAGCGCCTGTCGCGCGGCCAGCTGACCCAGGACAAGTACGACGCCCTCCTGGCCTCGGTCACGGCCACCACCGACTATGATCACATCAAGGGCTCGGACCTGGTCATCGAGGCCGTGTTCGAAAACCGCGAGATCAAGGCCGATGTGACGAAGCGGGCCGAGGCCCAGCTGGAGCCGGGCGCCATCTTCGGCTCCAACACCTCGACCCTGCCGATCACCGGCCTGGCCGAAGCGTCGGTGCGCCCCGAGGACTTCATCGGCATCCACTTCTTCTCGCCGGTCGACAAGATGATGCTGGTCGAGATCATCCTCGGCGAAAAGACGGGCAAGGCGGCGATCGCCAGGTCGCTCGACTATGTGATGAAGATCAGGAAGACGCCGATCGTCGTCAACGACGGCCGCGGCTTCTACACCTCGCGCTGCTTCGGCACCTATGTGGCCGAGGGTATGGCCATGCTGGAAGAGGGCATCTCGCCCGTCCTGATCGACAACATCGGTCGCATGACCGGCATGCCGCGTGGCCCGCTGGAAATGCACGACGATGTCGCGCTCGACCTGTCGGTCAAGATCGCCAGACAGACGGCCGAGGATCTGGGCGACGCCTATCAGCCGCTGCCGGGCTCCGAGATCGTCCGCAAGATGGTCGAGGATCTGGGCCGCTATGGCCGCAAGAACGGCAAGGGCTTCTACGACTATGACCAGAAGCCCAAGGTGATCTGGTCGGCTCTGGCCGAGCTGGCTCCGGTCATGGTCGACGAGTCCACGCCCGACATGGTCGAGGACCAGAAGCGCCGCCTGCTGTTCCGTCAGGCGGTCGAGGTCGCCCGCTGCTGGGAAGAGGGCGTCATCGACGACCCGCGCGAAGCCGACGTCGGCGCCATTCTGGCCTGGGGCTTTGCGCCCTGGACCGGCGGCCCGATCACCTACATCGACCAGTATGGGCTGAAGGCCTTCGTCGAACAGGCCGATGCCTATGCCGCCAAATACGGCGACCGCTTCAGCCCGCCGCAGCTGCTGCGCGACATGGCCGCCAAGGGCGAGACTTTCTACGGCAAGTTCGCCCCGGAAAAGGCTGCTGCCTGATCAGGCCCGCCGGACGGTTCAGTCTCTGAGCCGTCCGGCGGCCATCGCGCTGACCCTTCGCACCGCCAGTCCCTGAACCTGTTGCCGGGCGAGCCAGAGGGCCTGTTCAAGCTGACCCGGGCGGGCTATCGGGGCGGCGACAGTTCGCGAAACACCGGAAGGGATACGGCATGCGCGTGGCAATGATCGGTACGGGATATGTGGGTCTGGTGTCCGGGGCCTGCTTTGCCGACTTCGGCCATGTGGTGACCTGCGTCGACAAGGACGCCTCCAAGATCGAGCGGCTGGAGCAGGGCATCATGCCGATCTATGAGCCCGGCCTTGAAACGCTTGTCGCCAAGAACGTCGAGGAAGGCCGCCTGTTCTTTGCCGTCGACGGCGCCGAAGCCATCCGTCAGGCCGATGCCGTCTTCATCGCCGTGGGCACCCCCTCGCGCCGCGGCGACGGCCACGCCGACCTCAGCTATGTCTATGCCGCTGCCGAAGAGATTGCTGATCTCATCGATGGCTTCACGGTGGTCGTCACCAAATCCACCGTGCCGGTCGGGACCGGCGACGAGATCGAGCGTATCATCCGCGAGCGCCGGCCCGAGGCCGAGTTCGCCGTGGTCTCCAACCCCGAATTCCTGCGTGAGGGCGCCGCCATCGGCGATTTCAAACGCCCGGACCGCGTCGTCGTCGGCACGGACAGCGAGCGCGCCAGCGCGGTGATGAGCGAGCTCTACCGTCCGCTCAACCTGAATGAATCGCCGCTGCTGTTCGTCGGGCGTCGCACGTCGGAACTGATCAAATATGCGGCCAATGCCTTCCTCGCCCTGAAGATCACCTTCATCAACGAGATGGCCGATCTGTGTGAGGCTGTGGGTGCCGATGTGCAGCAGGTCGCGCGCGGCATTGGTCTGGACAACCGTATCGGCTCGAAATTCCTGCACGCCGGCCCGGGCTATGGCGGCTCGTGCTTCCCGAAAGACACGCTGGCCCTGGTACGCACGGCCGTTGATGCGGGCAGCCCCGTCCGGCTGGTCGAGACCACGGTCGAGGTCAATGATGCGCGCAAGAAGTCGATGGCCAAACGTGTCTCGGCTGCGGCAGACGGGGACCTCAATGGCAAGACGGTCGCCGTGCTGGGCCTGACGTTCAAGCCCAATACCGACGACATGCGCGATTCCCCGGCGCTGGATCTGGTGCCGGCCCTGATCGCGGCCGGGGCAAAGGTTCAGGCCTTCGACCCCGAAGGCATGCATGAGGCCAAGGCCCTGCTGGACGGCGTCGATTTCCGCGACGGGCCCTATGACGCCGTCAAGGACGCCGACGTTGTGGTCATCGTCACCGAATGGGACCCGTTCCGGGCGCTGGATCTGGATCGGTTGAAGGCGCTGGTGCGTCAGCCGGTGATCGTGGACCTGCGCAACATCTATCGTCCCGAGGACATGCGCGCCAAAGGCTTCCGCTACACCTCGATCGGTCGCGCCTGACCAGAGTTCGTCATCTTCGGGCTTGACCCGAAGATCGGTGCCATCCCTGGCAAGAAATGATCTGCCCGCTCCGGCCCCCGGATCAAGTCCGGGGGTGACGACACCGGCTTTAGCGGGTCGAGGCGGAGATCAGGATCTCGGCGCGGGCGACGGGGCGGTCGGCGTCATCGACGATGACGGCCCGTCCGAGGCTGATGACCAGACCGGCCGAGACGACGGCAGCGACGAGGCCGATCGAGATCAGCTTCATGCCTTGCAGCCATTCCCGATTGTCCGGACCCACGGTCGCCCCCGATTCACCCTGATCAAGGCAAAGCACAGGCGGCCGCTTCGGGGCAAGCCCAGGAGAACGCGAGTCGACAAAAAAGGCGGATCCCGTTCGGGACCCGCCTCTTCTGCAGGATCAGTCGTGCGGGATCAGCCCTCGAAAGGACGGATCAGAATTTCCACGCGACGGTTCTGGGCCTTGCCGGCGGCCGTGTCATTCGAGGCGATCGGGGCGCTTTCGCCACGCCCGTCGACATAGAAGCGCTCGGGCATCACGCCGCGATTCACCAGATAGCCGGCAACGGTCGAGGCACGGCGACGCGACAGGTCCATGTTGTAATCGGCGGCGCCATCCGAGTCGGCGTGACCGATCACGTCGATGACCGAACGGTCGTATTGCTGCAGCACGGCGGCCACGTCATCCAGAACAGCGTAGGAGCTGGGCTGAAGGCTGGCCTGGTTCGAGCCGAAGGTCACATCCGACGGCATACGCAGCACCAGGTTGTCGCCCTGACGGACGACACCGACGCCGGTGCCGGACAGCTGTTCTTCCATGGCGCGTTGCTGGCGGTCCATGTACTGGCCGACGGCGGCACCGGCGAGTGCGCCGACCCCGGCGCCGATCAGGGCGTTCTTGCGGCCTTGTTCGCCGTCAGAGGTGTTGGTCAGATAGCCCAGCAGGGCCCCGCCGACGGCGCCGGCGATGGCGCCGGTCCCGGTGTTGTTGCGGTTGGGAGTGGAGCTGTAGGGATCCATCGTGGTGCAGGCCGTGGCCCCCAGAAGGGTGGCAATGGCCGCGCCGGTCATCAAAATCTTGGTGCGCATGAGTTTTCGTCCTGTTCCTTGGGCGTCAGGCCCGGTTAACGCGAGCGCTACGGTGAAGGTTCCAGTCTGTATCGCATGTGAACGGCGCCGCCATCGGTTTGCCATCCCCGGCTGTCAGGGCGTATCAGCCTGTTCCTGACCCCTTTTGCCTGACCGGATGATGCTGTGACCGCCGAACCCGCCTCCTCAGCCGCTTCGACCGACCTCTCGGCGCAGGGCATCACGCCCGTGTCGATGTCGCTGTACGACCGCGACTTCCAGGTCTTTGCCGATACCCTCGGGGGATCGTTCGAGCGTTACGGCTTTGCCGTGATCGCGGACCACGGGCTGGAGCAGGCCGTGATCGACGGCGCGCTTGACGACGCCAAGGCCTTCTTTGCCCTGCCCGAGGATGTGAAGCGCGCCTACCACCTGCCCGGCACCGGTGGTGCGCGGGGTCTGACCCCGTTCGGAGTCGAGGCGGCCAAGGGTGCAGCGGCGGTCGACCTCAAGGAGTTCTGGCACGTCGGCCGTGAGCTGCCCGAGGGGCACCCCTATCGCCAGTATATGCGCGACAATCTGTGGCCGACCGAGGTCGAGGGTTTCCGTGATCATCTGTATGGCCTGTTCGAGGCCATGGACGCCCTCGGTGCCCGCATCCTGCGCGCCATCGCCCGCCACCTCGGCCTCGGCGACGACTATTTCGAGGACAAGGTCCAGATGGGCAACAGCGTCCTGCGCCTGCTGCACTATCCGCCGGTGACAGGCGAGCCCGCCGGTGTCCGCGCCGGCGCGCATGAGGACATCAATGTCATCACCCTGTTGCTGGGGGCCGAGGAAGCCGGCCTGCAGCTCAAGGAAAAGGACGGAAGCTGGTTGGACATCGCCCCGCCACCGGGTGCATTGGTGGTCAACATCGGCGACATGCTGCAGCGCCTGACCAACCACGCCCTGCCGTCGACCAGCCACCGGGTGATCAATCCGTCAGCCGAGCGCAGCCGGTTCGCCCGCTATTCCATGCCCTTCTTCCTGCACTTCAATCCGGACTTTGTGATCGAGACCCTGCCGTCGACCATTACGCCGGACAATCCGGACCGCTATGAAGGTAAGGCCATCATGGCCGAAGATTTCCTGACCGAACGCCTCAAGGAAATCCGGCTGATCTGACCCCGCGCTCAATCAGCGAGCCGCCGCGCGGCGAGCGATAGCGCGAAGACTCTGCGCTCGATCGGCGAGCCGCCGCGCGGCGAGCGATAGCGCCTCCTACTTCGAGATTCTCAGCCGGGTAATGTCGCGGCCGATGGCCTTGAAGGCTTCGGACAGGTCCGCGCCGCTGGCGGGCAGATAGACATGGGCGGAGCTGGAGGCGCAGTTCTGGATGACCCGCTCGGCGCCGCCGCCCGACGCCACCTGGAAGCCGACCGTATAGACGATGATCCCCTGGGCCCGCATGGCCGCGCAGGACGCCAGCGTCTGTTCGAACGGATCGCCATTGGTGGCATTGCAGTAGATGTGGTCGGCGGCGCTGCCTGACCCCGAGCCCGCGTCCCGGGCGATGACGCCCGAGCAATAGGGGGTGTTGAACTCGCCGTCGGTCATGATGATCACGGCCTTCAGCAGATCCGGGTCGCCATAGGCTCCGGCCGCGCTGGACGGCCACAGGCTGTTGAAGTTCGGCGAGACCGTATACCAGCCCCACGATGTCCCGATCTGGCCGGCGGTCGAGCCGACCACCTCGAAATCATCGATCATGCCCAGGATCGCGGCGCGGTCGCTGGTCAGCGGCATGATGCGGTCATCAGGACAGGTGTTACCCGAGGTGCCTGTATAGGCGAACCCGACCCGTGCGGAGGAGGTCGGGGCGGCATCCGTATAGGCCTGCGCGCCCGTGCGCTCACTGACGCAGGTGGAGGCTTCGAACCAGCGCAGATTGCCGACCGCATTGCGGAACACCCGCCACTGGCAGCCATAGTTGCCGCACCACGACCGCCCGTCGCGCGAGTAGTCGCCCCAGCTGGCGCCGTTCACACCGATCGAATAGGTGGTGTTGCTCAGGCGGGCGATTTCATAGCCCGTGTTGTTGATCTGCGTCATGCCGCGGACGTCGTCGATATAGACGGTGTCGCCGTCCGAGAGCCCATGGTTGCTGCTGGTCGTCACCACGACCGAACAGTCCCACTGCAGGCATTTCCGGACGCGCCCGTCGTCGTCATAGCGGCTGTAGCCGTCGGACGACCGGGTTCTGAGGGTGCTCCAGCCTGAGCCGTTCCAGTATTCCAGCGAGAAGGTATTGTTGTTGATCCGCACGACGCGATAGGCGCGGTCGTTGATCTGGTGCATGCCGTCGACGTCATCGATCCACACATAGTCGCCGGTCGAGAAGCCGTGGCCATTGGAGGTCACGACTCCAGGATTGGCCCGCGTGATGTTGGAGATCGATTTGGCGGAGCCCGTAGCCCAGGCTGCATCACTGATGTTGACCGAGCCCGTCGGCGTGCCGCGCGCACTGTTGGCATAGCTGCCGACATTGACGCTGTTCGAATAGGGCACAATGGCCATCTTGGAATAGTAGGGCGTCTGCAGATCCTGCACGATCATGGTGACCAATTCGGTCGCCGCGCTCTTCAGGTCGCGGATCCGGCTGCCGGACATCGAGCCGGTGATGTCCAGCACCAGCGACACTTCCAGGTTTTTCGACGAGCGGTTGACCTCGGAGTGGGCGCCGACCGGGAGATAGTCGTCCATGAACTGGCCGTAGGGCGGCAGGAAGATGTTGGCGACCAGCGCCTTCACATCGACCGACCCCTTGGCCACCACCACCTGATCCTCGGTCAGGACGAAGGTCGTCTTGTCCTCGCGCAGGATGATGTTGGGATAGTTGGTCAGATTGGCCCTCAGCGCATCCATACCGACACGCTGGATGTCTGCCGGGTCGGTATAGGGCGAGCGCGCGGCCGCCAGCGCAGAGGCGTCCAGCGCATCCTGCAGATTGACCCGCACGGTCGAGGCCCGGTGGATGTCCACCCCGCCGACCGTCATCAGCACCATGACCGGAAGGCTGAGGCCGAAGATCAGCGCGACATTGCCGCGCCGATCCTCGAAGAACGCCTTCAGTCTTTCCGTCCAGAGACGAATGCCCATGATCCCGACCGCTTGTTTCATGGCGCAGGCACAGGCCTGCGCATACGGCGATCATGCACCGGGGACGGTTAAGGGAAGGTCGAGGACGCCGGTTAACGGCGGCCGGTCACCAGCCGCAGTCCTTGCCCTCGTTCTGCTCGGTCAGCCAGACGTTCAGCGGCGCGAAATAGTCGGCGATCGCCGAGGCGTCGCCGGTCCGCTGGCCGGTAAAGGCATACATGGCCTCGGGCCAGGGGCGCGACTGACCCATCTCCATCATGGCGTTGAAGCGCTCACCGACCGCCTCATTGCCGTAAATCGAACACCGGTGCAGCGGTCCGGTCCAGCCGATCTGCTCGCAGGCCGCCCGGTGGAACTGGAACTGGTAGATGTGCGCGAGGAAGTAGCGGGTGTACGGCGTATTGCCCGGAATGTGATACTTCGCGCCGGGGTCAAAGGCGTTGTCCGGACGGTCACCCGGCGGCACCAGGCCCTGATATTTCAGCATATTGGCCGACCAGGCCTCATTGTATTCGTCCGGCGAGGTCTCGCCCGAGAAGACGTCCCAGCGCCAGCGGTCGACCATCAGGCCGAACGGCAGGAAGGCGATCTTGTCCAAAGCCATCTTCAGCAGGAAGGGGATGTCCTCGTCGGCGCCCGGGACCTCGTCCAGCAGGCCGATCTGGTTCAGATAGGTGGGCGTCAGCGCCGACAGGCCGACGAAGTCACCGATCGCCTCGTGGAAGCCGTCGTTCGCGCCATTCTTGAACAGGAAGGGCTGATCCCTGTAGGCGCGCTGATAGACATTGTGCCCCAACTCGTGGTGCACGGTGTAGAAGTCGTCGGCATTCACCTGGGTGCACATCTTGATGCGCACGTCCTCAAGGTTGTCGAGGTCCCAGGCCGAGGCGTGGCACACCACCTCGCGGCCCTCGGGCCGGGTGATCTGGCTGCGCTCCCAGAAGGTCTCCGGCAGCGGCGCCAGCCCCAGCGAGGTATAGAAGCCCTCGCCCGTGCGGACCATCTTCTCGGCATCATAGTCCGCCTCGACCAGCAGCTCGGTCATGTCGTAGCTCGAGGTGCCGCCGGTCCGGGGCGCCACGACGTCATAGATGTTGCCCCACTGCTGCGACCACATATTGCCCAGCAGGTCGGCGCGGATCGGCCCACTGTCCGGCTGGACGTCGGCGCCATAGGTCTCGAACAGCCGCGTCCGCACATAGCAGTGCAGGTTCTCGTAGAAGGGCTGGACCTGCGACCACAGCCGGTCGGTCTCGGCGGCGAAGGCGTCGGGCTCCATGTCATAGCCCGAGCGCCACATGGCCCCGACATCGTCAAAGCCCAGTTCGCGCGCGCCCTCATTGGCGATGTCGACCATGCGGGTATAGTCGTCGGCCATCACCGGCGAAATGGTGCGCCAGCCTTCGTAGAGGGCCTCGGTCTCGGCCGGATCGCGGCTCTCGGCCAGGATCTGGCTGGCCTCGTCCAGGGTGATCATCCGGCCCTTGTATTCGAACTTGCCGGTCGCATAGGTCGAGTCGAGCCGCGTTGTGATCTCGGCCAATTCGGTGGCCGCGCCCGGCTTGTTGGGCGCCGGCAGGACGATGCCCTGGGTCAGGATGTTCAGCTTGCGGCGCACGTCGAACGGCACATCCACATCGTTGAACCGGGCCGCCTCATTGGCCAGCTTCACCGACAGTTCGGTATATTCGGCGTTGGCCTTCGCCTCGAGCCACATGGTGTCATAGGTGATGTTGGTGGCGCGCACCCAGGCCACGCGGCCGGCGTATTCGCTGGCCTCGGCCAGCTGCTTTTCGGCATCGGCAACAAAGGCGGCGGCTTCGGCGGCGGTCGGGGCCTGACCCGTCAGATTGGCTTCGGTCAGGGCGGGGGCCGGCGCACCGGGGCGGACCGGCGAATTGGCGACCTGCGGCGCGGTGCCGTCATTGCCGGCCATGACGTTCGACAGGCCCGCGCATCCGGCGGCGCCCGCCGCCAGAGCTCCGATGGCCACGGTTATTGCCAAGGTCGTCTTGCGGGCTTGGGCGCGTTTCATGGTGTTCCTCCGCTCTGTTCTGTCAGGCTTTTCGCGTGGCGCGCATCCGACGCCTCCGGATCGCGTCCGTCAAGTCCGGCTCAGCCGAAGACGCAGCTCGCCAGTCCGTCATTGCGCACCGTGCCCATGGCCGCCTGCACCCGACGGGCGCGACCGCGTACATAGGGGCCGGGGCTGGATGCATTGTACCGCCGGGGGCTGGGCAGCACCGCAGCCAGCCGCGCAGCCTCGCGCGCCGACAGGTCTTTTGCCGATTTGCCGAACCAGTGCTGGGCCGCAGCCTCGGCCCCGTAAACTCCCGGCGCCCATTCGGCCACGTTCAGATAGACCTCGACGATGCGCCGCTTGGACCAGGTCGCCTCGATCAGGACTGTATAGCCGACCTCCAACCCCTTCCTGACCCAACCGCGGCCGGGCCACAGAAAGACATTCTTGGCGGTCTGCTGGCTGAGGGTCGAGGCGCCGCGCACCCGGCCGCTGCCCCGGCGTTTGGCCCGCTCATTGGCCTTCATCGCCTCGTCGATGGCCTCAAAGTCAAAGCCGTCATGGCTGCAGAACCGCGCATCCTCGGAGGCGATCACCGCCTCGACCAGGCGGGGCGAAATGTCATCCAGCTTGCGCCAGCGGTAATCGGCGGGCTGTCCTGCAAAGCCTTGCTCGACCATCAGCAGAGTCGTCAGGGGCGGCACCACGGCGTGGGTCAGGACCGACCCGACCGGCAACAGCACGGCGAGGGCCAGCGCACCCAGCGCGACACCCAGACAGCCGATCCGTCGCTTCGGCTTCTTGTCCGGGAATTCCGGTATGTGCGGGGTTTCGGCCATGCCCCATCATGACCAGCGCCGCTTGCGCATGGCAAGCCGGGGCCGGCTACAGATCGGCAATCCCGGCCTGGCCGTCCTCATCACCCCAGGCCAGACGGGTGCCGTCATCGCTCATCGCCAAGGCACAGATCGGCGCGCCGCTCTCGGCCTTGACGAAGGCCAGCCCCTGACCGGCCGGATCGGCCCACCAGACGCGACCGTCATTCAGCCCGGCAACCACCCGGCCGTGCTTCAGGCTCGCAGCCACATGGACGACCAGCGCGCCTTCCTCAAAGCCGATCTCGGAGGCTTCCTTGCCCATTGGCCCGTCCGAGCCGGTGAAAGGCCACATGACTACGCCCGAGGCGCCCGCCGTCGCCAGCAGCTTGCCGCCGGACAGGAAGGCGAGTGAGCGGATCTTGGCCGGATAGCCGCCCATGCGCAGGTTCCGCTGATCTTTCAGCCGCCAGCCGTGCAGCTGGTTGTCCTGCATGGTGGTGACGACAAAGGCACCGTCGGGCGACACGGCCACGCCCGTGTGTGACCCGGCCCATTTCAGCAAGGCGGGTTGCTGATCGGCGATGCGCGCATACCACAGCGCTGCCCCGCCATAGGTCGAGGCCACCAGCCGCCGTCCCTTGGGGTCGAACGCAAGTCCGGACACGGTCCGCTCATGCGTAAACTCGCGCCGGAAGGCTGCATCCGAAGAGTCCAGAACGGTTGCCGCCTTTCCCGACGAATACGCGACCAGCCCGCTCTCGGGGGAGGCGGCGACCGAGTCGATCCAGCGGCCCTTCGCATCGGCCAGCGGCACGACCTCGTCCGGTCGCGACCAGACCAGCTTGCCGTCGTCTCCGCCGGTGATGACGCCCTGACCCGACGGATGTCGCACCGCGCACAGGACCGCCCCGTCATGGGCCTCGACCACAGACCCGTCCTCGAACCGGATCGACCCGTCGCCCAGGGCAAGGACGGCGCCGGAAGCGTCAAAAAGGGCCGCAGTCGGCTGGGCATCAAAGGTCATCTGCATGGGGGCTGTTTAGGCCGCTGGCGAGCGGGGTCAACGCTGATCCGCATGGCCGACTTGACTCAATTCGATAATTAGCTAATTGTCGACCTATGAGTTCAGTCTTCAAGGCCCTTTCCGATCCTACCCGTCGCCGCGTGCTGCAGTTGCTGCGCGCGGGTCCGAAGAGCGCGGGCGAGATCAGCGACCGGTTCGATGTCTCCAAACCCACCATGTCGGCGCACTTCGCCGTCCTGAAGGAGGCCGACCTCGTTCACGCGGAGAAGGCCGGGAAGTCCGTGATCTATCACCTGAAGCTGTCGGTGCTCGAAGATGCGCTGCTCGGCTTCGTCCATTCATTCGACGGCGGTGCCGACGTGCCCGCCGAAGACAAGGAGACCCCACCATGAACAAGGACATCATCGGCAGCCTCATGTGGGGGGGCGGCATCATCGCCCTGGCCCTCGGAGCCAGCTGGGCGCGCAATCAGGATCTGATCGACGCCGACACGACGACCCGGATCGTCCTGGTCGCCATCGGGCTGATGATCGCCTGGTTCGGCAATCGCACACCCAAGACCTTCGTGCCGGGCGCCCGGGCGCGACAGGCGAGGCGGTTCTCGGGCTGGTCGCTGGCCATCAGCGGCCTGATCTATGCGGGCGCCTTTGCCTTTGCCCCCATGGACACGGCCCTGATCGTCGGCTGCGGCGCGATCATACTCGGCATCGCCGCCACCTTCGCCTACTGCCTGTCACTGCGAAACCGCGCGAAAGCGGTCTGACCGTCAGGCCAATCAGTTGTCGTGCCGGGCCAGCACCGAGGTCCAGAGGGTTTCAACCTCACCGATCCCCGTCTCAAAGGCTTTCTGCTCCGCTTCCAGGCGGGCGGCCTCGATGGCGGCTTCCGTACCCCACAGGTTCGACCGCTGGTCACCGGTCGCTGTGGTTTCGCCCGTGCCATAGACGAAGCCGGTGCGGACATCGACGATCATGAAGGCAAAGGTCGCATGGACCGTGGCCTTGCGATTGGGCAGGAAGCCGAGTGCGATGGTCTGCAGGGGGCCGACATCAGTGGCCTCCGTGCGGAACCGGGTGTCGATCGTATAGACCAGTATGACGTCGGCCCGCAGCTGGGCGGCAGCCGTGCGAAGGTCCCGCACACTGCTCAGGTTTCCCGGTAGAAGCAGCCGACTGACCGGAGCCACAGCCGCCACGCGGGGCAGGGCGGCCAGCCGGGCCAGGCTCTCGTCAGATTCGACGTCGCGCGTGGTGACCACGCTGAAGGCACCCGTGCCGACGCTGCTGGTGGAGTTGCTGCGATAGCCGGACGATGCCACACGAACGACCGCCATATGCGCGGGAAAGGTCGCGGCGGGTTCGCGTTGATAAGCCTCGGATATGTCGCCGTCGCGCTCTGCGATGGAACCGAGCGAAACACCGGCACCGGGCGTGGTGTAGGTCGAACAGGCACCTGCCAGTGCCAACAGGGCCGCAATCAGGACAAGTCTCATCGGATCCTCCCATCGCCCCGAATGCCGGTGACAGACGACCTATAGAAGGACTTTGCCGCGAGCGGAACGCCCCAGGGTTACGCCCCGACCTCGCCGCAGCGGATCAGGCGCGAATTGCTGACGGCGGCCTGCCGGTGGACGACGGCCTCGCGGTACTCGGGATCGCGCAGCATCTCGAGGAAGGCCGCACCGGTCGGATAGCGGGCGATGAAGGCGATGTCCCAGGCCTCGTCGCGCGGCCCGATCAGGGTCAGCTCGGGTGTGCCGGTCCAGATCTGTTCGCCGCCGGCGCGGGTAAAGGGCGCTGCAGCCTCGCGCCGGTACAGCTTGTAGGCCTCGGCCCCGGTAATCCGCTTGTTGATCATGGGATGGGCGGCCGGATAAAGCGCCTGCGGTCGGAACCGCACCAGATTGATCATCATGATCGGCCGGTCGCCGGGCAGGTCGCGGAAGGCGGCGATGGCGTCGCGGGCGGGGTCAACGTGTTCGATCATGCCGCGCAGGCCTCAAAGCCCTTGCGCAGGGCGGCTTCGTCCAGATCGCGGCCGATGAAGACCGCGCGGCTCCAGCGGCGCTCGGCTTCGCCCCACGGCTTCTGCAGCTCACCTTCCAGGATCATGTGCACGGCCTGAAACACCAGCCGCCGGTCCTCGCCCGCCACGTCGATGATGCCCTTGGCGCGCAGGATGTCCTGGCCCTGACTGGCCAGCAGCTGGTCCAGCCACTGGGTGAAGACCTGACCGTTCACCGGGCGGTCCAGCGACAGGGCAATGCCCTTGATGTCGTCCTCGTGCGCATGGCCCCGGGGTCCATGGTCGTGGTCGTGGTGATGATGGGCGTGGTCGTGGTCATGGTGGTCGTGATCGTGGCCACAGTCCGCATCGTGCACATGGCCTTCGGCGCCATGCGGCGGATTGAGGAAGTCGGGCCGCACCTCATTGATCCGTTCCAGATCAAACCCGTGACGGTTCAGGATCTGGTCCAGCGGTACATCCGCGCGCTCGGCCCGGATGATCGGCGCCAGCGGGTTCAGCGCCCGCAGCCGCGCCTCAACCGCCGCCAGCTCGTCGGCGCTCACCAGATCGGTCTTGTTCAGGATGATCTGGTCGGCAAAGGCCACCTGCTCGCGCGCTTCCTTTGAGTCATCCAGTCGCGCCATGACGTGCTTGGCGTCGACCAGGGTCGTGACGCTGTCCAGCACTGTCTTTTCGCGCACATCGTCATCGACGAAGAAGGTCTGGGCCACAGGACCGGGATCGGCCAGGCCCGTGGTCTCCACGATGATGGCGTCAAAGGCCGGCTTGCCCGGGCGTTGCCGCTTCATCAGCCCCTGCACCACGCGGATCAGGTCGCCGCGCACCGTGCAGCAGACGCAGCCGTTGTTCATCTCGAACACATCTTCGTCGGCGCCGACCACCAGGTCGTTGTCGATGCCGATCTCGCCGAACTCGTTGACGATCACGGCATAGCGCTTCCCGTGGTCCCCGGTCAGGATGCGGTTCAGCAGGGTGGTCTTGCCGGCGCCGAGATAGCCGGTCAGCACAGTCACAGGTGTCTTTTCCATGGGCGCTAGATGGAGCGTCCCGGCCGGAAAGAAAAGGGCCTCAGCACTGCGGACAGTCGGCCATGGCCTCGCTCTCCAGCTGAATGGTGACGTGGTCGATGTTGAAGGTGTGGCGGGCCAGCGCCTGAACCTCCGCCAGCAGCACCGTGGCATCAGCCCGCTCGTGCACGACATGGGCGGTCAGGGCCGCGTCCGTGGTCGACAGGCCCCACACGTGGAGATCGTGCACGGCCACCACGCCCGGCACCGCCAGCAGGCCCGCGCGCACCTGATCGACGGCGATCCCGGCGGGCGCCCCGTCCAGCGCCAGATTGACAGAGTCTTTCAGCAGCCCCCAGGTCGACCACAGGATCACGGCCACGATCACCAGGCTGAAGATCGGGTCGATCATCGACCAGCCGGTCATCCAGATGACCGCCCCGGCCAGCACCACCCCGATCGACACCGCCGCATCCGCCATCATGTGCAGATAGGCGCCGCGCACATTCAGGTCCTTGTGCTGATCCTTCAGGAACAGCAGCGCCGTCCCCAGGTTGATGACAAAGCCGATGCCGGCCACGATCATGATGATGCCGGATGCGACCGGCTGGGGATCCAGAAACCGCTGCACGGCCTCCCAGCCGATCCAGCCACAGGCCAGGATCAGCAGCAGGGCATTGGCCAGCGCCGCCAGCACCGTCCCCTTGCGATAGCCATAGGTCAGCGAGCCGCGCGCCTGCCGTCGCGACAGCCACGCCGCCCCGCCCGCCATCGCCAGTCCCAGCACATCGGACAGATTGTGCCCCGCATCGGCCATCAGGGCGGTCGAGCCGGAAATGACGCCTGCGCCAAACTCGATGATGACGAACAGCAGGTTGACACTCAGCCCGACCAGGTAGCGCCAGTCCCCAGTATCGACCGGCCCGTGGTCATGGCCGTGCCCATGGCTGTGTCCATGCCCATGCCCGTGATTGTGGCCGTGTGCGTGCTGGGGCTTTTCGGTGGAATCGTGCGCGTCGTGGGCCATGCGCGACCCTAGTGCTGGTGCATGACGACGAGAAGCCCCAGCCCGATCAGGGCCAGGCCGAGGATCGCGCCCTCATAGCGCGCCCATCGCTCCAGCTTCAGGATCGAGGCGCCGGCCCGGGCGAGCGAGGTGAACACTGCCATGCCCAGCACGGTGCCCACGGCCAGAACAACCGTCAGCAATGCCAGCACCATCAGGCCTTCCTCGGCCGACGACAGATAGAGCGGCAGCAGCACCTCTCCCGGCGAAGCCGCCATCACCGCCACCAGGCCCCAGAAGGCCGCGGCCTGCGACACGGTCGCCTCCGGCGTCTCCAGCTCGGGACCTGAGGCCGGTACCGGCTTCATCAGGGTCGCGCGCGTCAGATAGAACAGGCCCAGCACGAACAGCAGTCCGGCCGACACATAAGGCAGTACCCCCGCGACCCACTGGTCCAGCGCCAGTCCGGCGGCGACGATCAGCCCGCCGACCGCAGCCGTCACAGCGATGTGGGCCAGTCCTGCGGCCAGCACGGACCACAGGGTGGTGACCAGGCTCCACCGCTGCGCCCGCCCGACCAGCACGAACGGCAGCCAGTGCGTCGGCAAGGCGGCATGCAGGAATGCGGTCACGAGGCCGCCGAGCAGCAGCGACATCAGCAGGGAGGGTTGAAGGTCGGACGGCGACATCGCGACGTCCATAGCGTGTTACTTTATAACGGTCGAGAGGGGCGCTGCAGATTCTGCATAAAGATGGGCCCGATCCAGCGGCAGGCCGGAGACGCCCGCCCGGTGCCGCCGCGCCACCGTCTGGTGCACATTGACCGCCCCGCGCTGGAAGCCCCGCGCGAACAGGGCGAAATAGACCAGCCACAGCCGCGTCCTCGGCGCGCCGGCCAGTTCTGCGGCCCGCTTTCGGTTGGCGTACAGGCGCTGCGACCAGATCCGCAGGGTCCGCTCAAAGTGCTCGCGGAGGGTCTGCACATCCAGCACCTCAAACCCGTGACGGCCCAGCGCCGCCGTGGTCATGCCCAGGGTGTCCAGCTCTCCGCCGGGGAAGATGAAGCGGGTGATGGTGCGGGTGGTGGCCGTCGGCCGGGGCGCGCCATTCCGGTCGGCAGGGCCGTGGCCCCGTCGCACCGACGCCTGATGGAAATACAGCCCGCCGGGTTTCAGCAGCCGGTGAACGCGCGCGAAATGGGCGTCGTGATTGCGAAAGCCGAGGTGTTCGAACATCTCGACCTGCGAGACGGCATCATAGACACCCTCTACGTCGATATCGCGATAGTCGACCAGTTCCAGGGTCACCCGCTCGCCCAGACCCTGACGCGCCACCTCGGCTTGTCCGTATTCCAGCTGGGCCGGGGACAGGGTCACCCCGTGCACCCGGGCGCCGTAATGCCGGGCCGCATGACAGGCCAGCCCACCCCAGCCGCAGCCGATGTCCAGCAGGCGCTGACCGGGCCTCAGGTTCAGCTTGCGACAGATCAGGTCCAGCTTGTGCTGCTGGGCCTCATCCAGACTGGCGCCGTCGTGGGGAAAGACGGCGCTGGAATAGATCATGGCCGGGTCCAGGAAGAGGCCATAGAATTCGTTGCCCACATCATAGTGGAAGCGGATGAAGTCGGCGTCGCGCCGCCGGTCATGCCCCTGGCCCTCGCCGTCGCGGGCATCATGCCAGTCGGGCACGGTCGCGGTCCGGTCGCCGGGTGACAGCAGCAGGGGCAGGGCGGTCCGCGCCACCGCCCACAGGTTCAGCCGCTTGCGCAGATGCATCAGCCGCCCGTGGTCGATCCGGTCCAGCGCCTCCAGCGGCGATCCGCCCTCGACCGCCAGCGCCCCCGTGGCGAACAGGCGAAACAGGGTCGCCAGCCCGGGCCTCAGGATCAGCGCCCTCAATGTCTGCGGCCCCGCAATGACCAGCTGGATGTCCTCGCGCGCCTGATCGCCCAGCCTGACGACCGATCCGTCCCACAGCCGTAGCGACAGGTCCGCCTGCAGCGCCTCTGCGATCTGTCCGGCCAGCCGCGTCGCCGCATCCAGCGCGCGGTCCCTGGTCGGGGAGGAGGCGTATGTCATGAACATCCCGAAGCGACCGGGCCCGTCCGCCCGCCTGTCCTGACTTATCGCCCGCACGGGGGCGTGGAAAGTCCGGCAGGGCGCGGATCAATGCGCGCTTGTCCGTTGACTCGGCGCTGCCCTTCCGTATATGTCGCCGCTCTTCGCCTGCGGGGGTCCTCCGCGGGCGCTACTCTTTATGCGTTCAGGCTTTGAGGCTTTCGATATGTACGCGGTAATCAAGACCGGCGGTAAGCAATACCGGGTTCAACCGGGCGACGTGCTGGTCGTCGAAAAGCTGGACGGCGACGCCGGTTCGGACGTCAGCTTCGGCGAAGTCCTGATGCTGGGCGGCGACAAGGGCATCACGGTTGGCGCCCCGCTGATCGACGGCGCCACCGTCGCGGCCACCCTGATCGAGACCCGCAAGGGTGAGAAGGTCAAGATCTTCAAGAAGATCCGCCGTCAGGGCTATCGCCGTACGCGCGGCCATCGCCAGATGGAATCGGTGCTCCGCATCACCGGCATCGAAGGTGCCGGCGAAAAGGCCAAATGGGACGGCGAAACCTCGCTGATGACCAAGGCCGAGATGAACCTGCGCGCCCGCGGCCTGGCCTCGCGCGAAGATACGGCTGAAGCCAAGCCGGCCAAGGCCCCGAAGGCTGAAGCGCCCAAGACCGAAGCCAAGGCGGCGCCGGCCAAGAAGGCGCCCGCCAAAAAGGCTGCGGCTCCCAAGGCTGAAGCCACCGAAACCAAGGCTCCCGCCAAGAAGGCCCCCGCCAAGAAGGCGGACAAGGCCGGCGACGACGCTTAATATTCACCCGCGCCAAAGCGGCGCGACGCGCGACAGCGCAACGAAAAGAGTAACGGAGCAGACCTATGGCTCACAAGAAATCCGGTGGTTCGTCGCGTAACGGTCGCGACTCCGAATCCAAACGCCTCGGCGTGAAGAAATTTGGCGGCGAGCGCGTGCTGGCCGGCAACATCATCATCCGTCAGCGCGGCACCAAATGGCACCCGGGCGACAACGTCGGCATGGGCCGTGACCACACCCTGTTCGCCCTTACCCCGGGCTCGGTGAAGTTCACCACCAAGACCGGTGGCCGCTGTTACGTATCGATTCTTGCGGCCAACGACGACCAGGCAGCCACCGCCGCCGCCGCCGAGTAGCACGAAGCCTGACCGGATCGTGTTGCTCAACCAGCAGCCGATCCGGACCAAGGGAAATATTCCGCGGGGAGTCTGGATCACCAGGCTCCCCGTTTTCGTTCCCCGCCTCGAGCCGCCCGAGCCCTCAAAAGGCGGCGGCAGGAAGACCGAGGTCCGGCCATGTGCGGAATTGAACCCTTGCCTGTCATAGAAACGCGGCGTCTGGCGCTGCGCGCGCCCCGTCCCGAGGACGCCCCGCGCCTCGTCGCCCTGGCCAATGATCCCGACATTGCCCGCATGACCCTGCGGATGCCGTCGCCCTATTCGGTGGCTCACGCCGAGGAATTCCTGGCGAATGTCGCCGCCCAGGATCCGCGCAAGGGCAGCACTTTCATGATCGAGCATGAGGATCAGGGGCCGGTCGGCGTCATCGGCCTGTTCAACGACGCCGACCCCGTGCCGGAAACCGGCTACTGGATCGGACGGCCCTATTGGGGACGGGGCTATGCCACCGAAGCTCTGCAGGGCGCGCTCAGCTGGGCGCGCAGCCGCTGGCGCAAGCGGGCGCTGGTCGCGGGCCACTTTGTCGATAACCCGGCATCCGGCCGCGTGCTGGAAAAGGCGGGCTTTCTGTATACGGGTGAGGTCCGCCCCGGCCTCAGCCGCGCGCGGGGCGCTCCGGTCGAAACCCGGCGGATGGTCTGGCTGGCCTGACCGTGTGCCACGCCGACCGATATCAGGCCGGCGCCGGCATGAAGATCATCAGCAGGCCGACGGTGACGATGGCCAGGGCGACGATCACGCCCAGCACGAAGCCCAGCGCCAGCCGGGCGCGCCTGCGCCGCAAGCCCCCGCTCGACACCGAGCGGATATAGACGAACGGACGACGATCAAACGCTTCCGAACCGGTGATGTTGTGTCGGGACATGGACGCGCTCCCTTAACGAACCCCGCATCCTGATGGACGCGCGCCCTCTGTGCCCCCCCGGCTGGGGCCAAAGCATGGCGAACACAGGTTTATCTTCGGATCAGCCGCAATAGATCAGTCGGCCGCTGTAGGCGCGGTAATATCCCGTGCGCGGATCATAGGAGCGATAGGTGCGACGGCACCACTCGACCCGACGCGCGTCGCGCCCCCCGCCATAGGCCGAACCCGACCCCGGGTAGACCAGATCCGGCCGACCATAGGCGCCGTAATAGGGGGTGGCGCCGCCCTGGCCATAGACAGGCGGGTGGCGCGAGGCGGAGCCGTAATAGGTCTGGGGCCGGCCATAGCCATATCCGTAGTGGTCGTCGTGGCGCCGGTCATAGTCGCGATGATCCCGGCCATAGCCATAGCTGCTGGACCCGTAGGAGGTGCGGTGCCGCTGGTCGCGCCAACGCGCGTCGCAATCGGAGCGGTTGGCATCCCAGAAGGCATCGCAGCGATAATCGCCGGGGCGGTCGCGCTGGGCCGCGACGCTCCAGTCCGAGGAACGGCTGCGGGACTCGCTGCGATAGCTGCGCTCGTAGCGGTACGGGGTCTCATAGCCATAGCGGCCCTGATCCGCATAAGGCGTCTGATAAGGGGCCTGATACCGACCCTCATAGCGGCTCTGGGCCTGGGTCGCGGTGGCGCCAAGGCCCAACACGGCCCCCGCGGCGATCATCGTTACGATACGCGTCGACAGGTCGGCCATGGTGAGCTCCATTCTCTAGAGGGTGACGTCGACGCGCGCGCCGTCGCGGGTCCGGATTCGTTGCATCATGACAACCCGCTCTTCACCGCCCGCGCTGACCGGGGCAATGATGAACCATTCCCCGGCGGGCAGGCCGCCGAATTGGAACCGGTTGTCGGCGCAGGTCGAGGACCGCACATAGGACCGGTAGTCGGCGTTGGGATCGGCCACAGTGCGGGCGCGAACCACCGACTCGGGCAGGGCGGCCTTGTCGATCGAGCCGTACAGATTGCGAAATCGGGCGCGGGTGTAGGGCGTGACCGGCGTCAGGGCGATCGATCCGGTGCAGGTGTAGCGGGTGCCGTTCTGCGCATAGTCGATCCGGCCATTGATGCTTCCCGTCCCGTTCACGCCCGACCAGGCAAAGTCGGCGGCGTTGAAGGCGGTTGATTCGACGATCGGTCCCGGTCCCGGTCCGGTGGTGGGCGCGCAGGCCGCTGTGGCCGCCAGGGCAGCGGCTGTCAGGGACGACAGGGTCAGGGTTCGCAGCGAAATGGGCATGGTCAGATTTCTTCCTCCGCAACACGTGCCGCCGATCATAGGCCCGGATCGACGTCACCGCCATGACGCCTAACGCAAGGCCCAAGGTCAAGGTTGCGAGCGATACGCCTCTGGTCCACAAGCGGCGGCTGAAGACCGCGATCTACGCGGCAGGAACGCTTTGGGACCCATACCCCGGATGACCGTCACCTTTTCCGATATCCAGGCCGCTCGCGAACGCATCCGCGGCCAGGTCGACCACACGCCGACCCGCCATTCGCGTCGCCTGTCCGAGCTGACCGGGGCCGAGGTCTGGGTCAAGTTCGACAATCTGCACTTCACCGGCAGTTTCAAGGAGCGCGGGGCCCTCAACCGGCTGCTGCTGCTGGACGCGGATGAGCGCAAACGCGGCGTGGTGGCCGCCTCGGCCGGCAATCATGCCCAGGCCCTCGCCTATCACGGCGGACGGCTCGGCGTGCCGGTCACCATCGTCATGCCCGAGGGCACCCCCTTCGTGAAGACCGACGGCACCCGTCGTCACGGCGCGACCGTCTTGATCGAAGGCGCGGATTTCACAGGCTCGACCGCCGAGGCCCATCGCCTGCGCGATGAGGAAGGCTTCGTCTTCATCTCGGCCTTTGACGATGAGGGGATCGTGGCAGGGCAGGGCGTCTGCGCCATGGAGTTCCTCGAGGACGCGCCGCATCTGGAGGACATGCTGATCCCGATCGGCGGCGGCGGCCTGATCGCCGGCTGTTCCATCGCCGCCAAGGCCATCAAGCCCGGGCTGAACGTGCATGGCGTCGAGGCGGCCATGTATCCGTCCTTCAGCGCCCGCCGCCGGGGCGAAACCCCGAAATGTGGCGGCGCCACCATCGCCGAGGGCATCGCCATCAAGGCGGTCGGCGACATCCCCTTCGCCCTCGCCGACCCTCTGGTGAAAGAGGTCTTCGTCTGCGAGGAGGCCGATTTCGAAAAGGCCGTCGCCTTTTACGCCACCCTGGAAAAGACCGTGGCCGAGGGCGCGGGTGCCGGGGGCCTCGCCGCCCTGCTGGCCCATCCGGATCGCTTCAAGGGCCGCAAGGTCGGGCTGGTCCTCTGCGGCGGTAATATCGACGCGCGCATGCTGGCCGTGGTGCTGAACCGCGAAATGGTGCGCGAGCGGCGCCTGATCGTCTATCGTATCCTGGGCGACGACCGCCCCGGCATGCTGTCGGCCATGGCGGCCGTGATCGGCGGTCTGGGCGGCAATATCATCGACGTGGTCCACAACCGGCTGGCGCTTGACGTGCCGGCCAAGGGGGCCGAGTTCGACATCATGGTGGAAACCCGCGACTCGGCGCATGCCGACGAGATCGGTAAGGCTCTGGGGGACAAGGGTTATGAACTTCGCATGGGGTAGGGCCGCGGGTGCGGCATGCGCGGGCCTTCTGCTGCTGTCCGCCTGCGGGGGCGGCGACGCCGATCCGTCCGCCGACAGTGCCGCGCGGGCCAAAGCCGCCGACTATTTCCTGACGTCCAACGCCCGCGCCGAGGGGATTCAAACCACGGAAAGCGGCCTTCAGTACAAGGTCATCAACTCGGGCCCGGCGGACGGCGTCCAGCCCGACACCAATGACCTTGTCCGCGTGGAATACGAGGGCAGCCTGACCAATGGCTCCGTCTTCGACAGTTCGTATCAGCGCGGCGCTCCGGCGGTGATGTCGCCTCAGGGTCTCGTCCCGGGCTGGACCGAAGCCCTGCAGATGATGCGCCCCGGCGACGAATGGATGCTCTATGTGCCGCCCGAGCTCGGCTATGGCGAGGACGGGCGCCCGCCCGCCATTCCCGGCAATTCGGTGCTGGTGTTCCGGGTCAAGCTGCTGGCCGTGGCCCCGGCTCCCGGCGGCCACCGGGGCGTGGGTGAGGCCACGGGCTGACGTCCGTCACGCCTTGAGCTGCGCCACCGCCCATCGGGCGGCGTCCGCCACCACCGGCGCGGGGTCCGTGACCTGCCGCTCCGCCGAGTGCCGCAGAGCGGGGTCACCACTGTTGCCGATGGCGTACAGGACATTGCGCACAAACCGGTCGCGGCCGATCCGCTTGATCGGGCTCTTGCGGAACCGGGCACGGAACGCCGCCTCGTCCAGCGCCGCCAGCTCGGCCAGCGGCGGCGCAACCGCCTCGTCCCGGGCCGCCAGTCGCGCCTCGCGGGAGGTCTCGGCGAACTTGTTCCACGGACAGACCGCCAGACAATCATCGCATCCATAGATGCGGCTGCCCGCCGCCGTCCGGAACTCCTCGGGCCAGGGCCCCGCGAACTCGATGGTCAGATAGGACAGGCACCGGCGCGCATCCAGCTGGAACGGCGCGGGAAAGGCCTGGGTCGGGCAGGCATCCAGACAGGCGGTGCAGCTGCCGCAATGCTCCCCCTCGGCCTCATCGACCGGCAGGTCGGCGGCCGACAGGATCACCCCCAGAAACAGCCAGTTGCCATGCCGGCGCGACAGCAGATTGGTGTGCTTGCCCTGCCAGCCCAGACCGGCCCGCTGGGCCAGCGGCTTTTCCATCAGGGGGGCGGTGTCGACGAACACCTTTACGTCCTCGCCGGTCTTCGCCGCGATAAAGCCGGCCAGGGTCTTCAGCCGCCCCTTGATCAGCTCGTGATAGTCGTCGCCCCGCGCATAGACCGAAATATAGCCGCGCGACCCGTCTTCCAGCTCGATCAGAGGATCGGTGCCCGGCCCGTAGTTGAGGCCCAGAACAATGGCCGTGCGCGCCTGATCCCACATGGCGGTCGGATGCCGGCGCCGGTCGAGCGTGGTCTCCATCCACTCCATGTCGCCGTGCCGGCCGGCCTCGACAAACCGACCCAGATGATCGCCGGCGGCCCAGGGCGCCTCGGCCGAGGCCAGCTGGCAGGCGTCAAAGCCCAGCGCCGTGGCGCGGGCGCGGATCTCCTCGACCAGACTGTCGCTGTGGGCGCTCATCGCCCCGCCTTGCCGCGAAAGGCCCTAGAAGTCGAGGTCGTCGTAGTGGGCGACGGGCGGCTGGCCCGGCAGGCGGTCGGCCAGCAGCGGCCGGAAACAGGGGCGGCATTTCATCCGCACATACCAGTCCTTGAGCGCCGGATAGGTCGCCCAGGCGATCTCCCCGAAATAGTCCAGCACCGACAGATGCGCCGCCGCCACCAGATCGGCCTGCCCCAGCCGGCGTCCGGCCAGCCAGTCGCGGCTCCGCGCCAGGGCGTCCAGCTCGACCAGATGACCCTTCAACGCCTCGCGCCCGGCCCTGAGGGCGCGCGCCTCGGGCGGGCCCAGCCTCAGCAGCGGCTTTTCCATCCGCTCGTGCAGCAGGATCGCCTGGACCTCATCGGTGAATTTCCGCTCGAACCAGGCCGTCAGGCGGCGCGTCTCGGCGCGTTCGGCGCCGTCGCGGGTGAACAGGAGCTTGCCCTCGGTCTGGTCGTCGACCCAGCCGAGGATGGCCGCACTCTCGCACAGCACCAGATCGCCGACGGTCAGCACCGGCGGCATCCCCGAGGGGTTCAGCCCGTGCAGGGGGCAGTCGTCCTCCCACGGCTTCACCGGGGTTTCGCGCACGACAATCCTGGCCTCGCCCAGGGCCAGACGGGCGCACCGCGATCCCGGATCGAAGGCAAAATGAAGCAGGACGGACTCGGCCATGAGGCCTCCATGCCCCAGGGGTCGTTAAGCGCGCGTTTACCGCGTCGCCTTCAGCCCCACGGGCCGCGCCGCACCGGCGGCGTCCCGGGCACCAGGCCCGGCGCTCCGGTATGGGCCGTGTCTTCGGCCGTCCGGATCAGCGCCCAGCCGCCCCAGACCATCCAGATGGCGAGGATCAGACCCGCCGCGGCATCCAGCGCAGGCGCGCCCAAAAGGACTCCGGCCACCAGTCCCAGCGCCAGAACCCCGGCCGCTGCCAGTTCGGCGATTGACTGGTCGCGCACCTCACCGCGTATGTCGGACGGCCGCGAGGCCGCAGCCTGTCCACGCAGCCACGCCAGCCCCAGGGTCAGCCCGACGACCGCCAGCGCCGCCCCCGGCCCCCAATAGCCGCCCGACAGCGGCACCGGCTGAACGACCCTTGCGACGCAGACCAGCCCCATGAAGGCGCCCGCGGCGATCACCATACTGCCCTTCAGCCGCCGTATGCGGGCGTCGGCGGCCGCCGTCCGGATCGTGCGACCCGCGCCTGCGACAAGGCCAAGCGCCAGAAGATCCATGATGCTGTCGGTCAGCGCCGTCAGCGCCCCGACCGAGCCGGTGGCCCGCGCGGCGAACACCTTCAACGCCACAATCCCCATCACCAGCGCCCAGACAGCCCATGTCCGGGACAGGCTCTGGCCGAATGGCGAGGAGGGGGGAGGCGTCATGACGGGCTTGTCGCCCATCCGCGCGGGCTTGCCAATGGCCCCCGGCGCGGCCCAGACACCGCTGTGTCATGAAATCGTCCCAGACTGGCGTTTCACTGAATTTCTCACGGGTTTCTGCACGGGGCGGGCATGGACGCAGGACACGGCTGGATCGGGCGCACCGAGGCCTTGAAGCGACTGGGGGTCAAGACCCAGACGCTCTACGCCTATGTCAGCCGTGGCCGGATCGCGGCGCGCCCCGACCCGACCGACCCGCGTCGCAGCCTGTATGCCGAAAGCGACATCGAGCGCCTGGAGACCGGCGACCGCGCCGCCACGCCTGCGGTTCTCAGCCGGGGTGCCGCCGGGCGGGGCGAGGCCGAGATCTTTTCCACCCTGTCGACCCGGATCGACGGCCGCCTCTGCTATGCGGGTCTCGACGTGGCCCAGCTCTCGGCCCAGGCTACGCTCGAGGATGTCGCCCGCCGCCTGTGGGGGCTCAGGTCGGCCCAGCCGCTGATGGGGCTGAAGCCGCGCGTCGACGCAGTCACCGGCGCCTCCATCCGGCTCAAGACCTGCGCCTGTCTGGCAAGACGCGCGGCCGAGGACCTTCCGCTGCCCGGCCGCGATGCCGACACCCTGCGGGCCGAGGCCGCCGACATCCTCAATGAGGTGATCGATGCGGCGGCGGGATCAGGGCCCCGACTACTGTTTCACCAGCGTCTGGCGCGCGGCTGGAAGCTGATCGAACGGGATGCGGACCTTGTTCGGCGAGCGCTTGTTCTGTGTGCGGACGATCTGGCCCTGCCACCCATCCTGGCCGCTCGCACGACGGCGCAGGCTGGGGCGCCGCTGGCCGGGGCGGCTCTGGCCGGTGTCACCGCCCTGATGGGATCCCCGGTGATGCGGCAGACCCACATTGCCTCCTCATGGGTGGTGCAGGCCCGGCGCAATCCGGCCCTGGCCCTGTCGCGCGCGCTGGAAGAGACCGGCACCGCCCCGGGCTTCATCAATCCCGGGTCTCCGGACACGGATGAAATCCGCGCCCGCGCCCTGATCGAGGCCGCACGCCTGGCGCCGGACCTCGAGGCGGTCTGGCGCGAGGGCGAGACACGCGGCCTTGTCCCCGGCCTGCCCCTCGCTCTGGCCCTTCTCGCCCGCCGTCTGGACCTGCCGCGCGAAGGGGCGGTCGACCTGCTGATGCTGGGGCGGCTGACCGGCCTGTTGGGGCATGTGCTGGATCAGGCGATTGGCGGCTCGCCTATTCGCACCCGACTGCGCTATGTGGGGCCGACACCCGGCGCCAACTGACATAACCCTGCCGGGCCAATGACATCCGACAAGGGGATCCGATGGCCGACTGGCTGATGGCGATCATTCTGGGGCTGGTCGAGGGACTGACCGAATTCATTCCGGTCTCTTCGACGGGGCATCTGCTGCTGCTCGGCCACTTCCTCGGCTTTGAGAGCACCGGCAAGACGTTCGAGATCGTCATCCAGCTGGGCGCCCTGCTGGCCATCATCAGCGTCTATTTCAAACGGCTGTGGACGCTGGCGACCCGCTGGCCCTTCGAGGTCGAATCCCGCCGCTTCCTGATCGGCCTGCTGGTCGCCTTTGCGCCCGCGGTGGTGATCGGCGTCTTCGCCTATGACTTCATCAAACTGGTGCTGTTCGAGACGCCCGTGGTGATCTGTGTCGCCCTGATCGTGGGCGGCGTCCTGTTGCTGCTGCTCGACCGGATGAAGAAGGTGCCGGTCTATCTCGAGGCCGACCGCTATCCGCTGCGCGTCTATTTCCTGATCGGCCTGTTTCAGTGTCTGGCCATGATCCCCGGCGTGTCCCGTTCGGGCGCCACCATCGCCGGCGGCCTCCTGCTGGGCACGGACAAGCGCTCCGCCGCCGAGTTCAGCTTCTTTCTCGCCCTGCCGACCATGGGGGCCGCAGTGGCCTACGACCTGCTGCAGAACTGGGAGCGGCTGGACTTCAGCGATGCGGGCCTGATCGCCATCGGCTTCGTCACCGCATTCCTGACGGCGCTGGCGGTGGTCAAGCTGCTGCTCGAGTTCGTCTCGCGCCACGGCTTTGCCCCCTTCGCCTGGTGGCGGATCGTGGTGGGCGTTGCGGGTCTGGTCCTGCTGGGGCTGGGCGTCGGCGCCTAGCCGATGGGCTGTTCGGCGAACTGGCCGCCCCGGCGATAGCGCCACAGATAGTTGGGCACCACGGCCGCCATGCCGGTCGGCTCAATGCCCAGATCGCCCAGGCCGGTGGCGCCCTCGGCCACGACATTGTCGGTCTGCATCAGCAGGATCTGGTCGCGCGTCAGCACCGGCGGAATGCCGATCAGGGTCGTCAGCTGCGCCACCGAGCCGATCGCGCGGGCGACCGGGAAGGGCAGAGGCAGCAACAGCCGGTGCCGGCCCGTCTCGCGCGCGATCATCTTCAGCACCTCTTCAAAGGTGACGACCGTCGGCCCGCCCAGCTCGACCGTCTGGCCGGCCCACGCCGCGTCGGTGGCCACGCGGGCCACCGCTTCGGCCACATCGCCGACGAACACGGGCTGAAAGCGCGTCTGCCCCCCGCCGATCAGCGGCAGGGCCGGGGCAATTCCCGACATCGCTGCGAACCGGTTGAAGAAGCCGTCGCCGGGTCCAAACACGATCGACGGGCGCACGATGGCGGCGCCCGGAAAGGCCTCGGCGACGGCGGTCTCGCCCTGTGCCTTGGAGCGGGCATAGGCTGACTCGCTCCTCGGATCGGCGCCGATGGCCGACATCTGCACCATCCGGCGGGCCCCGGCCGCCTTCGCGGCTTCGGCCACGGTGCGGGCGCCCTCGACGTGAATGCGCTCAAAGGCCTTCGAGCCCGGACGCTCATACAGAATGCCGACCAGATTGATGACGATGTCGGCGCCGGCCACGGCGTTGCGCACCGTTTCTGCGTCGGTGATGTCGCCATAGACGGGCATCACCTGGCCGACGTCGCCCAGCGGCTTCAGATCATGGGCCAGATTGGGGTTACGCACGGCCACCCGGACGCGCAGGCCGCGCCGCGCCAGGGCGCGCACGACCTGGGTCCCGACAAAGCCGGATCCCCCGAACACAGTGACCAGACCCGAACCGGACGGCATCATCAGCCATGCTCCCTGAAAGGCCCGAACGGCGGGCCGCTTGCGTTGCGGGGATAGACGATGCGCCCGCGCCGGGCAATGCGGCTGCGCGTCCTGACGGGGTGTTCTGATGGGGGCCGGAATTGGAAAACCCCCCGCCGTGGTCCGGCGAGGGGTTTATGGTGGAGCTAAGCGGAGTCGAACCGCTGACCTCTTGAATGCCATTCAAGCGCTCTACCAACTGAGCTATAGCCCCGAACCTCTGGCTGTCGCCGCGGGTCTGGTCCGCCGGGCCCTTGAGGGGGTCCGGCGAGGCGGCGGAACCTATGTCAGGGCTTGATCCCGATCAAGCCCGATTCCGCCAAATATTTTCACCCTCGGGACGGTGTGTTTTTTGTCAGTCGTCGTCCTTGGACGGCTTGACGATCTCGCCGTCGAAATCGTCGTCGTCATCGTCGCCATCGTCGATGAAGGCAGCCGAGTCATCGTCGTCGTCATCGTCCAGAACGTCGTCATCGTCGTCGTTCATGCCAGCGTCGTCTTTCGAGGACTCCTCGTCGTCGTCATCGTCCGGCGTCAGGATCTTCTCATGGCCTTCCTGATCGATTTCCGGGGTCGGAGGCGTATCGTCCTCTTCCTCGTCGTCGTCTGCGGCGGCCTTCTTGTCCTTGACCTGATCGTCGGTGTCCTCGTCGATCTCTTCCGGCTCCGGCACATCGGCGGGGCGACCGCGACGGTTGCGCAGGCGCAGGGCTTCTTCGGGATCGAACTCCGTGTCGCACTTGGGGCAGTGCGCCGGGCGGCGGTTCAGATCATAGAATTTGGCCTGGCAGTTCGGGCAGATCTGCTTGGCGCCAAGTTCAGCTTTGCTCACGGATCGTGACCTTCGCATCGGGTGGATTTCGGGCGGCTCCCTTGCCACCCGAATGGCCCGCTGTCAAAAGCCATCTTCGCCCGAAACCCGGTTTCTTCGCGGCTTCTCCCATTTATCGCCTGACCGAAAGGCCGTCCGTGGCCGCCGCTTCCTCGCTCACCGCCCGCCCGGGGGCCGCTCTCACGGGCCCCGTGCCCGCCCCGGGGGACAAGTCCGTCTCGCACCGCGCGCTGATCCTGGGCGGCATGGCGACGGGCGTGACCGAGATCGACGGCCTGCTGGAAGGCGAGGACATTCTGGCCACGGCGCGGGCGGTTGCGGCCTTCGGCGCTGAGGTCGAGCGCCTCGGCCCGGGCCGCTGGCGGGTTACCGGCCATGGTGGGTTCAAACAGCCCTCCGGCGTCATCGACTGCGGCAATGCCGGCACCGGCGTGCGCCTGCTGATGGGGGCCGCGGCGGGCTATCCGATCACCGTGACCTTCGACGGCGACGCCAGCTTGCGCAAACGCCCGATGAAGCGCGTCACCGGCCCCCTGACCGACATGGGCGCGCGGTTCGAGTGGATGGGTGATGAGGACCGCCTGCCCCTGCGACTGACCGGCGGCGCCCTCAAGGGCCTGACCTTCACCCAGGCGGTGGCCTCGGCCCAGGTCAAATCGGCCCTGTTGCTGGCCGGGCTGAACGCCTCGGGCGATACCGAGATCACCGAGCCCGAGCGCAGCCGCGACCATACCGAGCGCATGCTGCGGGCCTTCGGCGCCGAGGTTGAGGTGACGGAACAGGGCGAAGGCTGGCGCATCCGTCTCGCGGGCGGGCAGCCCCTGACCGGCACCGCTGTCTCCGTCCCCGGCGACCCGTCCTCCGCCGCCTTCCCGCTTGCCGCCGGTCTGGTCGTGCCGGGCAGTGCGGTGACGGTCGAGAATGTCATGCTCAACCCTCTGCGCACCGGCCTGTTCGACACCTGGCGCGATATGGGCGCGGACCTGCAGATCACCAACCAGCGCGAGAGCGGCGGCGAGACCGTGGGCGACATCACCGCCCGCCACTCGGCCCTGACCGGCGTCGTCGTGCCCGAGACCCGCGCCGCCTCCATGATCGACGAATATCCGATCCTCGCCGCCACCGCCGCCTTTGCTTCGGGCCAGACGATCATGCGCGGCATCGGCGAGATGCGGGTCAAGGAAAGCGACCGCATCGCCCTGATGGCCCGGGGCCTCGCCGCCTGCGGTGTGGCCGTCGAGGAAGAGCCCGAGGGTCTGATCGTCACCGGCGGCCCCGTCGCGGGCGGCGCCACCGTCGAGACCGCCCACGATCACCGCATCGCCATGAGCCATCTGGTGCTCGGCCTCGCCGCCGCCCGCCCCGTCACCGTCCGCGACCCCGAGATGATCGCCACCAGCTTTCCGGGCTTCGTGGCGTTGATGCAGGGGCTGGGTGCAGACATTGGCTGATGTGTTGAAGGGGCTCCGCTCAATCCTGACGGCCGTCGGAGATATGGACGAGCGCTGGGCGCAAAAGAAAGCGGGCTGGGCCAAGCGATTTGAGGGGTCAAAGCACCGCGAACTGGTGAGATTCATTGCCTCGATTGCAATGATTTTCATGCTGGTCTTTGCGCTAGGTATTCTCTTCGAAGCTCTGCGTGACGGGGTGATTATTGGGCGCCGCGGCGGCTATTATTCTCGCGACGCCGAGCCGGGGGCGTTCTGGGCAGCGTTCGTTTTGCTGAGCATGGCGTCACTCGTCTGCCTTTGCGGCTCCGCCTACGGCGTTTGGCGGAGCTTGGTAAAGCTGCTTAAGGACAAGGCTCATCAACACGCTGGCCAGGAGGCGAACAATCCCGTGATCGGTCGAACTGCGGAGTCCCTCATCATCGCCGTCGACGGCCCGGCCGCCTCGGGCAAGGGCACGATCGCCCAGCGGCTGGCGCGGCACTACGGCCTGCCGCATCTGGACACCGGCCTGCTCTATCGTGCCGTGGGACTGGGTGTGCTGGACCGGGGCGGCGATCTGGGCGATGCGGCGCTGGCGGAACAGGTGGCCCGCGCGCTCCAGCCTTCTGACCTGACCGACACCGCCCGGCTGACCGACCGGGGCGCGGGCGAGGCCGCCAGCCGCGTGGCCGGCCATCCCGGCGTGCGCGCGGCCCTGCTGGACCTGCAGACGCGATTTGCCCGACAGCCGGGCGGAGCGGTGCTGGACGGGCGCGACATCGGCACCGTCATCGCCCCCGACTCCAGCGCCAAGCTGTTCGTCACCGCCACGCCCGAGGTCCGCGCCCGCAGGCGCTGGCTGCAGCTGACGGCGCGCGGCGAGGCCATCGCCTTCGACGACATGCTGGCCGATATCCTGAAGCGCGACGCCCGCGATGCCGGTCGCGGGGCCGCCCCCATGGTCCAGGCGGCCGACGCGGCCTTGCTGGATACGACCGATATGGATATAGAGGCCGCCTTCGATGCGGCCCGCCGTATCGTCGAGACCTCGCGAGCGCGCTGACCGGCGGGCAAATCCAACGCAAGGATCCTCGGCCACCGCGGGCGTTCGGGTTGCAGCGTGTGACCCCGGATCGATTTTCCGCCTTTAAACCGAACGTCCGTGATGACTCCTGCCGGAGCCGCGCGGTCCTGCCCTTACCTCCAACCCCAGAGTTTCATGACCGATACCCTTACCCCGACCCGCGACGATTTCGCCGCCCTGCTCGACGAGACCCTCAAGGGTCGTGACCTTGGCGAAGGCCAAGTCGTCCATGGCCGCGTCGTCGGCATCGAAAAAGACATCATCATCATCGACGTCGGTCTGAAGACCGAAGGCCGGATCTCGGCCCGCGAATTCGGTCAGGGCGAAGGCGCCTCGATCCCCAAGGTCGGCGATGACGTCGAAGTCTATCTCGAGCGCGTCGAGAACGCCCTGGGTGAGGCCGTCATCAGCCGCGACAAGGCTCGCCGCGAGGAAGCCTGGACCCGTCTGGAAGCCGTGTTCGCTGAAGAGCAGCCCGTCATGGGCGCCATCGTCGGCCGCGTGAAGGGTGGCTTCACCGTCGATCTGGGCGGTGCCTCGGCCTTCCTGCCGGGCTCGCAGGTCGACATCCGTCCGGTCCGTGACGTCGGACCGCTGATGGGCAAGGAACAGCCCTTCGCCATCCTGAAAATGGACCGTCCGCGCGGCAACATCGTCGTCTCGCGTCGCGCCATCCTGGAAGAAGCCCGCGCCGAGCAGCGCACCGAACTGGTCGGTCAGCTGGCCGAGGGTGAAGTCCGCGAAGGCGTCGTCAAGAACATCACCGACTACGGTGCGTTCGTGGATCTGGGCGGCATCGACGGCCTGCTGCACGTCACCGACATGTCGTGGAAGCGCGTCTCGCACCCCTCGCAGGTGCTGGCCGTCGGCGACACCGTCCAGGTGCAGATCGTCAAGATCAACCCGGACACCCAGCGCATCAGCCTGGGCATGAAGCAGCTCCAGGCCGATCCGTGGGACGGCGTGGAAGCCAAATATCCGGTCGGCGCCAAGATGACCGGTCGCATCACCAACATCACCGACTACGGCGCCTTCGTGGAGCTGGAAGCCGGTGTCGAGGGTCTGGTCCACGTCTCGGAAATGAGCTGGACCAAGAAGAACGTCCATCCGGGCAAGATCGTCTCCACCTCGCAGGAAGTGGACGTGGTCGTTCTGGACGTCGATTCCGCCAAGCGCCGCATCTCGCTGGGTCTCAAGCAGGCCCAGGACAATCCGTGGGATGCCTTCGTCGCCAACCACCCGATCGGCTCGACCGTCGAGGGTGAGGTCAAGAACGCCACCGAATTCGGTCTGTTCATCGGCCTCGACAGCGACATCGACGGCATGGTCCACCTGTCCGACCTCGACTGGAACGTCTCCGGCGAGGAAGCCATCCAGCGCTATCGCAAGGGCGAGATGGTCAAGGCCAAGGTGCTCGACGTCGACGTCGAGAAGGAACGCGTCTCGCTGGGCATCAAGCAGCTGGGTGGCGATCCGATGGAAGGCGACACCTACAAGAAGGGTCAGCAGATCACCGTCACCGTCTCGTCGATCGAGACCGGCGGCATCGAGGTCAAGTTCGGCGAGGATGACGCGCCGGTCACGGCCTTCGTTCGCAAGTCCGACCTGTCGCGCGACCGTGCCGAGCAACGTCCCGAGCGTTTCGCCGTCGGCGACCGCATCGACGCCATGATCACCGGCATCGAAAAGGCCACGCGCCGCGTGTCGGTCTCGGTCAAGGCGCTCGAGATGAAGGACGAGCAGGAAGCCATCGAACAGTTCGGTTCTTCGGACTCCGGCGCTTCGCTGGGTGACATCCTGGGTGCCGCCCTGCGCGAAAAGGGCACGACCAAGGACTAACGTCGTTATCTCTGCAAAATCGGGGCGGTCAGAGCGATCTGGCCGCCCTTTTTGCTGTTTGCGGCGCCAGATTGTGTCCGTTACCGTACATTTCGCCCGTTAATGATGCTTAATATGCGCATGCCCCCTTTATTCCCCGGCCACGCGAGGTCTAGGGTGGGACCAGCCGCCGGGGGGCCGGTATGGCAGGCGCGACGGATGCCGCACCGCGATGTGCGCCCGTCTGCACGAGAAGGGGGCTGAGATGATCAAGTCCGAACTGATTGAAAAGCTGGCGGCCGAGAACCCGCATCTGACCCAGGCTGAGGTCGAACGTCTGGTCAATGTCGTGCTGGGCCGTATGGTCGAAACCCTGTCCGACGGCGGGCGGGTCGAAATCCGGGGCTTCGGCGCCTTTTCCGTCCGACACCGGCCGGCGCGTCAGGGCCGCAATCCGCGCACCGGTGAAACCGTCGATGTGCCGGCCAAGGCCGTGCCCTTCTTCAAGAGCGGCAAGGAGCTGCGCGAGCGGCTGAACGCCGAGGACTGAGGCGGCGCATGCAGCCCGGCTGGCGGATACTTCCGGCGGACTTTGATGACGCCCATCTTTTCGACGACCCACGCCTTCAGGCGCTCCTGACCCTGCATCTGGACGGCATGCGCCGCTATTCGCCCGCGTGTGGGTCCCATGCCCTGGACCTTTCGGGGCTCAAGGCGCCGGGCGTGACCCTCTACACCCTGTGGCATGACGAGGCCCTGCTCGGCATGAGCGCCCTGCGCCTTCACCCGGACGGCGTGGCCGAGATCAAATCCATGCGCACCCATCCGGATCATCTGGGCAGGGGCGTGGGCCGCGTCCTGCTTGAGCATCTGATCGCCGAGGCCCGCCGTCAGGGCTGCCATCGCCTCAGCCTCGAGACCGGCTCAGGTCCCGCCTTCGATGCGGCGCTGAACCTTTACGGTGCCCGCGGATTCAAGAGGGGCGAGTCGTTCGGCGGCTACACGGCCAGCGACTTCAACCAATTCTATCACCTTGATCTGCAGGCGGCCTGAGCGCCGCACATGATCGCATTACGGAGAACGACGTGGGGCTGTTTCAGGAATTCCGGGAGTTCGCCGTGCGCGGCAATGTCGTCGATCTGGCCGTCGGCATCATCATCGGCGCGGCCTTCAACGGCATCGTCAAAAGCCTGGTCGATCAGATCATCATGCCGCCCATCGGCCTGGCCATGGGGGGCGTGGACTTTGCCGAGCTCCAGTGGGTGCTGAAACCCGAAGACCCCGCCACCGAGGCGGTCGAATTGGTCGCCATCCAGTACGGCGCCTTTGCCAACACCATCATCCAGTTCGTCATCGTTGCATTTGTGGTCTTCCTGCTGGTCAAGGGCATCAACAATATGCGCCGCAAACAGGCTGAAGAGCCCCAGGCCGTTCCGCCCGCCCCGACGCCCAGCGAAACCCTGCTGACCGAAATCCGCGACCTGCTGAAGACGAAGGCCTGAGGCCCTCGGCGAAGCTCTTTGCCCCGCGCACCCGTCTCCCCGGCGCAGGCCGGGGTCCAGGGAGGCGCGCGGGGAATTTGGCCTCATCTTCATTGCAGGTCAGCCACCACCCTGCCGGCCAGGGCGTTGTTCTGGGCCCCGGCCTGCGCCGGGAAAGCGGGGGAGTGGTGGGTCGAAGGCCTCAGCTATGAAATCAGTCGCCCAGAACCCCCTGCCTCTTCAACATCCCCGCCGCTTCCCGGACCGTTCTATCCGCCCTGGCTCGCGGGTCATCCATACTGTCCGGTTGCTTCTGCCACCGCAGGCCCGGACGTGATTTCAGACCATTCAGACCATTCAGACGGTTCAGACGGTATCTGTTCCTCCCCATCGGGGGAGGGGGACCGCAGCGCGCAGCGCTGGGGTGGTGGGGGCAGAGCCGCCGCGAGCCGGAAGCACCCCCTTTGTCCCCTGACATTGGCCCCCTCCACCATCCTTCGGATGGTCCCCCTCCCCCGATGGGGGAGGACTCAGTTCAGACCATTCAGACCATTCAGACGGTATTTTATCCGCCCGCCCCCGGACGATTTCAGACGGTTCAGACGGTTCAGACCCTGTTTTCGAACGCAGACGCCGCCCGGTGTCCACACGTCAGTAACCTTAGGCCTTGTCCGGGTTTGAGGATCGTGGTCGAAATGCGCCTTCGTGCGCCGAGTGGGGCGCCGCAAGAGGGAGTAGGCCGTTGTCAAAAGCGGACATGAGGGGCGCGGGTCTTGCGCCTGACCGGGGGAGGAACCGGACATGAATATCGTCATCATCCTGGGCTTGATCATCACGCTGATTACGGGCGTGCCGGTCCTGTTCCAGATCCTGAAGCATCACCCCAAGGGGCTGATCATCCTGTTCTTCGCCGAGATGTGGGAGCGCTTTTCCTACTACGGGATGCGCGGCATCCTGATCTTCTATCTGACGCAGCATTTCCTGTTCGACGATGCTCTCGCGGGCGCGACCTACGGCTCCTACACCTCGCTGGTCTATCTGCTGCCGCTGGTCGGAGGCATCCTCGCCGACCGCTATATCGGCACCCGCAAGGCCATTGCCTTCGGGGCGCTGCTGCTGGTCGCCGGCCATGGTCTGATGGCCTATGAAGGCAGCCCGGCGACCGAAACCCTCACCTATGCGGGGGCCCAGTATGAGGTCGTCGGCGAGGGGCGCGGCGCGGCCCGTGAAGTGGGCATCATGGTCGATGGCCAGCTCTATGGCTTCGGCGCCGCCGAAAGCGGCGGTCTGCAACTGACCGACCTTCCGGCCGGTTCCAGCCTGCCGGCCGTGCTCGAGCCCGGCACCTATGAGATGGAGGCCGCCCGCGACACCCGGGCGGAGATGAGCTTCTACCTCGCCCTGTCGCTGATCATCATGGGCGTCGGCTTCCTCAAGCCGAACATCTCGACCATCGTCGGACAGCTGTATCCCCAGGGCGATCCCCGGCGCGATTCCGGCTTCACCCTGTACTATTACGGCATCAACCTCGGTGCCTTCTGGGCGGCGGTGCTATGCGGCTATCTGGGCCAGACCGTCGGCTGGTGGGCCGGCTTCGGACTCGCCGGCGTCGGTATGGCGCTCGGCTTTGTCGTCTTCGTCCTCGGCAAACCGCTGCTGCAGGGCAATGGCGAGCCGCCCAATCCCGAACTGCTCAAGAAGCCGCTGTTCGGCCCGCTGAACCGCGAATGGCTGATCTATATCCTCGCCATCCTCGGGGTCGGCATCGTCTGGTTCATGGTCCAGCGCAACGCCCTGGTTGGCACCGTTCTGACCATTTCGACCCTGCTTTCGCTGGCCTTCATCGCCTGGATCATTGCCTTCCTGTGCAAGACCTGGGTCGAGCGCCAGCGGATGATGCTGGCCGTCGTGCTGATCTTCGGCGCGGTGGTCTTCTTCACCCTGTTCGAACAGGCCGGCACCTCGCTGAACCTGTTCGCCGACCGGAACGTCGACCTGACCATCACGCCGATGGCCATGCAGTTCCTCGGCATCACGATTGGCACGCCGGCCCAGCTGGCAGCTGCGGGCATCACGCCCACCGGGTTCTGGATCGACGCGACCATCACGGCCGCCCAGGTCCAGTCCTTCAACGCCGGCTTCATCCTGATCTTCGCGCCGATCTTCGCGGCGCTGTGGGCCTGGCTGGCGTCGAAGAAGATGGACCCCAACCCGACGATGAAGTTCGGCCTCGGTATCATGCAGGTCGGCCTCGGCTTCCTTGTGGTGGTCTGGGCGGCCGGTTCCGGCATGGTCAGCGGCGCCTTCCAGATGCCGCTGATCATCCTGGCCCTGCTCTACATGCTGCACACGACGGGTGAGCTGTTCCTGTCGCCGGTGGGCCTGTCCGAGATCACCAAATTGTCGCTGCCCTCCGTGGTCAGCTTCATGATGGCGGTCTGGTTCCTGGCCAGTTCGATCGCCCAGTTCGTGGGCGGTCAGATCGCCGGCCTGATGGGCACCGAGACCGTCGGGGGCCAGGTGCTGGACCCTGAGGGCGCGCTTGCTACCTCGCTTGACGGCTTTGCCAAGCTGGGCTGGTGGGGCGTCGGTATCGGCGTGGCCTTCATCCTGATCAGCTTCCTGATCAAGGGCTGGTCGCACGGCGCCAATGACGCCGGAAACCACCCCGGTCCCGATCTGACGGATCGTGGCCAGCAGGACGCCAGCATCACCAGACCCGACCAGGTCTGACGTCAGGCGTCTGACGCGACAGAGGGGGCGGGGCCGGTCGGCTCCGCCCCTTTTTCGTGGGCTTACAGGGTCTTGCGGATCTGCAGGAACAGCCACGATCCGCGGGTCTGGGAATAGGTCTCGCGATACGCCAGCGGCGCCGTGCTGCGCGGCCCGGAATAGATGTCACGCTGGCGCCACTGCTCCATGTCCGTCAGGTTCATGGCATCCACCCGCAGCGTCAGGTCGGCGGTCGGCTTCCACTGGACGAACAGGTTGAACTGCGGCTCGTTGTCGGTGAAGCGCACCTCGCGGATGCGATAGCTGGTGCCCGCGTCCATGTCGCAGCCATGGTTGCCGCCCCACGACCAGCGTCCGCCGTCCAGGTCCTGGGTGAAGGTCACCCCGCAGCCAAAGCCGTCATCGCCGGAAAAGCGGTGGGTCTCGCCGGTCAGCGGGTCCTCGATCTCCGTTTCACGATGGGCGACCCGCGCGATCAGCCGGCCGCCGGGCACGCCCAGCCGGTCCAGCGGCAGGGTGGTGCGCACCTCGAACTCGGTCTGGGTGCCGGTACCGATATTGCCCAGCGCCTCGAAGCCCCCGACCAGCGGGATGATGTCGATGTAGTCCTCGACTTCGGCATGGGTCAGCCGCGCCGTGATCGAGCCTTCCTCCCAGAAGCGCCGTTCGTAGATCGCCTCGTAATAGGTCGTCTTTTCCGGCTCCAGATCGGCGTTGCCCGCCTCGACCTGGCCCAGGTCCACCTCGGCCGAGGCGGCGAAGTCGTCGAAGTCGAGCTGGCCGACCTCCCGCTCGATGCGGAAGCGGAACTGATGGTTCGGGGCCGGCGTCCAGGTCACCAGAACCCTCGGCTTGGGATAGACCAGTGTCTTGGAAGTATCGGTGTCGCCCGACTGCCGTATCTCCGACGCCTCGACCCGCAGGCCCCCCTCGACGGTCAGCCGGGGATCGGGCCGCCAGGTCGTCTGGCCGAACACCTCGCCGCGCAGTTCCTCCACCAGCACCGACGCCCCCGGCAGGGCCACCGGCACGCCGTTCTCCTCATAGGCACTGTCGGTGTCGAGGAAGTTGTAGGCCACCTCGCCGCCGCCTTCCCACGACCAGTGGTCGTTGCGCCGCTGGCGGACCACGACCCGGCCAATGCTCTCGCCCTCGGTCGTGTCGCCACTGAACACCCCGGTCCGGCCGGTGCGGATGAAGCCCGACTGGTACTCGGACTGCTCCAGCCGCTGCAGCGCCGTCAGCTCCAGCTCGGAGGCGTCGCCCAGCGCCCGAGTCCAGCGCGCGCCCAGCTCGCCCGAGAGACTCTCGTTCGACTCCTGGCTGACATCGTCGTCGCCCGCTCCCGACAGGATGAAGACGTCCTGCTCCCGGTCGCTGTCGTACAGCGATACCAGGGCGTTGATGCGCAACAGGCCGCCCGCCTGCGGCCTCTGGATCGCACCCGAGGCCCGGATGTTGCGGTACCGGTCCCAGGAGTCGACCTCGGCATCCTGGATCAGCGTGCCCGAGGGACTAAACCGCTGGCGCCGTCCCTGGCTGGTGCCCGATGTGCGGTCTGTGGTGGCGCTGAGGGCGCCCTCGATAAGATTGTCTCCGGCTCGCCGGGAGTACTGCGCACTCAGGATCGGGCCCAGATAGCCGTCGTCATAGATGTAGGTATCGAGACCCACGACCCGCTCGACCGTGACGGTGGCTTTCAGCACCACATTGGCGACGACCGCCCGGCCCTGCATGTCGATGCCGGGGGCCCCGCCGGTGATGACCTCGATATAGGCGACGCTCTCGGCGGGGATGCGCTCCAGCAGGGTGTCGACGCCCTCGCTCTTGTTCGAGGGGTGCCGTCCGTTGATCAGCACATTGCCCGAGGTGCCCGCCAATCCGCGCGTGTTGGAGCTGCCACTGCTGAGACCGAAGGCGGGCAGGCGCTCGACCATGTCCAGCGCGGTACGCGGCTGGATAGAGGCAAAGAAGACAACGTCATAGATCAGCACCCCCGGACGGGTGGCATCCGGCCGCGCCTCGGCCACGCCGGCGATGCCGACGTCCTGCGCAAGGGCCGGACCGGCCAGCGCCAGGAGCAGGGCGCCCGTTGCCGCGCCGGTGAGCCAGGTGCTCGAAGTCATGTCGCCTCCCGATTTTGCGGCCACCCATACCGCCTGAACCGTCAATCGCCAGTTACAAGGCGGAAAGGTGGCCGGATCGCGGGGCTTCAGAACGTCTTGCGCAGACGAAGCGACAGGAAGGTCCGGGGATCGATCTCGCGCCGCTCGATGAAGGCGACGGGCCGCGGCGCGGTGCGATCGGAGTAGACCGTCCGCTCGACGTCGAAATTGTCCCACAGGTTCAGCTGGGCGCGGATCGAAAGGCTGGGGGTCGGCTTGTACTCGGCGGCCAGTTCGAAATAGTCGCCGCCCTTCCAGCCTACCGTCTGGTCCGGGTCATAGGTGGTCTGCCCCAGAACCGGGATCCAGGCGACGCTCCAGTTGATCTTCCACCGGGTCAGGTCCTGGCTGAAGGACACGACGGGTTGCCGGGCCCGCACCCCGGAGATCGCGCGCGCCTCCCCGGTCGTGGGGTCAGTGACCTCGGTCTTGTTCCAGTCGTTGCGGAACTCGAACTGGCCGCCGGAGATGCCCAGCTTGTCCGTCGGAACGGTGATGTTCAGCGACAGCTGATCCAGGGTTCCGTCGCCGATGTTGCCGACGGCGGACAGGCCGCCCTGCAGCGGGATCCGGTCGATCACATTGCCGATTTCGTCGTGGCGCAGGCCGATGCTGACGATGCCGTCGCCCCAGAACCGGCGCTCGAACGTCAGCTCGCTGATCCAGCGGTCCTCGGGCTCGAGGTCGGCATTGCCGCCCAGCACATTCTGGCTGTCCAGCTCCGCACTGGCGGCAAAGTCGCCGAATGAGAGCTGGCCGACCTCGCGCTCGAACCGGGCCCGCACCTGGGTGTTGGCCATCGGCGTCCAGCTGACCTGAACGCGCGGCTTGGCGAAGAAGAACGATTTCTCCAGATCGGTATCGCCCGACTGGCTGATGGTGGAATTTTCGAGCCGCAGGCCGCTTTCCAGCGACAGGCTGGGCGAGATGCGCCAGCTGCTCTTGCCGAAGACCTCGACGCGGGTCTCCTCGACGACGACCGAGGCCGAGGGCAGGACCACGGGGGTGCCGCCGATCGAGAACGCCTGTTCGGTGTCCAGACGATTGTAGGCGACCTCGCCACCGCCTTCGAAGGTCAGGGCGTCGGAGCGTTCGAAACGAAGCAGTCCCCGGGCGATCGTCTCGGACGCTTCGCCGGTCGATTCGAACAGCTGTTCGGGGTCCGGGCCGCCGCCCATGTCGGCGTTGTAGGTCGAGACCGAGTCGAAGTCCGAAAACTCGTGGATGAAGCGCGTCTCCATCGACAGGCGCTGCCCCAGCGGTCGGGTGTAGACGATGCCGAACTCACCCGAGGTGCCGTCCTCTTCGTAGCGGCTCTGGCGGAAGGTCCCGGCGCCGGTGAACTGATCATAGCTGTGCCAGTCGTTGGTGCCGTAGCGGGCCGTCAGGTCGACCTTGCCGCCGAAGGCCGGGGCGGCATAGTTGCCGCGAAGCCCCTGGCCCCCGCCGTAGCCGTCGTTCAGGAAGGTCTCTTCCCGCAGGATCGTGCCGTCGGCCGCGCGCCGGATCGCAGGACCCTCGCCGTTGGAATCGCTCATGCCCATGCCGTCCGACAGGGTGAAGCCCCACGAGCGCGCCCCGTCGCGGGCAGTAAACTGGTACGAGCCGCCGAAGATGTCCGTGCCGCCGTCGAACAGGGTGGCGTTGGCGCTGACCACCGTCTGGCGGCTGCTTTCGCTCTTCAGGATCACGTTCACGACGACGGAATAGCCCTGCATGTCGATGCCGGGCGCGCCCCCGCGGATCAGCTCGATACGCTCGACCTGCGAGACGAGCGTGCGGGACAGGACCGAGGATCCGCTGTCGTTCTTGGAGGCGGGGCGCGCGCCGTTGATCAGGATGTTGCCGACGGCCCCCTCGAAGCCGCGACCGCCGTCGCCGTTGCTGACGGAAAAGCCGGGCACCCGTTCGACCATGTCGAGCGCCGTGTTCGGGTTCTGGTCGGCAAAGAAGTCGGGCGTGAAGATCAGGATGCCCTGATCCGACGAACTGGCGCCGGATGCGCCATCTCCCATCGCCTCCTGCGCCAGCGCATGCGGCGCGAACGCCATGACCATAGCGGCAGTGGTGGTGATCAACAGTGTTTTGCGTGTCATGAATATTCCCCTCGTCTATGAAGGGAGGTGTCGTCTTTCAAGTTGACGTGAGCCAGTTACAAGTAGGATAAGTAGGTTAAATCCGCTTCATGACAGGCAATACATGATGTTACTTGCGCGTAATGTTTGGGGCGGCGGAGTGGCGAAAGCATCGCTTGCCCTGATTGCCTGTGTGGCGGCGGTCGTGATGACCCCTCAGCCGGTCCGCGCCCAGAACAGCGAAACCACGGTCGATGAGATCATCGTCACCGCCCGCCGCTCGGGCGCGCCGATGTGGGAGGTGACCCGGGGCGACTCGACCGTCCTGCTGGTCGGCGCCATCCAGGCGGTACCGGCCGGCATCGAGTGGCGACCGGATGCGCTGGAACAGGCCACCCGTCAGGCCCAACGGGTTTATTTCCCCCAGCGTATCTCCGCATCGCCTGCCGATCTGTTTCGTGTCATCTGGCGGTCGCGCACCCTGACCCGCATGCCCGAGGGCAAGACAAGTGCTGACTATCTGTCGCCGGAGTGGCAGGCCCGGCTGGACGCGCTGGAGGCGACCTATGACGAGGACTGGTCTGGCGACAGCTTTCTGATCCTGAGCAGCGAACTGTTGTCGGACCGCCTAGGGCTGCGCGATCGCGGCAACCAGGAGGTCGGCGAGGTTGTGCGGCGCGCCGCGCGCCGCGGGCGGGTGCCGGTCACCTCTATCGGCAGCGTGCGCGGTGACACGGTCATCGACGATCTGTTGACCCGCCCGCCCGAAACCTGGGTGCCGTGCATCGAGGCCACCATCGCCGCCGCCGAAGCGGGGCAGCCGGCCGTCGCGGCGCGTGGGCAGGCGTGGACCCGGTTCGATGTTCCGGCGGTGATGGCGTCCCCGATCGAGATGGCCATGTCCCGGTGCTGGCCCTGGAGTGATCCGACCTTGGGCACCCTGTTGCGGGGTCAGTGGATCAGCGCGGTCGAGGGCGCCCTGCGCGAGCCGGGCGTGACCCTGGCGGTGGCGCCGCTCCGTGTGCTGGCCGAGACGGGCGGCGTGCTGGATGATCTGGAGCGCCGGGGCTTCGACATCGTCGGCCCCGACTGGCGCGCCGATCAGGGCGAAGACTAAAGCGCGGTCCCGCCCACCGTCAGGCCACCGATCTTCAGGCTGGGCTGGCCGATGCCGACCGGCACGCCCTGGCCGCCCTTGCCGCATACCCCGACGCCCGGATCGAATGAGAAGTCGTCGCCGATCATGGTGATGTTGGTCAGGGCGGTTGCGCCGTCGCCGATCAGGGTCGCACCGCGGACCGGGGCGGTGATCCTGCCGTCCTCGATCAGATAGGCCTCGGTGCACTGAAAGACGAACTTGCCGTTGGTGATGTCCACCTGGCCGCCACCAAAGTTGGCGGCGTAAAGTCCGCGCTTCGTTGACGCGATCATGTCGGCGCGGCTGTCCTTGCCACCCTCCATGAAGGTGTTGGTCATACGCGGCATGGGCGGATGGGCGAAGGACTGACGGCGAGCGTTGCCAGTCGCCCGGGCGCCCAGTTTGCGCGCGCTCAACCGGTCGTGCATCAGCCCGACCATGATGCCGTCCTCGATCAGGACCGTGCGGGAGGTCGGCGTGCCCTCGTCGTCGACCGTCAGGGATCCGCGACGGCCGGCGATGGAGCCGTCGTCGACGACGGTCACGCCGGGCGCCGCCACCCGCTTGCCCATCATGCCAGAGAAGACTGACGACCCCTTACGGTGGAAGTCGCCTTCGAACCCGTGGCCGACCGCTTCGTGCAGCAGCACGCCCGGCCAGCCGGCGCCGAGCACCACATCCATCTCGCCGGCCGGACAATCGACAGCCTCGAGGTTGACCAGCGCCTGACGCAGGGCCTCGTCCACCTGGGCCTGCCAGTGGGCGGGGGCGATCCAGGCGTCGAAGCCGGCTCGGCCCCCGGCCCCCGCAGAGGCGCTCTCGCGGCGTCCGTTCTGTTCGACAGTGACGGATACGTTCAGCCGCACCAGCGGGCGGATGTCGCGCACGCCGCGACCGTCGGCCCGCAGAATCTCGATGTCGCGGTGCTCACCCGCCATCGACACCGACACCTGGACGACACGCGGGTCGCGGGCCCGGGCCCAGGCGTCGATTTCGGACAGCAGGGCGATCTTGTCGGAAAAGGCCGGCGAGGCCAGCGGGTCGACCGGGGCATAGAGCTGCTGGTTGGTCGAAAGCGGCGCCTCGGCCTGGATGCCGGTCCGGCCCTGCGTCGCCAGCGAGGCCGTCTCCGCCGCCCGCCTTATGGAGGCCGCATCGACAACGCTGGAATGGGCATAGCCGGCGGTCTCGTCCGAAACGACCCTTAGGCCGAAGCCTTCATGCGCGTCATAGGAGGCCGCCTTCAGCCGTCCGTCGTCGAACACCAGCGATTCGGTCTCGGCCCGCTCCAGAAACAGTTCGCCGTCGTCGGCGCCGGTCATGGCACCGGCGAGGATAGAGCGTGCGGCTTCCGGCGACAGGTCGGCGGCCTCCAGCAGGGAGGGAGAGGGGGCGGGGGAGGAAGGCTGGGTCATGCTGCTGAAATAGGTGGTGCGGGGAGCGAAGTCACCGGTTTCGCCCTGAATGTCATCAGCAGCGAACGGCGCCCAGGCCAAATGTGTCGGAACCCTGGCCAAGCGCGACCGTTGATTTGGGGACGATACCGGCGGTTTTCTGCATGCGGATATCCCGCTTCGCCGCCGGTCCGGAGACCCGATGATGAAAACGACTGTACTGACTACCATATTCGCCGCCGCCGCCGTTCTGACCCTGTCGGCCTGCGGCGACAATGAACGCACCGCCGAGGCGGATACCTCTGTCGCTGAAGCTGAAGTGACGACCGAAATGCCCGAGGGGGCCATCAGCGACGCCCAGCTGGAAGCCACCGCGAATCGCGCGGCTGCCGACGCAAGCCAGCCTCAGGAGGGAGCTCTGACGACGGACGGCCGGCCGCAGAGCTCGGACACCCCTCCGGCACAATAGTCGGAGAGGAGATTCAGGAGCCGGGGTCGTGCCCCGGCTCCTTCTTTCCGTATTCAGGGCTGACGAATGTCGCCCGACCCCGAAACCCGGCTGTCCAGGCTTTCCGGACGACGGGTCAGGGTGACATCGCCCGAGCCTGATATGGCGACGGCGGCGCGACCCGTGGGTCCCAGCCGCGCCTGGCCTGAACCTGACACGGTCACATCGGCATCAGCCAGTTCCAGAGCCTCCAGATCGACCTCGCCAGAGCCGGAGATGTCGAGCGTCAGGGCGCGGGTGCGGCCTTCGGCCTCGATCTCGCCCGACCCGGAAACGCCCAGGCTCATCTGATCCTGATCATAGGCGCGGATGTCCATATGTCCCGAGCCGTTGAGGCGGAAGCGGGTAACGTCGGGCGCGGTCACCACCACGCGCAGCCGGTCGCGGGGGCTCCAGGCGCGGATGCCGCCATCGCCCCAGTTGACATAGACCTGGTCCTCGCCGTCCTTCAGACGAATGCGGCCCTGAGTGATCTCGACCCGGTCGACCAGCGCCTGCGTGCCGGTGACGGTTACGCCTGCCGTATCGCCCTGTACGTATTCAACGTCGCCGCCGAAATCCATGACAAGGGTGTCGGTCCCGTCCCAGGTCAGGGCGCGGGTGACCTCGGGTCCGGCATCGCGGCCGTCGTCGTTGCGGACTCGCTCGAAGCGGACAGATTCTCCGTCGCCGTCGCTCAGGGTCCATATCCAGTTGTTGTTGGCCAGGTCGCGGCCGCCGAGGGCAAAGGCGCCCCCCAGGCAGATGAGGGTCAGAACCAGCCCGGCGGCGGCAATGATCAGGGATGTGCGGATCATGATGTTTCTCCGGGAAAAAGGGGTCAGGCGACCTGCGGCTCAAGCGCGGGCTTGAGCAGGCGGTAATGAAGGCGGGCGAACCAGACGACGCCGTTGACCAGCCAGATGGTCAGCACGGTCAGCAGGGCGGCACCCGTGACGGACGCAGCCATCAGGCCCAGTCCGCCGAGGATGGCGGCAAAGGGACCGCCGGGAGCGCCGGCGATCGGCCCCACCACCATGATGAGGACTCCCGCGATGAAGGTGCCGAGCGTGGCCGCATAGCCGCCCAGGATGACGCCGATCAGGCTCATCAGCAGCGGAAGCAGGATCAGGATGTCGATGGCGCCCAGTCCCAGCACCGCCAAAATGGCGGCCGTCGCGGACGACGGGTTCTGTTCCTGATGCCAGCGGCGGATGCCGGCCTCGGCCTTCAGTTCGCGGGCCAGTCGGTCCGGATTGCCGAGCGCTGCGGCCACCTCGGCCTCGCTGCGGCCCTCGGCCAGGCCATCATCGAAATGGGCCTCGTAATCGTTGAGGACTTCGGCGGCGGCACTGGTCGGCATGCCGACCAGACCCTTCTTGAGCCGGGACATGAATTCGGCGCGTGTCATTGGGCAGCTCCCCCCTCTTGCGTGTCTGTGGTGGCGGGCACGGGCGTGTCCGCCTCGGTGATCAGGTCATCGACGGCCTTGGCAAACCGGCGCCATTCGCGGCCCTGGTCCTCAAGGGCGCGGCGGCCGGCGTCGGTCAGGCGGTAGTATTTCCGCGAAGGGCCGGCAGGTGATTCGACCAGATAGGTCTCGACCCAGCCATCGGTCTGCATGCGGCGCATGAGCGGATAGATGGTGCCTTCGCCCATATCGATCGCCTCGGACAGGCGACTGGCGATCTCATAGGCATAGCTGTCATCGCGGGCCAGGAGGGCCAGGACGCACAGGCCCAGCACCCCCTTCTTCAGCTGTATTTCAATCGGCTCGGGCAAATCGGCCTCCTTTTGATGACCCATTCGCTATCGCAAGCTATTGGGCGACGCAAGGTAGCTTGCACAACATGACGGCGATTTAATATCCGGGTGCGGCGTCATGGAGCGGCATTGATGCGCCTCCATCGCTTGGCAAGCGCGAAGCGGGGGGATAAGGACCGGCCATCACTCTACGCCCGAGGGGCCGGGTGCGTCTGCGATCCGTTCGCAGATCGCTCGTAGGAAAGACTGAGATGAGGACGTCTGCGATGACATCGGGCATTCGCGCCCTTAAGGCAGCCACGGCGGCAATGACCGCTTCGATCGGCGCCACGATCATGGTGGGGGCTTCGGCCATGCCCGCCATGGCCCAGGATCTGCTGGGTCAACCGACCCCCGGCGCACGCGGTATCGCGCTTCAGCCGGCAGCGTCGGAGCTGAAGCACGACGCCATCTGGTTCCACGATGTCATCCTGCTGCCGGTCATTACGGTCATCAGCCTGTTCGTGCTGGGCCTGCTGATCTGGGTGGCGGTCCGCTACAACAAGAAGGCGAACCCGGTTCCCGCCAAGTGGAGCCACAACACGCTCATCGAGGTGATCTGGACCATCGTGCCGGTCGTGATCCTGCTGGTGATCGCCATCTTCTCGTTCCGGCTGCTGTACAAATACGAAGCCATGCCCGAGCCGGACCTGACCGTGAAGGTCACCGGCAACCAGTGGAACTGGGCCTACGAATATCCGGACCAGGCTGTGCCCGAGTATATCTCGAACATGCTGCCGGAAGACGAGGCGCAGGCGCGCAACGTGCCGTACCGCCTGGCGGCGGACGAGGCCATGGTGGTGCCGGTCGGCAAGACCGTCCGCCTGCTGGTCACGGCATCGGATGTCATCCACTCGGTGGCGCTGCCGGCCTTCGGTCTGAAGACCGACGCCGTCCCCGGTCGCACCAACGAAACCTGGTTCAACGCCGAACGCACCGGCGTCTATTACGGCCAGTGCTCCGAGCTGTGCGGCGTCGACCACGCCTTCATGCCCATCGAAATCCGTGTGGTGACCGAAGCCGAATTCGCCGCCTGGGTTGCCTCCAGGGGCGGATCCATGACGGCCGCTGCGGATGCCGAGGCCGCTGCCGCGGCTGAAGCCGCCGCCGCCGAGGCCGCGCCTGCTGCCGACGCGACAACCGACACGACGGCCGAGGCCGCCATCCCCGAACCGGCGGCCACGCCCGCCGCCGCTCAATAAGTTACGCGAGAGCCCCGAAACGACCATGGCCACCGCATACGCCGCCCACGACGACCACGACCACAAGCCCGGGTTCTTCACCCGCTGGTTCCTGTCGACCAATCACAAGGACATCGGCACCCTCTATCTGATCTTCGCCATCATGGCGGGTATCGTCGGCGGCGCCCTGTCGGGCCTGATCCGCTGGGAACTGGCCGAGCCCGGCATGCAGGTGTTCGTGCAGGGCGGCCTGATCGAGCAGCTGGGCCTCGTTGAGGCGTCCAAGCACGGCTATAACGTCACGGTGACGGCCCACGCCCTGATCATGATCTTCTTCATGGTCATGCCGGCGATGATCGGCGGCTTCGGCAACTGGTTCGTTCCGATCATGATCGGCGCGCCGGACATGGCCTTCCCGCGCATGAACAACATCTCGTTCTGGCTGCTGGTCGCGGCCTGGATCCTGCTGTGCATGTCGATGTTCGTCGACGGCGGACCGGGCAAGGGCTTTGGCGGGGGCTGGACCATCTATCCGCCGCTGTCGACCATGGGGCATACCGGCCCGGCCATGGATCTGGCGATCTTTGCCCTGCACGTCGCGGGCGCCTCGTCGATCCTGGGCGCCATCAACTTCATCACCACCATCTTCAACATGCGCGCGCCGGGCATGACCCTGCACCGGATGCCGCTGTTCGCCTGGTCGGTGCTGATCACCGCCTTCCTGCTGCTGCTGTCGCTGCCGGTCCTGGCGGGCGCCATCACCATGCTGCTGACCGACCGCAACTTCGGCACCAGCTTCTTTGACCCTGCTGGCGGCGGCGATCCGGTGATGTTCCAGCATCTATTCTGGTTCTTCGGCCACCCCGAGGTCTACATCCTGATCCTGCCGGGCTTCGGCATCATCAGCCACATCGTCTCGACCTTCTCGAAGAAGCCGGTGTTCGGCTATCTGGCCATGGCCTACGCCATGGTGGCGATCGGCTTCATCGGCTTCGTCGTGTGGGCGCACCACATGTACACCGTGGGCATGACCGTGAACCTGCGGGCCTATTTCATCGCCGCGACCATGGTCATCGCCGTGCCAACCGGGGTGAAGATATTCAGCTGGATCGCGACCATGTGGGGCGGGTCGATCGACTTCAAGACGCCCATGCTGTGGGCCGTCGGCTTCATCTTCCTGTTCACCATCGGTGGCGTGACCGGCGTCGTGCTGGCCAATGCCGGGATCGATTACAGCTTCCACGACACCTATTACGTCGTTGCCCACTTCCACTATGTGCTGTCGCTGGGCGCCGTGTTCGCCATCTTCGCGGGCTTCTACTACTGGTTCGAGAAGATGTTCGGCGTGAAGTACAATGAGTTCCTCGGGACTCTGCACTTCTGGATCATGTTCATCGGCGTGAACGTGGTGTTCTTCCCGCAACACTTCCTCGGCCTGCAGGGCATGCCGCGTCGCTATGTCGACTATCCGGAGGCCTATACCTTCTGGAACCAGGTGTCGTCGTGGGGCTATGTGATCACCGTGGTCGGGGTCGTGGTCTTCCTGATCGTTCTGATCGAGGCCGCCATCCGTCGCCGTCCGGGCGTTGCCAATCCGTGGGGCGAAGGCGCCACGACCCTGGAATGGACGCTGTCCTCGCCGCCGCCTCACCACCAGTTCAACGAGCTGCCGGTGGTCAAGGACGAGAAACACCACTGACCCGAGGGCGCATCCGCGCCTGACGGCCTGACCTGAAGTCCCGGGACCGTCCCTTCCTTCCGAGGGGACGGTCCCGACCTTTAATAGAGCGACGTGGTCTTCCGACCCATGACCGACACGCGGCCCAGACTGTCGACTGCCCAGCCCGGTGACTATTTCCAGCTGCTGAAGCCGCGCGTCATGTCGCTGGTGATCTTCACGGCGGTGACGGGCCTGCTGGTTGCGCCGGGTCAGATGAACCCGCTGGTCGCCGCCATTGCCATCCTGTGCATCGCCGTCGGTGCAGGCGCCGCCGGGGCCCTCAACATGGGGCTGGAAGGCGAGACTGACGCCCTGATGAAGCGCACCCGGGGCCGTCCGGTCGCTGCCGGCCGCGTCAACAAGAACGACGCCCTGGCCTATGGCGCGGTGCTGTCGCTGTTCTCGGTCATGCTGCTGGGCATGAACACCAACTGGTTCGCGGCCGGTCTGCTGGCCCTGACCATCGTCTACTACGCCGGCTTCTACACCCTGATGCTCAAGCGCCGGACGCCCCAGAACATCGTCATCGGCGGGGCAGCGGGGGCGTTTCCGCCGGTGATCGGCTGGGCCGCCGTGACCGGAGATGCGCCCTGGCAGGCCTGGCTTTTGTTCCTGATCATCTTCCTGTGGACGCCGCCGCACTCCTGGGCCCTGGCCCTCTATTCGGCTGGAGACTATGCGCGGGCCGGCATTCCGATGATGCCGGTGGCGCGCGGGCCCAGGTCCACCCGCCTGCAGATCCTGCTGTACAGTCTGGTGCTGGTGCCGGTCGCCATCCTGCCGGGCGTGACGGACCTGGGCGGCATCATCTATCTCGGTGTGTCGGTCGTCGGTGGCCTGCTGTTCCTGTTGCTCGCCTTTCGGCTGTGGCGCAGCCGGGCAGGGGATCAGCCCGAGGCGGACCGGACCCACGGCGGTCCGGCTGTGGGACGAGAGGCCGCATTGTATGATGTGCGGATTGACGCCAAACCGGCCCGGAACCTGTTCGCCTATTCGATCCTGTATCTGATGCTGCTGTTCCTGGCGCTCCTGCTCGAGAACCTGCCCGCATCCACCCTGGTATGCCCCTCATGCGCCTGACCGATGATGAACTGATCGCCCGCAAGCGCCGCAATCTGTGGATCGCGCTGGGGCTGGTCGCCTTCATGGTGCTGGTGTTTCTCACGACCTTTCTGCGCCTGAAGCAGAACATCGCTGACTCGTCAGCCGCAAGAGCTGTCGCCGAGGCCCCGGCCCAGCCGACCGGCCCCGGGAGCAAGGGGGCTTCATGAATCGCAAGAACCTGATCGCCCTGGTCTGCGGCGGCGTGGTCATGCTGATGACCGGCGCGGCGTTTGCGGCCGTGCCCCTCTATCAGCTGTTCTGTCAGGTGACCGGCTTTGACGGCACGGTGCGCAAGGCCGACAAGGCGCCGGATCTGGTGCTGGATGAGACGGTTCTGGTCCGTTTCGACACCAATGTCCGCAATCTGCCGATGGAATTCAGGGCCGAGCAGCTGCAGCAGCGCGTGCGAATCGGCGAGACCGGCATGGCCTATTTCGAGGTGACCAACACCTCCGATCAGCCCATCGGGGCCACGGCGGCCTATAATGTCGTGCCCGAGCGAGCCGGAGCCTATTTTCAGAAGCTGCAATGCTTCTGTTTTGACGGTCAGGTGATCCCTGCCGGCGAGACGATGCGCTTTCCAGTCCAGTATTTCGTGGCCCCTGAACTGGCCACCGATCCCGAAGGCCGGGGCGTGACCCAGATCACGCTCAGCTACACGTTCTACCCGACGAAGGATTTTGACCCCGCTTCGGTGACGGCAAACTCTGGCGCGTCGGGATCGTGAGCGCTATAGGGCCAATCACGAGTCTATCCGAGAGCAAGAGACCCCAGAATGGCTGACGCGCACGCCGCTCCTCATCACGACTATCATCTGGTCAATCCCAGCCCGTGGCCGCTGGTCGCCTCGATCGCCGTTACGGTGATGATGGTGGGGGCCGTGGCCTGGATGAAGGGCGTCTTCGGCCTTGAAGCCGGCACCCAGTGGCTGTTCTTCGCCGGTCTGGCAGGCGTGCTCTATTCCATGTTCGGCTGGTGGAGCGATGTGATCAAGGAAAGCCGCCAGGGCGACCATACGCCGGTCGTCTCGATCGGCCTGCGCTATGGCATGGTGCTGTTCATCGCGTCGGAGATCATGTTCTTCGCGGCCTTCTTCTGGATGTTTTTCGAAATGTCCGTCTACAACGAGGCGCGCGCCCACATCCCGGCCATCAGCTTCTGGACCGACACGGCGACCGCCTGGACCAATGCCGACGGCACGACGCTGTGGCCGCCGAAGGGCATCGAGACGCTGGACGCCTGGCAGCTGCCGCTGCTGAACACCGTCATCCTGCTGCTGAGCGGCACGACGGTGACCTGGGCCCACCACGCGCTGCAGGTCGGTGACCGCAAGGGCGCCAAGCTGGGCCTGCTGATCACTGTGCTGCTGGGGGTGCTGTTCACCAGCGTTCAGGCGTACGAATACTACCACATCATCCACGAGAACCTGTTCTTCAACGAGGAGGCAGTGAACTCGGGCCTGTACGGGTCGATCTTCTTCATGGCGACCGGATTCCACGGGTTCCACGTGATGATCGGCACCCTGTTCCTGACGGTCTGCCTGCTGCGCCTGATGGCCGGCCAGATGTCGCCGCAGAAGCATTTCGGTTTCGAGGCGGCCGCCTGGTACTGGCACTTCGTCGATGTGGTCTGGCTGTTCCTGTTCGCCTTCGTCTACGTCATCTTCGGGTGATCGACGGGCCCACAGGGATCCATCCTCAGCCGGCGCGGATCAACCCGATCCGCGCCGGTTTGCTTTGCCGGTGTCCGGCTTGCGGCGAGGGCAAGCTGTTCGCCGGCTTTCTCAAGGTCGTGGATCAATGTGCGGTCTGCGGCACCGACTTCACCGGGTTGAACACGGGCGACGGGGCGTCCGTCTTCATCATGCAGATTTCGGGGGGCATCTCGGCGTTTCTGGCGCTGGGCCTGCAGATCGCCTTCGCGCCCCCGCTGTGGGTGCTGCTGATCGTGGCGGTGCCGTTGGTGCTGGCCCTGTCGTTCGGGTTGATGCGGCCGGGCAAGGGACTGATGATCGCGCTGCAGATCCGCGATCGCCACCATGGAGCCGCGCCCCATGTCTGACCCCAGGACGGCCCGCTTTCCCTGGGTCCTCACCATCGTCTCGCTTCTGGCTTTCATCCTGCTGGTGTCGCTGGGCCTGTGGCAGGTGCAGCGCCTGCAGTGGAAGCAGGGCCTGATCGCCCGAGCCGAAGCCGCCGCCGACCTGCCGCCGGTCTCTCTCGAGACCCTGGCGCAAATGCCGGATCCGGAGTTCCGCACGGCGGCCCTTGTCTGTGATTTCCAGAACCAGCCCCACGTCGAACTGCAGTCGATCCAGGATGGCCAGCCGGGCGTGCGTCTGATCTCCAGCTGTGACGGCTGGCTGGTCGACCTGGGCTTTGTGCCCGAAACGGTGAGCGCCCGCCCGGAGCGACAGCCCGCTGCCATTCGCGCCATCATGGCCCAGGCCCGCCGGGTCGAGGCCCCCGGACCATTCACCCCGGAGCCGAGCGGTGACCGCTTCTATGCCCGAGACACCGAGGCCATGAGCCGGGCTCTGGGCGCCGAGGGACCGGTGCGTCCCTACGTCCTGTTCGCCACCGGTTCCGCATGGCCGGAGTGGGAGGCGCTCACGCCCTCGGCCCCTCCCGCCGCCTTTTCCAATAACCATCTGGGCTATGCCCTGACCTGGTTCGGACTGGCGCTGGCGCTGGCCGGTTTCTATATCGCCCTGCTCCGCCGGAAGCTGACATCCTGACCCTGAGATTCCACACCCTGCCTAACGGCGTCCGCGTCGTCTGCGATCCGATTCCCGGTCTGCAGACTGTGGCCGTCTGTGTGGCCATTGCTGCCGGCGCCCGCCACGAAAGCCCGGAGCATTCCGGCTGGTCCCATTTCCTGGAGCACATGGTGTTCAAGGGGGCGGGCGACATGTCGGCCCGCGAGATCGTCGAACGGATCGAGGCGGGGGGCGGCTCGATCAATGCCTCGACCGGCTATGAGCGCACCGTCTTCGAGGTCCGGGCCATGGCCGACGGTCTGGAGATGGCGCTGCAGGTGATTTCCGACCTGATCTTCCACCCTGTGTTCGACCCCGACGAGATCGAGCGCGAGAAGGACGTCGTGGCCCAGGAGATCGCCGAGGCCTTCGACACCCCCGACGACCACGTCTTCGAAATGGCCCAGTCGCGCGCGTTCGGGGGCCAGCCTCTGGGCCGTGCCATCCTCGGTCAGGTCGAGACGCTGGCGCCTATCGACCGCGAGGCCATCCGGGCCTTCCGGGCGGACATGTATCGGCCTGACCGGATCGTGGTGTCGGTGTCCGGTGCCGTCGATGAGGGGCAGCTTCTGGCCCTCGTAGAGCGCGGCTTCTCAGAAGGCGCCGCCCGCGCTGCTTCGTCTCTTCCGGCTGGACACTTCGTGGGTGGAGAGGCACGGCTGGCCCGCCGCATCGAACAGTCGAATCTGGTCTTCCTGCTGCCGGGTCTCAGCCACACCGATCCGCGCAGGCCGGCGCTGCGGCTGGGCGTCGAGATACTGGGCGGCGGGATGGCCTCGCGCCTGTTCCAGACCGCTCGGGAAGAGCGGGGCCTGGCCTATGCCATTGATGCCTATCACGAGAGTTATGCCGACTGCGGCCTGCTGGGTCTCTACGCGGGGGCTGCGGCTGATCGCGCCGGGGAACTGGCCCAGGTCTGCGGCGAGACGATCCGGATGCTGGTGGCCGAGGGGCCTACCGACCGGGAACTGGACCGGGCCCGCGCCGTCGCCCGCGCCGGTATACGTATGGCAGACGAAAGTCCGGTGGCGCGCGCCGGGCGGCTGGCGACCCAGTCGCTGATCTTCGGCCATCCGGTCAGCAGCGACGCCATGGTCGACGAGGTGATGTCCCAGAGCCGCGAGGATGTGCAGCAGGCCTTGGCGGCCTGCCTCGCGCCCGGCCTCACGGCTACGGCCGTTCTGGGCCCACGGGCGGGCCTGCCGGCCGGCCTTCTGTTCGGCACCGCCCTGACAGGGTAAGCCTGACGAATGGCCATTCTGGACTGGATCAGCGAGCGGTCTGGCCCGACGCTTCAGTCGGAGGGGGTTTTGCTGCGTCCGCCCCGCCCGGTCGACTATGAGGCCTGGGCCACCCTGCGGGCTGCGTCGCAGGCCTATCTGGCGCCCTTTGAGCCGGCGTGGCCCGAGGATGACCTGACCCGACCCGCCTTTCGCCGTCGCCTGGCCCTGTATGGTCGCGAGATGGATCTGGGCACGGCCTGGCCGTTCTTTGTGTTCGAGGCTTCGACCGGCCAGCTGGTCGGCGCCGTGACCCTGTCCCACATCCGCCGGGGCGTCAGCGAGGCCGGCACCCTCGGCTACTGGATCGGCCAGCCCTATGCCGGCAGGGGCTATTGCACGGCAGCAGTGCGGGGCATGGTCGCCTTTGCGTTCGACACGCTGAACCTCCACCGGGTCGAGGCAGCGTGCGTGCCGTGGAACGTCGCCTCTCGCCGGGTCTTGGAAAAAGCCGGGTTTGAGTCCGAGGGAATGGCGCGGGCTTATCTCAAAATTAACGGCGCATGGGCAGACCATCTCCTGTTCGGACGTGTCGATGACCGGCACGAGGGTGGCGCCGCCAAAGCGCCGGGTGAGGATAGTTCAGGCGGGTGAGTACACGGCAGTCAGCCCTGACCTGGGATGCCTCGATGGCTATCGAGGCGCTGGCGGCGGCTGACTCGGCCCTGTGGGTCTGGACCCCGTCCCAGGATAGTCTGCGCGTGACGGGCGCCAGCCGTCCGCTCGGCCTGGGCCCGCTGGCCCCCGAGTGTTCGGGCGCAGCCTTTGCCGCCGTCGCCATGCCGCAGGATCGGGCACTGGCAGAGGCGCTGCTCAAGCCCCAGGCCGAAGGCACAGAAATCGCCGTGCGTCTGCGCATGCGGGATCATCCGACCTGTCTGTGGCGCGGCGTTTGGCTGGAAGACGGCCTGCGGGCCGCGGGCGTGGTGGCCCTTGAAACCACATTTGCCGGATCAAGCCGTGACCCCCTGACCGGCCTGCTGGACCGGCCTTCCTTCCTTGCGCGCGTCGGCGAGACCCTGATCCACCCGGGCGACTATGAACTGGTGGTCGCCGATGTGGATCGCCTGCGTCGTCTGAATGAGGCTCTGGGCCATGAGCGGGTCGACCGGGTCCTCTCCGCCCTTGGATCGCGCCTGGCGGCCGCCTTCTCGGGCGACGACCTGCCGGCCCGGATCGGCGAGGACGAGTTTGCGGTTCTGGTCCGCAAGGGGACCGGCCATGTCCCCGGCCGCCTGCGTCAGGCGCTGGAACAGCCGCTGCGGGTTGCCGGCTTCGACATCTATCCGACGGTCTCGATCGGGGCCGTGACGGCCGAGGGCGGGCCCGATGCCTCCGATCCCGGCGAACTCCTGCGCCGGGTCGAGCTGGCCGTCGAACAGGCCAAGTCGGCCGGTCGTGGGGGCGCCGCCGCCTACGGTCGGGCGCTGGAAACCGACAGCCTGTCGCGACTGGCGCTGGAGTCTGACCTGCGCAATGCCTTTGTACGCGGCGAGATCGAGGCCTTCTATCAGCCGATCGTCAACCTCAAGACGGGCGCTGTCGCCGGATTTGAGGCGCTGTGCCGCTGGCGTCATCCCAAGCGGGGGCTGGTCCCGCCCGACGAATTCCTGACCCTGACTGACGAAATGGGTCTGATGAACGAACTGGGTCTGCTGATGATGACCCAGGCGGCGCGCCAGCTGGCCGAATGGCTGAAGCGCCACCCGCTGGCCGGCAAGCTGTTCTGCAGCGTCAATCTGTCGGTCGGTGAGATCGAGCGGCCCAATCTGGTCGAGGACGTGGCCCGGATCATCGAGGAGACCGGCCTGCCGCGCGGCGCGCTCAAGCTGGAAGTGACCGAAGGCGACATCATGCGCGACACCGCCAGCGCCGCCGTGGTTCTGGCGCGCCTGAAGGAGGTCGGGGCCTCGCTAGCGCTGGACGACTTCGGCACCGGCTTCTCCTCGCTGAGCTATCTGGCGCGGCTGCCGTTCGATACGCTCAAGATCGACCGCTATTTCGTGCTGACCATGGATCGCGACGAAGGTTCGGCCAAGATCGTGCGGTCGGTCGTCAATCTGGGGCGCGACCTGTCGCTGGAGGTCGTGGCCGAGGGCGTTGAGAACGCCGGACTGGCGGCCCTGCTGCTGCAGGACAACTGCCACTACGGCCAGGGGTTTGGCTATGCACCCGCCCTGCCGGCGCAGGAAGCCGAGGTCTATCTGAACGAGTCGCTCTCGGACGGAGCCGCCCCCATCCGCGCCCGTTCGGCCTGATCCCTCAGCGTTTACGCGGCCGGTTGCGGTTGCGCCGCCTCAGCAGGCGGTCCGAAATCGCCTCGGCGTGCTTCAGCGTGAAGCTGAGGGCAGCGGGGCTGCCGCGCTTGGCGCCCACACTGTCGGCGACGATGGCCCCACGCTCGCCGATCGGCTCAGGGTCACCCACGGTCGTGTCGACGGCGGTCTGGTGTTCAATCTCGGCGTTCAGCTCGGCGCCCATCAGGATGATCTGCACGGTCAGCCAGGTCCACAGCAGGAAACCCATCATGGCCGCCAGCGGGCCATAGCTGTCGGTCCTCACGAAATTCTGCAGATACCAGCTGAACACCGCCGACAGGCCCAGACTGAGGGTCGCCGCCACCACGGCGCCGGGCGTCAGCCAACGCCAGCGCGCCCGCGACCGGCAGGGGCCATGCCTGTAGATGACCGTCAGCGCCGTAATGTAGACGGCATACAGCACGAGCCAGCGCAGGGGAGCCAGGGGCTCAAGCTGGGTGGCAAGACCAAGCGGGCCCAGAACCAGAGGCACCCCGACCACCAGGGCCGCAGTCACCAGAACCGCCGCAAGGCCCGCCAGGGTGAACCCCATGCAGAGCAGATTGTAATGGACGATATTGCGGCGCTCGACCTCGTGATAGGCGATGTTCAGCCCGTAAAAGAGCGTCTTGATGCCGTTGTTGGCCACCCATAGCGACAGCCCCAGCGTCCCGATCAGCGTCAAGGTCAGGCGCGGCCGGGAATCCTCGGCCAGCCTTTGCATTTCGCCGCCGATGAACTGGGCGACGCCGGAAGGCAGGACCGAATAAAGGAAGCGCAGCCGCCCCCAGGCATCCTCGGGGTCCGCGAACAGGCCATAGACGGTGACGATGGTGGCCAGCGTCGGAAACAGGGCCAGCAGGACAAAGAAGGTGACCCCGCCCGAAACGAAGCCGACCCTGTCGCCGAAATAGCTGGCGCCGGTGCGCCAGAGGATGTCGGTCCAGCCCTTGCGCGGGATATGGTGGGGCCGCTGTGCAACCCGGCCCCGCCCGGGTTCCCGGGCCTCATAATCCTCGGGCGTCGGGGGCTCGGGCTCGACGGGTTCGGGGCGATAGCGGCGCAAATCCATCCCGACCTTGTGCCCCTTGCGGTGCAACAGGTGCGCGGCGCCCGCCCCGGCGGCCAGACCACCGAACAGGGCCGCCGCCAGGCCGATCAGGGGGCCGCCCAGGCCGGGCGGTTTCGAGGAGGATGACGCCATGATCCGCTAACGGCCACGCTGGCCCGCCGTTCCGCTTGAATTTTCGGGCCGCGCCCCCCAATCAACGCCCATGTCCGACACACCGACCCTGCTCACCACCTGGAAGACGGCCCAGACCCGTCTGAAGGCTGGCCGCATCGACAGCCCGTCGATCGATTCCCGCCTGCTGCTGGAGGCGGCCTGTGACGTCAGTCGCCTCGACATCCTGACCGACCCCTACCGGGCGGTGACGGCCGAGCAGGCCGCCGCCTATGAGGCCATGATCGACCGTCGGCTTAAGCGTGAACCCGTCTCGCGCATCCTGGGCCGAAAGGGCTTCTGGAAGATCATGCTCAGCGTGACGCCGGATGTGCTGAGCCCGCGTCCGGACACCGAGACGCTGCTGGACGTGGGCCTTGCGGCCTTTGCCCCGCATCAGGCGTTCCAGATTGCGGATCTGGGCACCGGCTCCGGTGCCATCCTGCTGGCCTTTCTGGCGGAGCGGTCCGGGGCGACGGGCGTGGGCACCGACATCTCCAGCGAGGCGCTTGCCGTTGCCCGTGACAATGCCGCCAGCCTCGGGCTGGAGGGGCGTGCGGCCTTCCTCCGGACCGAATGGGCGACCGGCTTTGAAGACCAGAGCTTCGACCTTGTGGTGTCGAACCCGCCCTATATCCCGACGGACGACATCGCCGGACTGGACCCGGAGGTGCGCGACCATGATCCGCACCTGGCCCTGGACGGCGGGCCGGACGGTCTTGAGGCCTACCGCCAGCTGGTGCCCGAGATCCGCCGCGTCATGAAGCCGGGCGGGATCTTTGCGGTCGAGATCGGCTGGGACCAGGGCGATGCGGTCAAGGCCCTGTTCGTCGAGGGCGGGTTCGAGGATGTGAAGGTCGTGCTGGATCTGGCGAATCGAAGCCGGGTGGTCACGAATGGCCCTGATCCGCGTACCCAGACCCCGGACATGTCCCTCGTTTCCTGAGGCCGCCGCCTCGCGGGAGGGGTAGAAAAAGACCCTTGGAATGCCGGGCAAGGCGCGCTAAGTCTTGTCTGTCTCCCACCAATCGCATCTCCGTGCGCCCTTCCGGGCCAACTGACAGGCGAGCGGCATGCGCGACGACCCGATCCCTGACACGGGCCTGGGTGGACCGCGCGGGTGACAACGGCTTCCGATGACATTGATGGCGGGATTCCTCCCGAACCACGGACAGACGAAACAAAACCCGGCCTCGACAGTCAGCTGTGTCGGCCACCCTCCCGGAACGGTAGAGTCTATGAGAGATTTCAAGGGCATGAAGCGCCAACGCGGCCGCAACAGGAAGCCCGGTGGCAACAACAATGCCAACAGCGCCAATCCGAACCGGTCATGGGATTCGCAAGGGCCTGAGAACATCAAGGTCCGGGGCAATGCCCAGACCGTCTATGAGCGCTACATGCAGCTGGCCCGCGATGCGGCCTCTGCCGGTGACCGCGTTCTGGCCGAGAACTATCTGCAGCACGCCGAGCATTACTTCCGCGTACTGAGGGCGCTGCAGCCGCAACGGCCGGTGTCCGAGATCGCCCAGCGCGAACTGTCGAACCAGGGCTTCGACATCGACTTCGAAGACGAGAGCGGCGCCCAGGCGGCGGCCTTCATGGCCGCGCAGCAGGCCCAGCAGAACGCCCAGCAGAACAACACCGGCAATCCGAACGGCGGCAATCCGTCCGGTCAGCAGCCGCAAGGCCAACAGCCCCAGGCTAACGACCGGGATCGTGACCGTGACAGGGATCGTGACCGCGACCGGGATCGGGACAGGGATCGCGACCGCGACCGCGAGCGCGACACGGACGGCGAGACTCGCAGCGACGGCGAGGGCGGTGGTCGCCGCGAGACCCGTCGGGAGCGCTGGGAGCGCCGCAAGGACGAACAGCGTGGCCGTAAACCCTCTCAGGACGGCGAGTCCGACGTGTCCGAGGACCGGTCCGACGATGAATCGCAAACCTCAGGCGGGTCGTCCGACGAGGCACCCGAGGCGCGCACGGAGGCTCCGGCCCGTCCCGCCCGCAAGCCGCGTCGCCCGCGCGAGGATGCCCCGGTCCGGGAAGCGTCTGATGCGGATGCCCTGCCGGGCTTTTTGACCCGCCCGACGCCACGCGTGGCCGAGGCGCCGACGCCTCCGGCGTCGGACGAGGCCGCGCCGCCGCGCCGCCGCGCGCCCCGCAAGAAGGCCGTCGAGACCGCCGACAGCGGCGAATAGACCCTCCGGCCTTGACCTCCGAGCCTCGCCCGGGCCCACTGGTTCGGTCCTGACGAGAAGGAGTTGCCATGTCCTATGCCCGCCACGTCCGCACGGCTGGACTGACCGCGCTTGCGGCCCTGATCCTGTCGGCCTGTGCCTCGGCGGGCGGAGGCTATGCGCCGCCGCCGCCGCCGCCGCCACCGGATGGCTCCGGGCCCGTCCTGCGGGACTGGCGCACCATCATCACCACCTATGACCGCGACCGCTATGGACGCGTCGATGCCGCCTGGCGTCTGGCGCTGGAACAGGCGCGCCGTCAGGAAGGCTCCGGCGATCTCGGCTCGCTCGGCGCCCTCCTTGATCCGGATGCAGCCGTCGGTGGCGTCACCCCGCCCGAGGGCGACTATCGCTGTCGCACGGTCAAACTGGGCTCGCAGGGCGGCGAGGGCGGCCTCGGCTATGTCGTCTATGGCTGGTTCGACTGCCGGATCGAACGCACCCCGGCGGGGCTGAAATTCTCCAAGCTGACGGGGTCGCAGCGGCCGTCCGGTCTGCTGTTCCCGGAGAACAACCGCGAGATGGTGATGCTGGGCTCGATGGCGCTGGGTTCGGAGCCGCCAGCCAACTCCTATGGGCAGAACTCCGAGCGGGACATGGTGGCGGTGCTGGAGCGGATCGGCTCGCGCCGCTGGCGACTGGTCATCCCCTGGCCCCAGTATGAATCCAACCTCGACATCATCGAACTGATACCGAACTGACCGGAACCGCTTGACCTGAACGCCCCGGCCGCCCAGCCTTGAGGGGTCTTAACGGGAGGGTTCAGAATATGCGTGGCACCGGTTTCAGCATCATGGTGGTGGCGATCATCGCCCTGGTCGGCGCGGCCTTCCTGATCGGCATGCCGACCTACAACGTCTATGCGAAGCGCATGCAGGGCAAGGCAGCGTACGAAGAGGCCGTACAGAACCGCCGTATCCGTGTGCTGGAGGCCGAGGCCCTTCTGGAAGCGGCTGAAAAGACGGCCCAGGCCGAGGTGATGCGCGCCAGGGGCACCAATGAGGCCAACCGCATCATGGCCGAGAGCCTCGGCGGGCCCGATAACTATCTGCGCTGGGCCTATATCAACATGCTTCAGGAAACGGCCGGGCAGGGCGACCGCCAGATCATCTATCTGCCGACCGAAGCGGGGATGCCGATCCTTGAAGCCGGACGCCGCCCGCCCGGCAACTGACCCGGCGGGTTATGCCGGCTCGACCGGCGCGCCCACCTCGTCCTCGACGATCCGTGCCACGGCCATGTCGGCGGTGACATTGCCGACCGTGCGGAAGATGTCGGGGATCACCTCGACCGCCAGCAGCAGCGGCAGGATCTCCAGCGGTACGCCCATGGCAATGCAGATCGGGGCGATCGAGACAAAGAAGCTGATCTGACCCGGCAGGCCGACCGAGCCGATGCTGACCAGCACCGCCGTCAGCCCAGCCGCGACCAGCTGGCCCATGCTGGGCTCGATGCCGAACAGATGGGCGCAATAGATGACCACGCCCAGATTGGCGACCGGGCTGGTGATGCGGAACACGGCCACCGCCAGCGGCAGCACCAGACCCGCCGTGGGGCGCGAAACCCCCAGCGCATCGACCGCGCGCTCAACCATGACCGGCAGGCTGGCCAGCGAAGACTGGGTCGAAAAGGCGACGACCTGGGCCGGCGCCACACCGCGTGCAAACCCGGCCAGGCTGACCTTTCCGAAGGCCATGGCCAGCGGATAGCAGAGCAGGGTGATGCCGATGGTCGCCAGCGAGACGATGGCGACATAGTGGGCCAGGGTTCCGGCGGCGCCGACACCCGCCGTAAGGCCCACGCCCAAGGCCAGGGCGAACACGCCGATCGGGGCCGCCAGCAGCACCCAGCGCACGATCACAATCATGGTCTCGGATACCGCCTCGAAGAAGGTCACCAGCGGCAGGCGCAGCCGGTCGGGCAGGCGGGTGGCGGCAAAGCCGAAGAAGACCGCGAACACCACCAGCCCCAGAATGGCGTCCTCCGCGGCGGCACGGATCGGATTGGCCGGGGCCAGGGTCTTGAGGAACTCACCAAACGGGGCGCCGGGCCCCACGCCTTCGGGGCTGGGCGGGGCGCCGGCGATTAAACGCGCGCCGCCCTCGGGGTCGATCGGCCAGATGGCGTGCAGCCCATAGGCGGCGCCGATGGCATAGACGGTGGCCACGACGATCAGAATGGCGAACACCAGCAGCGCCCGCCCGGCCAGCAGGCCCGCCCGTCCCGGTCCGTGCGCAGCCCCGGCGATGGAGGCGATGCCTGTCACCAGCAGCGAAAAGACCAGCGGCACAATCGTCATCTTCAGGGCGTTCAGCCACAGCTGACCCAGGGAGCCGATGAAGCTGGCGGTCTCGGCCCCGCCCGGCAGGCCACGCGACTGAGCGATGGCCCCGACGATCAGGCCCAGCGCCAACGCCGCCAGCACCTGCAGGCTCAGCGACGGCAGGAAACGGCGTCCCTTGGTCACGGTCATGGGTTCGGCCTCTCATCTCGCCCCCCAATGAGGCCGGACGGTCGATATAGGGGTGCCGGGACCGTTTCGCCAAGCCGGGGTGGAACGCCACGGCAAAGCTGGGCATTGTTGGGCCATGGTCAATGAACTCACCGAGCTGCAGGACGCAGCGGTCCTGCGGCTGGGCGGCATCTCGCTGACCCTCGGCGGCCTGCTCACCGCTGCCTTGATTATCGTCGCGGCCGGCGCGCTGTCCTGGGCCGCGACCCGAGGGATCCGACGTCTGCGGCAGAAGGCCACCCGCTCGACCCAGGCCCTGTACCTGCTCGAAAAAATGACGGGCTACGGCATCCTGATCGCGGGCGTCTTCATGGGACTGTCCGCCGCGGGCCTGAATCTGTCGTCGCTGGCGGTGTTTGCCGGAGCCATCGGCATTGGTCTGGGTCTCGGCCTTCAAGGCGTGGTCAAGGAGTTCGTCTCGGGCCTGTTCCTGATCTTCGACCGGATGGTTTCGGTCGGCGACTCTGTCGAGCTTGACGATGCGCGCGGCGCCATTGTCGAGATCGGGCCGCGCGCCACCCGCATCCGCACCAATGACAACATCAACATCATCGTCCCCAACTCCAGCCTGATCGAGGGTACGGTCACCAACTGGACGCTCAAGGGCGACACTCGCCGGATCCATGTGCCCTTCTCTGTGGCCTATGGAGCCAACCGGTCGGAGGTGCGCGACGTGGTGCTCAAGGCCGCCCGCGCCATCCCCTTCACCCTGCCCGAAACCGAGGCCCGCAAATGCCAGGTCTGGCTGGTCGGCTTCGGCGAGTCCGGGCTCGACTTCGAGCTGCTGGTCTGGCCGACGCAGGATGCCGTCAAACGTCCCGCCGCCATGCATGCCGCCTATACCTGGGCCATCGCCGATGCCCTGGACGAGGCCGGAATCGAGATTCCGTTCCCGCAGACCGACCTGCGCATCCGCAGTGTGTTCGGCCACGAGGGCGATGACGCCCTCGAGATTCTGGGACGCGCACCGAAGGGACGGTCCCGCAAGGCGACCTCCGACGCACCTGCGCCCAAGGCAGCGACGTCGGGGTCCAACGACGCCGTCGAGGACCTGCTGCGGCCCAGCTCTGATCCGATCGAGAAAGAACGGCTGTCGGGCGAGGATCGCTAGAACGCGACGCCGCTCTCGCCTGACAAGGCGACCTGAACTTTCAGAGCCTGAACCGTCTCGCGCACATCGTGGACGCGGATGAGCGACGCGCCGCGCCGCGCCGCCTCGAGCGCCAAAGCCAGCGAGCCTCCCAGCCGGTCGAGCGGATCGGTCGCGGAGGCATCAACAGCCTGGATCATCCGCTTGCGACTGGCCCCGAACAGCACGGGAAAGCCGGTCTCGACCAGCGCGTCCAGCCCGGCCACCAGCCCCAGATTGTGCGCCAGCGTCTTGCCGAAGCCGATGCCGGGATCCAGCCAGATACGCTCGCGCGCGAGCCCTGCGGCCATGGCTATTTCGGCGCGGTGTAACAGTGCATCGCGCACCTCGGACACGACATCGCCATAGCGAGGATCGGCCTGCATGGTCCGCGGCTCCCCCTGCATGTGCATAAGCACGACGTCACAGTTCAGCGCGGCAGCGGCCGCCGGACTGTCGGGGGACGCCCCCAGCGCGCTGACGTCGTTCCACATGGTCGCGCCAGCCTCGACCGCCGCGCGGGCCACGGCCGGCTTGAGCGTGTCTATGCTGATCGGCCCGTCCCAACGGGCGCGAAGGCCTGCGATGACCGGTACCACGCGGGCCAGTTCCTCGGGCCCGGCCACCGGTTCGCCCCCGGGGCGGGTGCTCTCGCCGCCGACATCCAGAATGTCCGCACCCTGCGCGACCAGCCGCAGTCCGTGGTCGACCGCAGCCTCGACTGTCGCCAGTCGCCCGCCGTCCGAAAAGCTGTCCGGCGTCACATTGACGATGCCCATGACGCGGGGACGGTTCACGCGCCGCCGCCGATCAGGCCGCTCAGCGCCTCAAGGTAGGCCGCAAAGGCCCGGCGTCCGTCCTTGGTGATCGTCACTTCGGTCAGGGGCTTGTTGTCCCGGAAACTCTTGTCGATGGACACATAGCCCGCCTCGGCCAGCTTCTTGAGATGGACGGACAGATTGCCCTGGGTCGCTTCCAGCGCGGTCTTCAGTTCGGTGAAGTCGGCGGTCTCGACATCGGCGAGATAGACCATGATCCCCAGCCGCATCCGGCCGTGGATGACCTCGTCAATCTGTCCCAGACCGGCCAGAGCCATCGTGTGTTCAGACCACGGTCCGGGGGGCGCGGGCTTCGCGATACATGATCAGGCCCGGACCGGCGAACAGCAGGAACAGGGCGGCGGTGCAGACACCGAGGTAGGCGACCGGCTCGCGCACCAGTACCCCCAGCGCCACCGCCGTCACCCAACCGCCCAGCGAGGTCGCCAGCATCCACCGCTTCTTCTTCAGGTTCCAGCCGACGAACCAGGCGGCGCTCTGCAGGGCGAAGATGATGGCGGGGTAGTAGAGCCAGACGGCGAAGTCCTGATCCCGGACGGCGCCAACGCCGAAGACGATGATCACTGCCGCATTGGCCATGCCGGTGCCGCTGAGGGCCGCATTGACGGCTCGATTGGACGTGGTGCCCTTGCGGGTGCCGCCCTGCTTGTTGTCGCGATGGATCGCCCAGATCAGCACAATGAAAAAGGCGACGCTGATCCCGACCACGAAGGCGAGGCTGGGCACGGCACCCCAGTCGATCAGCCCGGCAGATTGCCCCATGTGGAACAGGCACTGAAAACCATACAGCAGTCCCCCTGCCAGATAGCAGATGGCCGCGGACATCGGCATCCGGCCGCCGCCCTCCACAATCGAGCGCATGAAGGCGAGGTCGGCCTCGGCGGAGGGGGTTTTCAGCTTGGTCGCCATGGGGCGGATCTCCTTGGACCGGCCCGTCCGTGGGTGGACGAGCCGGCCGGGCTTGGCAAGATGTTATTCGGCGGGCGCCGGCGCGGGTTCAGCCTGCCGCTTCCAAGGAATGCGCCGCCCGTTCAGCCATCTTCCGACGAAGCTGTAGCGCACCAGAAGCTCATAGGTGAGCAGGCTGATCCCCATCGTGCCGCCGATCACCAGTGACGCCTTGAGCCACCAGGGCGCAGCCAGGTCCAGCACCAGGGTCTGCCCGACCATCACCAGCGGCAGGTGGACGATGTAGATCCAGTAGGAGGCATCCGCGAGGTAACGGCGCACGGGGCTCTTGCGGCTGAACAGCTGCAGCGCCAGCGACATCGCCGCCATGGCGCTACTGAACACGGCCAGCGCCATCATAATGGCCAGCGCAGCCTTGGCGGACGGGTCGGTCACAGGGGCCAGATCCGGCACCGGCCCTCCGGCCAGCATCAGGGCGCCTGCACCGGTGCCGAAGGCCACCACGGTGAACACGGGCCACAGGCGGCGAATACGCTTCAGCAGATCCCGCCGGCGATCCAGCAGGAAGCCGAACAGAAAGGCACTGCCGAATCCGGTCAGGGCGACGGCATTGGGCACCAGACCCGTATCCGGTGTCGGAATGGCAAAGAAGGCGGTCCAGTTCGGGTGCAGATAGAAGGCCACGGCCAGCGGGGCCGCGAGCACGACCGGGGTCCAGGGTCCGACCAGGGCGTTCGTCACGTGGTCGATCATCCTGCCCCAGCCGCCGCTCCGGTCCAGCAAGGCGAACGGCGCCCGCAGCACCAGCGTCGCGACGTAGAAGATCAGCAGAACCCAGAGGAACCACAGGTGCGTGAGGGGAAAATTCTCTGCGGTCAGGGGCGGTTGCGGCGGTCCGTCGGTCGGCAGGCTGCCGCCGTTCTGGATGGCGACATTCCACAACAGCACCGCGATGATCGAAGCCAGCGCCAGCCACCAGAGGCCGACCAGAGGTCCGGCGATGCGGATCAACCGGTCCTTCGCGAATCCCCAAAGGCCTTTGCGGCCCAGCATCATATGGGCGAACAGACCGGCGATCAGGAAGAAGGTCGTCATCCGGAACAGGTGAATGGCGAAGAAGATGACCGAGGCGACCGGCGAGGTCTGGTCGTCGACTACCACCCAGATCGGGATGGGGAAGAAGCTCATCAGGGTGTGCAGCACCACACCGAGCAACAGGGCAATGCCGCGCAGGGCATCGAGCCCATGCAGACGGTCGTCGGACGAGGGGGTCGTGGTCAGGGTCATGGTCTGCTCTCCAGCGATATGAACGCCAGATACCGCAGACATGTTTATAATGCAAACTTGTTCGCCAGAGACATGCCCCCTCCGGCGACGAAGGGGGCATGCGTGTGTTTAGCTGGCGGTGCCGGTCGCGGGCTTCTGGCCCGGACGGCGACGACGACGCTTCATCTGCGACACCGGCGCCGGGGCTGATCCTTCCGGTCGGTCGCCGGCCATCGGGTTGTAGTGCGGACGGTCAGGCGTCCGACCGGGGCCGCGTCCACCGCTGTTGGCGCCACCGGGCTTGGGACCCCGGCGATTGCGATTGCCACGGGCCTCGCCGTCACGGTCGCGGGCCGGTCGATCCTCACGCTCGGGCAGGGTGGCCTTCTTGCCGACACCGGCGGCGCTGATGGCCGCGTCAAGCGCGCCGAGCGCCTTGTCGTTGCGACGGTCGATCGCCGGGATCTTCTGGCGGGTCACCTTTTCGATGTCCTTGAGCAGCTTCATCTCGTCACCGGCGACAAAGCTGATGGCGGTGCCGTCGGCGCCCGCGCGGGCCGTCCGGCCGATGCGGTGCACATAGGCCTCCGGCACATAGGGCAGCTCGAAGTTGACGACGTGCGAGACGCCGTCCACGTCGATGCCGCGCGCCGCGATGTCAGTAGCGACCAGCACCCGCAGCTTGCCCTTCTTGAAGGCTTCGAGGGTGCGTTCGCGCTGGGGCTGGCTCTTGTTACCGTGGATGGCGCCGGCCTCGACGCCGCCCGCTTCCAGATAGGCGGCGACCTTGTCGGCCCCGTGCTTGGTCTTGGTGAACACCAGGCAGCGGGTATAGCCCGGATCGCTGAACATCTCGGTCAGCAGGGCGCGCTTGCGGCCCTGTTCGACCCAGACGATCGATTGTTTGATGCGCTGGACGGTGGTCGCCTGCGGCGTCACCTGGACCCGCTTGGGATCCTTCAGCAGTTCGGCGGCCAGCTTGCCGATCTCGCCTGGCATGGTGGCCGAGAAGAACAGGTTCTGGCGCTTGGCCGGGATGCGGCTGACGATCTGGCGGATGGGCTTGATGAAGCCCAGGTCCAGCATCTGGTCGGCCTCGTCCAGCACGAAGATTTCCGTGGCCGACAGGTCGAGGTTCTTTTGCTGGATATGGTCCAGCAGGCGACCGGGCGCGGCCACCAGAATGTCGAGGCCCTGATTCAGGGCGCGTTCCTGACCGCCGTATTTCACGCCACCGAAGATTACGGCGACGCGGAAGCCCAGGTGCTTGCCATAGGTCTTGAAGCTCTCGGCGATCTGCGAGGCCAGCTCGCGGGTCGGCGACAGCACCAGACAGCGGGTCGTGCGGGGCAGGGGGGCGACGCGGTTGGCCGCCAGCCGGTGCAGGATCGGCAGCGCAAACGCCGCCGTCTTGCCGGTGCCGGTCTGGGCGATGCCCAGCAGGTCGCGGCCGGTCATCACATCGGGGATGGACTGCGCCTGGATCGGCGTCGGGGTGGTATAGTTTTCAGAGGCCAGCGCCTGCAGAAGGGCCGGGTTCAGGCCCATGTCCTCGAAGGTCTTGGGCAGGGTCTGGGTTTGAGTCGTAGCGTTCATGACGCGTGTGTCTTTCGCATGCGGCGGGGGGCTTCAGGCTTGCCGCGCTCCGACGAAGGCTGAAGGCCTTCCGGACCGCGCGACCAAAGGGAAGCGCACCGCCAGTCCGGGCCGCGAGATTGCGAAACCGGGGGGAACGGGCGCTACCCCGCGTGTCCGGGCAGCGAATGAATCTTGAGGGCCGGCCGCTGCTACAGTCAGGTCTTCCAATCTTCAGAAGACCCACACGCGCTGGAGCGCACCGGGGATCGCGATTGTGCGATGGGGGGCAGATGGGCCTGAACCCCCCGGAAGTCAAGGCGTTTGTGTGCATCTGCGAAAAGGCCTCGACTTCCGCCGGGTCATCACGGAATGTTACAGACGCCCGAAACTGCCGGAGACTGATCGCCCATGCCCGTTCGTGCCGACCTGACTGTCGCCCCCGCCCTTGCCGCCTTCCTCGAGGATGAGGTCCTGCCGGGTCTGGAGATCGAGGCCGAGGGCTTCTGGGCGGGCGTTCGCAGCCTCCTCGATTGGGCCGTACCCGAGAACCGCCGTCTGCTGGCGGTGCGCGACGATCTGCAGGCCCGCATCGATGCCTGGCACTTCGAACGCGAGGGTCAGCCCTATGACGTCGTCGCCCAGCGCGCTTTCCTGAAGAAGATTGGCTGGCTGGCCGACGCCCCCGCCCGCTTTGCCATCGGCACCCGCAATGTCGATGCCGAGATCGCCACCCGCGCCGGGCCGCAACTGGTCGTGCCTGTGCTGAACGCCCGCTTTGTGCTGAACGCCGCCAACGCGCGCTGGGGCAGTCTGTACGATGCGCTCTATGGCACCGATGCGCTGGGCGACCTGCCCCCGGCCGGTGGCTATGACGCGGATCGCGGTGCGCGAGTCGTCGCCCAAGCCAAGGCGTTTCTGGACGAGGCCCTGCCGATGGTCGAAGGCTCCTGGGCCGATCTCAGCCACCCGCATCAGGGCATCGCCCTGCGCGACACCGGCCAGTATGTGGGCCAGACCGAACGCGGCCGCCTGTTCCGCCATAACGGCCTGCATATCGAAGTGGTGTTCGATCCCGACCATCCGATCGGGCGCACCGATCCGGCAGACATCGCCGATGTTGTGCTGGAATCGGCCCTGACCACCATCGTCGACCTTGAGGACTCCGTCGCCTGCGTCGACGCCGACGACAAGGTCGCGGCCTATCGCAACTGGCTGGGCCTGATGAAGGGCGACCTGGCCGAGACCTTCGAGAAGGCGGGCAAGACCCTCACCCGCCGGCTCAACCCTGACGTCGCCTATGTCGCGCCAGATGGGACAGAAGCCTCCCTGCCGGGCCGGGCCGTGCTGTTTGTCCGGAACGTCGGGCATCTGATGACCACGCCCGCCATCCTGCTGCCTGACGGGTCCGAAGTCCCGGAAGGCATCCTCGACGCCATCATCACCAGCCTGATCGCCCTTTATGACCTGCGCGGGACGGGCCCCTTCCGCAACAGTCGCGAGGGCTCGATCTACATCGTCAAACCCAAGATGCACGGGCCCGAGGAGTGCGCCTTTACCAACCGCTTGTTCGACGCGGTCGAGGACCTGCTCGGATTGGACCGCCACACGGTCAAGGTCGGGGTGATGGACGAAGAGCGCCGCACCTCGGCCAACCTCGCTGCCTGTATCCATGCCGTGAAGGACCGAATCGTCTTCATCAACACGGGCTTCCTCGACCGCACCGGCGACGAGATCCACACCCTGATGCAGGCCGGGTCGGTGGTCCGCAAGGGCGAGATCAAGACCAGCACCTGGATCGCCGCCTATGAGCAGCGCAACGTCGCCATCGGTCTGCAGTGCGGCCTGTCGGGCCGGGCCCAGATCGGCAAGGGTATGTGGGCTGCGCCGGACCGCATGGCCCAGATGCTGGAGGAGAAAGCGGGGCATCCGAAGACCGGTGCCAACACTGCCTGGGTGCCGTCGCCGACAGCCGCCACCCTGCATGCGCTGCACTATCACCAGATCGACGTCTTCTCCGTTCGCGCGGCCATGGGTGACGCCACGCCTCGCCCGCTGGAGGACCTGCTGACCCCGCCGCTGGCCGAGGGCCGGAACTGGAGCGCCGAGGAGATCGAGCAGGAGCTGGACAACAACGCCCAGGGCATCCTCGGCTATGTCGTCCGCTGGATTGATCAGGGCGTGGGCTGTTCCAAGGTGCCCGACATCCACGACATCGGCCTGATGGAGGACCGCGCGACCCTGCGGATCAGCAGCCAGCACATGGCCAACTGGCTGCTGCATGGTGTCTGCACACCGGAGCAGGTCGAGGCCGCGCTGCGCCGTATGGCGGCCAGGGTCGATGCCCAGAACGCCGGCGATCCCCTCTATCGCCCCATGGCGCCGGGCTTCGACACCAGCCTCGCCTTCCAGGCGGCCCGCGCGCTCGTGTTCGAGGGCACTACCCAGCCGAACGGCTACACCGAACCCCTGCTGCACCGTTTCCGCCAACAGGTGAAGGCACGGGGCTAGAGAACCGGCCCCCCGTCGTCACACCCGCGCGACGGCGTCCTGCATCAGGGTAACGACGTGGTCGGCGGAGGGCGTCTGCTGGCGCATCATGTCGTCGAGCAGGGTCTGGAGGGCGGGCGTGATCCGGGCGTTGGCCATGACCCAGTCGCCGAACAGTCTCTGCTCGACGGGGCCGCGACCGAAGACCACGATGTCCTTGTGACGGGGGTCCGTGGTCAGCCGCCGCAGCAGGCTGTCGATGGCGTCACCCGAACCCTCGATCACCTGGATGAAGCGGCCCTCGTGCGCCGCCAGGGCGCCGGTCAGTCCGTCGCGCGCATTGTTCCGGCCCGACTCGGCGAGGATGGTCGCCATGTTGAGCAGATTGTCCGTGTGGCCGGTGGCCGTGCTGCCATAGACCAGTCGCTCCAGTATCGCCACGCACGCTCCATCCGTCAGATTGCATTCCAGCGCCCGTCCGACGGGACGCTCCTGATGACAAAATGACCCCTCGCTGCGGAGGTTCCCGAAGACAGATCCGCCCTACAGCTCGCTTCCCGTGCGCCACAGGCCGCGGACCAGGGGCTCGACCAGATACTGCAGCATTGTCCGGCGGCGCAGCACAATCACCACCTCGACGGGTGAGCCCGAGCGGATCGAGTCCGCCCCCCGGCCCAGCTTGGCCAGTTCTTCGGGCGGCACCACGATCTCGGCGCGGAAATAGCGGTTATTCGAGCCTTCCTCGGTAAAGCTATCGGCCGACAGCCGTTCGACCCGGCCGCGCAGGACGGGCGGGTTGGAGGTTCTCAGCCCCGGAAACTTCACCTCGGTCAGCAGGCCGACGCGCAGGTTGTCGATATCGTTCGGATTGATACGCGCCACGATCACCTGCGACGCGTTCGACGGCACGATCTCCATCAGCGTCTGGCCCGCCTGGATGACGCCGCCGGGCGTGAAGATCGTCAGGCCGACCACCTGGCCCGACACCGGGGCCCGGACGCGATTGCGCTCGATCTGGGCCCGCACCTCGGTCAGGCGGGGCTGAAGCTCGTTCAACTGGACCTCGACTGCGCGCAGCTGTTCGGTGACGTCCTCGTCCATGTCGGTGCCGACGCCCGACATCTGCAGCCGGGCCTCGCCCATGGCCTCATTGGCGCGGGCAATCTCGGCGCGCAGCGAGCCCGCCTCGCCGTCCAGGGCCGCGGCCTGACGCTCCAGCGCGCGCACCCGGCTGATGGGGGCATAGCCCTGCTCTGCCAGGCTGCGGACATCGGCCAGTTCGTCCTCGATCAGCCGCTTCTGCTCGGCATTGGCCTCCAGCTGTCTCCGATAGCCCTCGACCTGCTGCTGCAGCTGGCTGACGCGCTGGGTCAGCACGCCCCGCTCGGTCGAGCGGCCGCTGCGCCGGGCCGTAAACTGTTGTCGCTGCAGCGCCATGGCCTCATTGGCCAATGCCTGATCGCCCGGGCTCATGCCGGCGAACTCGGGGGGGACCGGAATACTGCCCATACCGCTCCGCTCGGCCTCCAGCCGGGCTCGCTGCGCCAGAAGGGCCACGACCTGGCCGGTCAGGCCGCGCTCGGTGGCGGCCAGTTCCCCGCCCGCTACCTCGATCAGGATCTGGCCAGCCTCGACCGTATCGCCCTCTGCCACGTGCAGGGCGCTGACCACACCGCCGTCACGGTGCTGCACGGCCTGGCGGTTGCCCGAGACAGAGACCTGGCCAGTGGCAAAGGCGCCCGCATCCAGTGGCGCGAACGCGGCCCAGCCGAGAAACAGCACGAAGAACAGGGCGATGATCGCGCCGCCGACCAGCAGTTCGCCACGCGGGGAATCGTCCGGTCCATCGGGTCCAGCGGCGGCGACGGGCGCATCCGCGGGCGCGGCAGGCGCCGGTGCGGGGCGGCCCAGATCGGGAAAGTCCAGTTCACTCATGCCGACTGCGCTCCGGAAGGCGGCACCACGGTCGGCTTGGCCCGTCCGGGGTTAAGACGCATCATCACCTCGTCCCGCGGGCCTTCGATCTGGACCGTGCCCTCGCGCAGCATCAGCAGGCGGTCGGCGACGCCCAGGACGCCGGCCCGGTGGGCCACCATGACAACCGAAGCCCCGCGCGCCGTCGCTCCCTTGATCGCCTGGGTCAGGGCGGCCTCGCCCTCCTGATCCAGATTGGCATTGGGCTCGTCCAGCACCAGAATGACCGGGTCGCGGTAGAGCGCCCGCGCCAGCGCGACGCGCTGCGACTGGCCAACCGACAGGCCCGCACCATTGTGACCCAGCACGGTGTCATAGCCGTTCGGCAGGCGCAGGATCATCTCATGTACGCCCGCCGCCCTGGCGGCCTCCACCGCCTCCCGGTCGATCTGCGCCGGGTCTGTGCCCAGCGCCGAGCGGAACCGCGAGATATTGTCCTTCACCGATCCCGAAAACAGACCCGGCACCTGGGGCAGATAGCCGATGTGCTCGGCCAGGGTGTCGCCCTCGCGCGCGTCATAATCGGCGCCGTCCAGTCGAACGGACCCTGCGGTCGGCGGAATGGCCCCGGCGATCACGCGGGCCAGCGTGGTCTTGCCCGAGCCGCTGGGTCCGATCACGCCCAGCACCTGGCCGGGCTCCAGCGTCAGGGTGATGCCACGCAGCTGCGGCGTCTCACTGCCCGGCAGGCGCACCGTGACGTTTTCCAGCCCCAGCCGACCCTCGGGCGCGGGCAGGGTGGTCGTGACGCGGTCAACCCGACCCGTGGCTGCAAACAGCTCGATCAGCGCCTTCCATGACGCCTTGGCCTGCACCAGCGTGGGCCAGGCCCCGACCATCTGCTCGATCGGCTGCACGGCCCGCGTCAGCAGCACCGAGGCCGCAATGATGGACCCGGCCGAAATATGCCCCTGAACCGTCAGCAGCGCCGCCAGCCCCAGCGAGGCCGACTGCAGCATCAGCCGCAGGAATTTGATGATGCCGGTATAGCGCCCGCCGGTGAACTGGGCCTCGACCTGCCGCGCGGTGGCCACCTGCCGCTGCTGGACCTGAAGCGCGATGCCCGCCTGCCGCATGCCCAGGGCGCGGACCACTTCGGATTGTCCGGCCATGCTTTCCTGCGCGGCGTAGGCGGCCTGGGAGTCCTTCATCGCCTGATTGAGGCGCGGGCGGCTGTCCCGCTCGTTCAACACCGCCAGAATGAGCAGGATGATGGCGCCGGCCAGCGTCAGCGCCCCCAGCGCCGGATGCAGCAGGAAGCAGCAGCCGATGTAGATCGGTGTCCAGGGGGCATCGAACAGCGACAGCACCCCCTGGCCCGAGACGGCCGTGCGCACATGGTCGAACTCGCGCAGCACCTGACTGCCCGGAGACTGGGCCTGCAGATCGACAACCCGTCCCAGCAACCGCCCGACCAGAAGCCGGTCCAGCCTCAGGCCGGCGCGCACCAGCAACCGCGTCCGCAGCCAGTCCAGCAGCGCCAGGGTCGCCAGCGCAAAGACGGCAATGGCGCTGACCAGCAACAGGGTCTGAAGCCCGCCGGTCGGCACCACCCGGTCATAGACCTGCAGCATGTAGATGGTCGGCGTCAGATACAGCAGGTTCACCAGCGCACTGAACACTGCCGCCCAGACGAGGTGGGGCCGGCACGCCTTGACGGCTTCGACGAGGGGTTCGGTCCCGGGGTTCCGGGGGATCAGGTCGTTGAACACGCGCAACTCAGGGGTTCGGTCGACGTTCGACCGGGCAGGGCCTTAGTGTAGCCATCGAATGGTGACGGAGATAGGGCCCAGGCGGCATGCTGCCGTCGCAGCCGGGGAGCCGGACCCATGCGCGGATTTCGACCGGGACTTTGCGGATTGACCGCCCTGATGCTGGCGGCCGGCGCCTGCACGGCGGCCGAGACCGATGCAGCGGCCCTTTCAGGAAACACAGCCATGTCAGACGCCACCCCTGCCACAGGTCAGGAAGCTCAACCCCTCGGGCCGGACACCGTCAGCGGCTTCTGGGCCCTGTACGCCTCGGACAGACCGGACGAGAAGGGCTGTCGCATCGCCCTGCAAAAGATCGGACAGGACGGCGTCTATGGCGTTTATCTGGAAGCCTGCGAAGGCACCGCCCTGGCGCGTGTCGCGGGTTGGCGCGTTCTGGATGGCACCGTTGCCTTGCTGGACAACGGGGGCCAGCCCATCCTGCGCTTCCGTCCCGCCGGGCCGAATCTTCTGGAAGCCAGTTCCGGCGGTGTCACCTATCGGCTTGAGCCCGCCGCCATGATGTGACGGCCCCGGGCTAATGCAGCCCTTCGCCGTGTTGGGTGACATCCAGCCCCTCGATCTCCTGCTCGCGCGTGACCTTGAGGCCGGTGGTGAAGCGGCAGATCATCAGCACGACAAAGGTGCCGACCGCGCTCCAGGCGATCACGGCCAACAGGCCCAGCGCCTGATTCAGGATCGAGGCCCCTTCGGCGGCCGGATTGATCGCCGCGCTGGCAAACACGCCCGTGAGCAGGGCCCCCACGATCCCGCCCATCCCGTGCACGCCGAACGCATCCAGACTGTCGTCATACTTCAAGGCGCGCTTCAGCCAGACCGCGCCGAAATAGCAGGCCGGACCGGAGATTGCCCCGATCAGGAAGGCGCCCTTGGGATCGACCAGCCCGGCTGCGGGGGTGACGCCCACCAGACCTCCGACGATGCCGGACAGCAGGCCCAGCAGGGTCGGCTTCTTGTGATCGATCCACTCGACCACCATCCAGCCCAGCGCCGCGGCCGCTGCTGCCAGAATGGTGTTCAGGGCGGCCACGGCGGCGATACCGTCTGCGGCCCAGGCTGACCCGGCGTTGAAGCCCAGCCATCCGACGAACAGCAGCCCCGTGCCGATCGCCGTCAGCGACAGGTTGTGCGGCGCCATATTGTCCCGGCCGAAGCCATGGCGGGGGCCCAGCACCAGCGCACACACCAGACCCGCCACACCCGCATTGACGTGCACCACGGCGCCCCCGGCAAAGTCCAGCACGCCCATGCTGCCCAGATAGCCGCCGCCCCAGACCTGGTGACAGATCGGGGCATAGACGATCAGGTGCCACAGGCCGAAGAACAGCAGGGAGGCTGAAAACTTCATCCGCTCGGCAAAGGCTCCGGCGATCAGGGCCGGGGTTATGATGGCAAAGGTCAGTTGATAGGCGATCCACAGGAACTCCGGCAGGCCGGGTGACAGGCTGTGCGCCGTGCCGATCCCGACGCCATTCAGGAAGGCGGCGTCCAGCCCTCCGATCAGTCCGTTGATCGCGTCGGGGCCCTGTCCGAACGACAGACTGTATCCGGCCACGAACCACAGCACGGTCACGATCATCAACGCCGCCGTCGACTGGGCGATCGTCGCCAGCAGATTCTTGCGGCGCACCATCCCGCCATAGAACAGCGCCAGCCCCGGCAGGGTCATCAGCAGCACGAGAGCCGTCGAGGTCAGGATCCAGCCGGTCGCGGCGGAGTCGATCTGAAGGGCGGCCTGATGGGCCAGGAGCGGGGGAGGGGTCATGGCGGGATCCGGGAGGCTCAGGGAGGAGGCAGAGAGGCCGCTTCGACTGAACCCGACCCCCGGAACCGGATAGGAGCCTATTGCGGCGCAATAGGCAATTTCTTTCGTGTGCGGTGCAATATCCGAGCGATCGTGCACGGCGAGAGACGACGGGCTAACGGGCCGCACATTCCCACCCAATGGCTTCGCGCCTGCGTAAGGCGCTGCCAAACCTTACAGATTCGCAATGTTGCCGCCCTTTGCGAGGCGGCATCCACGGTTTAGGACTTTCAGCGAAGGCCTCTGACTGGAGGCTGAACACAGGGGTGTATCCATGAGACCGTCCACGCTTCGCCGCTATCTGATTGCCGGCGCCTGCCTTCCCGCGATTCTCGCGACCGCCGCCCACGCCCAATCGACCGATCTGCGGCCCGATCCGCACGCTGTCGTGCCCGCCACCGCCGCCGAGGCGGGTGCGGCCCTTCAGGACTCCGCCCTGCCGGCGCTTCCCGACGTGGATATCCCCTTCACCCGCTTTGTGCTGGACAACGGCCTGACCCTGATCGTGCACGAGGACCGCAAGGCCCCGATCGTGGCGGTCAATATCTGGTATCACGTCGGCTCCAAGAACGAGCCCGAAGGCCGCTCGGGCTTTGCCCACCTGTTCGAACACCTGATGTTCAACGGCTCCGAGAACTTCAACTCGGACTTCTTCAAGGCGACCGAGCTGCTGGGCGCGACCGACCAGAACGGCACCACCAACAACGACCGCACCAACTACTTCCAGAACGTCCCGACCAGCGGCCTCGACGCCATGCTGTGGCTGGAAAGCGATCGCATGGGTCACCTGCTGGGCGCGGTCGACCAGGCCCGCCTCGATGAGCAACGCGGGGTCGTCCAGAACGAGAAGCGCCAGGGCGAGAACCAGCCCTATGGCCGCGCCTGGAACGCCATCACCTTCGCCACCTATCCGGACGACCATCCCTACGGCCACACCGTCATCGGCGAGATGGCCGATCTGGACGCCGCCGCCCTTGAGGACGTGCAGGACTGGTTCCGCAGCTACTACGGTCCGGCCAATGCCGTGATCGTGCTGGCGGGCGACATCAGTCCCGAAGAAGCCCTGGCCAAGGTCCAGCACTATTTCGGCGACATCCCCCCGGGACCGCCCGTGACCCAGCCGGCCCGCATGATCGCCCGCATGGAAGGCGAGCAGCGCGAGGTCATGTATGACCGCGTCGGCCAGCCCCGCCTCTACAAGGTCTGGAACGTGCCGCCCGCCGGTGAAGCGGATACCGACCACCTCGGCCTGCTGGCCCAGGTGCTGACCTCGGGCCGCAACTCGCGTCTCTACAAGCGTCTGGTGTTTGACGACCAGATCGCCACCAACGTCGGCGCCTTCGTTTCGGACGGCGAGATCGGCAGCCAGTTCATGATCATCGCCACGGCCAAGCCGGGCCAGGATCTGGCCGAGATCGAAGCCATCATCGACGAGGAAGTCGCCCGCCTGCTGGCCGATGGCCCGACCCCCATCGAGCTGGAGCGTGCCCGCACCTCGACCGGCTCGGGCTATGTCCGGGGTCTGGAGCGGATCGGCGGCTTCGGCGGCAAGTCCGACCTGCTGGCCGAGGGCGAGGTCTATCACAACGACCCCGGCGCTTGGCGGACCAGCTACCAGCGCGTGCTGGACGCCCGTCCGGCCGATCTGGTTGCGGCGGGTCGTGAATGGCTGATGGACGGCTCCTATACGCTGGAAGTCCTGCCCTTCCCCGAATATTCGGCGGCCGCGACCGGCGCTGACCGCTCGCAGATGCCGGCAGCGACCGAGATGCCGATGGCCGGCTTCCCGGACTTTGAGCGGACCACCCTGTCGAACGGGCTGCAGGTCATCCTGGCGCCCCGCTCGGGCGTGCCGACCGTCAGCATGAACCTGATCGTCAATGCCGGGGCCGTGGCCGAGTCCGCCGACAAGAACGGCCTCGCCGTCCTGACGCCGGCGGTCATGACCAACGGGACCGAGACGCTTGACGCCCTCGAGATCAGTGACCGCCAGCAGCTGCTGGGGGCCACCCTCGGCGCCGGATCGACGACCGACTACACGACGGTCAGCATGACGGCGATCGAGTCCCGCCTCGCCCCGTCGCTGGATCTGTTCGCCGACGTGGTCATGAACCCGGCCTTCCGTCCGGAAGACTTCCAGCGGGCCCAGGTTCAGCAGGTGTCGGGCATCCAGCAGTCCAACCGTAACCCGGGCGCCATCGCCAACCGGGTGCTGGCCGACGCCCTCTATGGCGACGACAGCGCCTATGGTCGGTCCAACTCGGGCTCCGAGGCCACCGTTCAGGCCCTGACGCCGGCCGATGCCGAGGCCTTCCACAATACCTGGTTCCGTCCCGACAACGCCACCCTGGTCGTCGTCGGTGACACGACCATGGCCGAGCTGGTGCCCGAGCTGGAACGCGCCTTTGCCGATTGGGACGCGCCGTCCTCGGCCCTGCCCCAGCGGGCGGGTGTCGGCACGCCGCCGTCCTACAGCCAGCCGCAGGTGCTGATCGTCGACCGCCCGGGTCCGCAGTCGATCATCATGGCCGGCCGTCTGGTCGGGCCGCTGGATCCCTCGACCGAGCCCAACATCACCGCCATGAACACAGCGCTGGGCGGGGCCTTCACCAGCCGGATCAACATGAACCTGCGCGAGGACAAGGGTTGGTCCTACGGCGCCGGTTCGGGCATCCGGACCACGCCGGGCGAGCGCCTGTTCCTGGTCTCGACCGGGGTCCAGGCCGACCGCACGGCCGACAGCCTGGTCGAGATCGATCGCGAGCTGGCGGACATCGTCGATGGTCGCCCGGTCGCCGATCAGGAGCTGGCCGCCCACAAGGCCAACCTGATCCAGGGCATGGCCGGCGATTGGGAGACCAATGGCTCGGTGGCCGGTGATCTGGTCCAGATGGTCGTCTATGGCCTGCCGGAAGACTACTACGACCAGCGCACCGCCGGTCTGGCCGCCACGACCCCGGCTTCGGTCTCGGCCGCGGCGCGTGACGTGCTGGGCGATGGCCCGACCGTCTGGGTCATCGTCGGCGACCGGGCCGCGATCGAGCCGAAGATCCGCGAGCTGGGTCTGGGCGAGGTCCGCGTGGTCGACATCAACGGTGACCCGGTCGAATAGACCCCCCACCGCGTGAAGACTTCAGGGGGCGGCGTCCATCCGGGCGCCGCCCTTTGTCATGGCGCCTCCCTCCGCCTAGAAGGGGCCATCACGCCCGAGGAGTTTCCATGACCGCGCCGCTCAACCTTTGTCACTGGATCAACGGCAAGCGGGTCGAGGCGGACCGGCCCTCGGTGCGGACCAATCCCTCGGACACGAACGAGATCGTCGCCCACCTGCCGCAGGCGGGCCCGGCCGAGGTCGAGGCCGCCGTCAGCGCCGCCCGCGAAGCCCTTGACGGCTGGTCCGGGGCCTCGCCCGAGGTGAGGGCCGACATTCTGGACCGCGCCGCAGCCCTGCTGCTGGAGCGGCGCGAGACGCTGGGTCGGCTGCTGTCCCGTGAGGAGGGCAAGACCCTGGCCGAGGGCATCGGCGAGGTGGCCCGCGCCGGGCGGGTGTTCCGCTATTTCGCCGGCGAGGCCCTGCGCCTGCACGGCCAGACCGTGGCCTCGGTCCGGCCGGGCGTCGAGGCGGGGACGCGGCGTGAGGCCGTGGGCGTGTTTGGCCTGATCACGCCGTGGAACTTTCCCGTGGCCATCCCGGCATGGAAGGCGGCCCCGGCGCTGGCCTTTGGCAATACGGTGGTGATGAAGCCCGCCGGGCCGACCCCCGCCATGGCCGAGGCGTTGGCGGCCATCCTGCACGAGGCGGGCCTGCCGGACGGGGTCTTCAATCTGGTCATCGGGCGCGGCGATGTCGGTCAGGCGATGGTCGACCACGCGGGCATCGACGGCATCAGCTTCACCGGGTCCCAGTCGGTGGGCGAGGGGGTGGCTCTGGGCTGCGCCCGGCGGCAGGCGCGGGTGCAGATGGAGATGGGTGGCAAAAACCCGCTGGTGATCCTGAACGACGCCGATCTGGACCGGGCGGTGGAGGTGGCGCTGGACGGCGCCTTCATGTCGACGGGCCAGCGGTGCACGGCCTCGTCGCGCCTGATCGTCGAGGACGGCATCCACGACCGCTTCGTCGCAGCGCTGGCCGAACGGGTCGCCGCGCTCAAGGTCGGCCACGCCCTGGATCCCGACACCAGGATCGGTCCGGCCGTGACCGAAGCCCAGCAGCAGGGCGACGAACGCTATATCGAAATCGCCACCGCCGAGGGCGGACGGATCGTGGCAGGCGGCGGCAGGCCGCAGGTCTCCACCCCCGGCTGGTACGTCCAGCCCACCCTGATCGCCGACACCACGCCCGAGATGCGCATCAACCGGGAGGAGGTGTTCGGCCCGGTCGCCTCGGTGATCCGCGTCGCCGATTTAGAGGCGGCGCTGACGGTCGCCAACGGCACGGAGTTCGGCCTGTCCGCCGGGGTGGTGACCCAGAGCCTGAAGTCCGCGCGAGAGTTCCAGCGCCGCGCCCGGGCCGGCATGGTGATGGTCAACCTGGCCACCGCCGGGGTCGACTATCACCTGCCCTTCGGCGGCACGAAGAAGTCCAGCTACGGCCCCCGCGAGCAGGGCTTTGCCGCCCAGGAGTTCTACACCCAGGTCAAGACGACCTATACGTGGGTGTAGGTCGCAGGCACGCGGAAGCGCCTCTTGCCGGTGAGGCAGAGGTTGGAGGGCAGGCGGAGCGCCGGGCCTTCGCCCGGATGAGTTAGAGTTTACCGTTTCGACGAAAGCTGACGCTCCGCGCGGTGGTTTTCCGGAAGCTTGCGTCGGGTGGCCGTGTTCGGGCCTTACCGCAGCGCCCCCGGCGGGCGGGCTGAACCTGCGTCCAGTCCCGGGCGATCGAGTATCCCCCTCGACCCAATGTTGACGGTGGGCCTTGCGCCCGGCTGGCGAGGCCTCCCTGAGACCCGAAAGCCGGACAGCACCGCCGCCAACCCCGCTCCATCCGCTCCCGCCGCTTGCAAGGTCGCAGGCCTTACGAGCCCTCCGTGCAACGGGACGGGGGGAGTGTGGCACGGTCCTGAGGTGAGGCGGGCAGAACGGTCCGGGAAACGGTGGGGGCGTTGAAAGGAATGGGGAATGCGGGGGCGGCTATCCTTTCTGCTGCCATTGACCCATCGTCATCCTCCGACTTGATCGGAGGATCGGTCCGGGCAGGCGATGAGCCGTTGCGGGTGACACCGATCCTCGGGTCAAGCCCGAGGATGACGACGTTTCTGTCTCCTCCCTGAC
>Ga0114898_1000086_pt1 | contig 95606 bp, 132 predicted proteins | sample Malvired_Geostar_FD_83496 | JGI IMG/M metagenome (GOLD analysis project Ga0114898, IMG submission 83496) | Marine viral communities from the Global Malaspina Expedition - Malaspina viral metaG DeepMed_Geostar | ecosystem: Environmental > Aquatic > Marine > Oceanic | place: Mediterranean Sea...
CCCTCTTATGTATACATAAGAGGGGTGGAGTTATAGTGCTAGTAAATCAGGGCTAAATTTGACAGTGAGCAGGATTGGTATAGTGCTAGTAAAGTCTTTATGAATGATATTCTGTGCAAATCTCTTGCTCCGTATATCATTCATAAAGACACCCTGGGTTTCGGCCTGGGTTACCATATCGTTAGAGCCACTAGAATGGCCCCCGGCTGGGGATGAAGGTCCTGGACCCATGAGCAGGACCCTGAACCCGTAAGGGAAAGATGTAGATCCCGGGCGGCCAGGTACGGGAATAGGAAAAGCCCCCTAAAGGGGGCTTTTCAAGTTTATGAATCAATTACGGAGCAGGGAACGGGATAATATTGTGAGTCCCTGGTGAGAGTTTCACAGTGCACACCGTCGCACCCTTTCGTATATACACCTCTACGCCCTGCTCCGGGATAAACCCCCGTAGGGGGTTTACTCTACTGTCACCTCTATGATCCGAGGCTTGGTAGCCACATCCTCTGGGAAGGTTATGGATAGGATTCCAAGTTCAAGTGTCGCCTTCGGGTCCTCGGAGACATCCGCCCCACCTGGGATAGATACGGCGTATTGCTGTTTGACCACTTCCTTGTTCTCATCGACCTCGATACTGTATTCCTTGACCACTACTCCCAGGGTACGGCCCACGGGGTCAACCCTGACCTCTATGTCCTCTTTCTTAGTCCCAGGGACTTCTAGAGACAGAGTGTATCCATCAGTGTCATGGAAGAAGCCGGGAGTGTCCAGCATGGAAGCCCACCTGGCATTGCCCAATCGGCTTATGAATGACTGAGGAATATTCCTATAGTCATCAGAGAGGAAGGCATTGTAAATCTTTTGTCTCGATAGGTTCTTCACTTTGTTCACCTTAACTACTGCGTTATATACCAATCTATTTTCTCCTTAGTTAGACTTTATTAGGTTTTACATTTACCCATGTCGTTTGGTTGTCCTTCGAGTTCTGTTTCAGAATGACAAACAGGGTCGTCCATACGCCTGTACAAATCCCAAAGGTTCCAATAATCAATAGAACCTCGGCTATGCTCATACTCCTGACCTCCCTTCTAAGCCCTCTGTCTGCTCCGTAGAGCCGTTTTTTTGTATCCAAGCACCCTTGGTATCCAAAACTACTATTGGAGCCGATTTAACGACCTTCTCTGTTTCGACCTCATAGAAGTGGTCGGCACGGTAAGGGTTGTACTTGACCTGTACGTCGCACGGAGTCTCGAATGTCGTGAGGCTTGGCAGTGGTGCTATAACGCCTCGGACGAATGCATGGACATTTTTTCGCTTCTCCGTCAGGACTCGCTTCCTACCACCAGGCTGAACTACGAATGTGGCATCCTTCACCAGTACGTTGTCCGAGTGAGTTATCACTCGTCCAGTAGTCCTGCTCCGTATGCTCCATGTGTTCTTGTGGAGGTTCTTATATACGTCCACCCTCACAGCGGACATAGGCATGTCGGTAATATCATTCATAAACCATTAACTCCTTTTTGAATCATAACCATAAGCATAAAAATAGGACTTACACTAACCGCTGTACTCAAACCCTTGCAAAGGACGGTTAGATGCCTATTTTTTACGATGCCTTGGCTAGGCGTTTGATATCCGCCTTGTCCACCTTGCTTGTCCACAAGGCGACCCCTTTATGATCAACGAGGGATACCTCATACCAACTATGCTGTTTAACACCGACTGCGATGTTGTACTGCTCGTTATCCTCAAATATCAATGTTGAATTCTTCTCTGCTGGTATCGTAATCTTCAAGTCGTACTCCTTCTCTGTATCTCTATTTGAACTATCTACAGTATATAGGAAGACGACACACTTGTCAAGCACGTCTACACCGATACATGTGATACGAGCTAACTCAAGTTTACTGCTATGGATATTTCAAGTCAAGGATTTGTCTGGGTCCTGTCACCTGGGTCGAGGTCCCGGGGCGGACGTGGACCTCGAAGCTCACGTAAGGGAAAGATGTTGTGGGACCTGGGAGGGATCCCGGGCAATAAAAAACCCGGAACCATAAAGATTCCGGGTTTCATTGGACCTGGGCTAGGGGCTAGTTAATCGTCATCTGCCGGGTCGTCATCACTTGAGATGTTGTCCAGGGTGATTCCATCATTTGAATGGACGCTAACCCTTCCGTCATCGCTAACTGGAGCAAGGTACTGTTGAATCAGTTCCTCTGCTACAGCATAGGACTCAGCCTCTATCTCAAGGTCTACTTGCATGGATACGTCTGCTCTGTACGTGTAAGCCATTACTTTATCCTTTCGTTGAGTATGTCGATCTTGTCGCCGTGTGATTTGAGTAGGTAAGACTTCACGGTGTCGTCGTACTTTCGCTTCATTACGTGGTACTCACCGTCCTCATAGACTTCGTCTGGAATACGAAAGAGTGTCTGAGTCTTGCATTTTCGCTTTAGGTCACGCTGCTCTTGGACATCGTCCACTAGCTCACCTATGTACGAATCCAAGTCATGGTTAAGTTGTTTGTTTTCATACGACCAAGTGTGTGTTGCTGCTTCAGTTTCCATTTTCTGAAGTAAGTCCCTGTTCCAGCGACCATCCTTGTCTCGAACATCTACATCATTAGCACCACCATGACCATTGTTCTTGGCCTCTCCGACCTTTTTGCCATCAATGTAGACTGAGGCATTGAAGGCAATAGTCTCTTCGGATAGACCTGCGTAAATCTTGACGTTCTTTAGAGTGATGTCCATTATGCTGTCACCTTTTCCTTTTCTCGGCTCTTCTCGAACATCTCGGCAATTTGGATATTGCGGTTGATGTTCTCTACAGTAAACTTGTAGCTTTTACCTGTTCGGGTGTTATCGGCACTGACAGGATACTTCCGCCTTCTCAGGTTAAAGCCAGTGACTTTGAACTCCTCTCCGTTGGAGTTGAATACATGGCCCACATTGAACTTTGCCCCTATGTACTCGGCATCCCTGTTAGCGACCTTCTCCGCCATAGCAGGAACATCTACCTTGAACGAGAGGGTAGCGGTATGACCTGCGTACCTGCCAGTGGCATATGATGCCGTCAAGCCGTACTTGTTCAAGGTACGCTGGATCACTACTTCTAGTTCATCACTGAGTATCCTGCACTCTGCTTTACCTATACTTTTGATCTTAGCCATTAGTTCACCTCACGGTTGTATTCTAATATGTCGTTGCGTAACTCTTGCATTGTTGGCATACCCTCTCCACCACCTGACCACGTTTCATTTATTAGGTCAGTTAGTTTGGTCAAGGCATCGGGATATTTATTGCCGTCACTAGCATGGTCAACTAACCACTTCTCGACTGCGACCTCAGATACTTGAATTGCGATTGTACTCATTTAGTTCACCTCTTCCTCGCATGAGGGACACGGACTATCAGTGGTATCTAAAAAATACTCCCCATGATCTTCGCATTCTCCGATTCCTATTCCTTTATTAGCCATTAGTTCACCTCTATCTTGGACGGCTCTAGAATCTCCACAGGGAAGTTAAAGAGTTCATCCTTTAGGTACTGCATATCTGCTATGTCGCCACTCTCTCTGTGGACACCTTCCACCTTGCTCAACTCTTTGATGCCGTAGTGCAAGGCACGGGCCATCATCAGCTTCCCTCGTGTACTCGATAAGAACCTTACAGCGTCTTCGGTTTCAATTGCCATAACCACTCCTTTTCTATTTGTTAGTATTATACCACCAGTTAGATTATTTGACAAGCACATTAGTTGGATAGGCTTCTACTTCATCTGCATCAAGGTCATATGGTCTTACTTCACAAACCTCGCAAATGTTTGAGTCATAAGCATTAGCCCTGCGCCCATAATTTAGGTCATTAGCAATCAGGTAGGTGCAGACTACGCACTCCCTCACTTCGTATTGTTCCCTTACCGCATCAGTTACCATTTGTATCCACATTAGGCTCCCCTTGCTTTTTTCTGCTCTGGAGTCTCACGCTCTTTGCATGATTTCAAGTCCTCGCAGAACGCTATCAGCATCCCTATGTCAGTAGGCTCCAAGTCAAAAACTCGCTTGTAGGCTCTGTCCCCCAACATACCGCTTGCTCGTGCTGCCAGCATGGCGAATCGTACATCGGGATGTATTGGGATGGAAATCTTCTCTCCGGTGTCCAACCTCTCTTGTAGCGTCTTTGTGTCTGTACTCATTGACTCTCCTTCTCTATTTGATATCTTAATTATATATGATAACACGCAACGTGTCAAGCACCACCCTGGATTTTCCTGGATCCGGTCCGCACTCGCAGCAGTGGACCAGGTCCCCCGGGGAGACGTAAGGGAAAGATGTCCGGGCTACCCAGGTCCGCACGAGACAAAAAAAATCCCCCGGAAACTCCCAGGGGATTTTACTTGAATAGAATTGATGTTTACATCAATCTATCTTGCGTTCGATGGCAGCGTTGGCTTTTCGATGTGCTCCATGAGTAGACAAACCTATAACCATGTTACGTTCCTTGAGTAGATTCAAGTCGGCGCATTTCATGCACATCGCACACGTTACAGCTTTATTGAAGTTGTTAGGGCATGGCAGCACTTTGACAGAATCACGATCATGAACCTTGCGAGACATATGCTTTTCATACGTCCACTCGCATGCATAGCCTAGTGCCCTAGCACGAGCTATTTGTTCGGCGGATTCGCAACTTGCCAGAACATTAGCACCATTCCAAGCTGATTCTGGTACTGGAATAGGCTCGTTCCAAGCATGAGTATAAGTATAAGCTTGAGAACCATTAGGTGAACGAGATTCATAACGATTCATAGCGTCGCCTATGATACCAGCAGCAATGCTATTACTAGCATCTCCAACTACATGTACTCGCAGTTTGCGATCAGCGGGCAATTCGTCAATTTTGCGAGCTTCGATCTCAGCGAATTGAATCTGGATGTGCATCCGAGTTTCGATGTCGTCCACATCTCCGAATATCTCAGGGTAGAACGGGCACGACGTAGGACACGTTAGTTGTGGTGCATAGGTGGCGTTCATCACGCCGACCTTGCCATTGGCAGAATCGATTACAGTCGTTACGGCAGTCTCATCGACTTCGACAAGTGCCCGCTGATTGATGCGATTCGTGGTGTGTTGAACCATGCCAAAATTGGTATAGCATCCGTTGTTAGTCAACACCTGACCAATCCAGTTGGTAGCCTTTTCTTTAGTAGTCAATTGAAATCCCCCTACTGATTTAATCTACCCTGTAAGTATACACTAAAATACGCAACCTGTCAAGCACAAGTTTGGCCTGGATATTATTTTACTCTGGGGAGGGGGTAAGGGAAAGATATAGAAGCGGCCCAGGATCCACAAGACAAAAAAATCCCCGGTCCATAAAGAACCGGGGAGTTTGGCTTCATGACTTACAACGTCTTATGGTGTACGTCACATAGAGTAGGTGATGTGTTGGCTACTCACGGCATTTGCATGAAGCCTCGTTCATAGACCAATCCCAGGGTAGTTCATGTTACCCTTTTTGACCTCGGCCCGTTCTGTTTTAACAGCTTCGTAATAGTTCGGGTTTGTTCGTTCCTCATCATCACACTTTGGGCATATCAAGTCAGTGTTGAAGAAACTCATTGTGTGGACATAAGATGCTATTCCGCACTTGTGGCAGTTACCGTTCCAATCACGCATTAGTTATGGACTCCCTTGCTTGTTCTAGATTTAGTGTACATAGCCACGCATCTCCCATAGCTTGACGTTGTTCATCATCACTTAGTTTGCTGAACACTTCGTGGAGATGGCGTTTGGCATGATTGATTTCATCATTGGCCCTTGAGCTATCTCCGAGGGAGATAAGCTCTTGTGCGTCCGATAGAGTCGTGAACGCTTGCCAGAGTTCCCCTGCCATTGTTTGGTCGATTGCGGTCATGCCTGGAATCTCCATTAGTTGCTCTCCCTAGATATTGTTGGTGGTGTAACGCTATGATTTGTTGTTGACAAGAACATGGCTAGACATGCACTACACTGTTGGCCCCTATCGGTATTTATTAGGTTGGTAACCTCGTCCTCGGTGTCAGCTATGACATAGCCTATGCCCATTTCATCACCACAAGTGGCACACTCCATAACGTCATCGTCTTGATCCGACCTGTACTGCCAGATGCTGTAAGAAAATATGTTCATCAGTTGCTCCCGCATCCACAATCGCACTGGATTCCAATAGAGGGTTCCTCTTTGGCAGTGCATAAGTGGTCATAAGCCATGTCGCCAGCAGTAACCATAAAGGCTACTTGTGCGTCCCAGCTATCGATTCCTTCATCGTAAGCAACTAGAGCACAATCGTCACAAATGTCGAGTTTCCTGTTCTTGTTGATCACGCAGTTGATTAGCCCTTGGGTGGTCATCGTCCTTGCTCCCCCTTTTAATTTCCTAACTATTAGTATTATACCAAACTTAACGACAAGTGTCAAGCACCTCAAGCCGAAGTAGCTTGAGCACTTTTAATCACTCCAGCCTTTTCCAGTATGATACGTTGGAGTACCTTAGTTCCTACTCCACTCACTCGCATCCGCCTTCGGGCGTTCCGCTTGTTGTCTCGCCTGTCCCACTTATTGTTCTGGCCCATGTCGTTCCTCCAATTCGATATACTATAAGTATACAGGAAAACATGACATCTGTCAAGCACTTCGACCCGGCTCGACCCGGTTTATCTTAAATGGATCCTGAAAGGACCACCTGGGAGGTAAGGGAAAGATGTCCTCCGGCGGAATGGACCTATTCCGGGCACAGAAAAGCCCCACCCAGGACGATGGCCCAGGTGGGGCGTTGGAGAGCCTTTTCAACTCTTGCTCAGGAGCCAGGAGGACTGACAGAGCAGTTTCATGTCACGGGAGTGACCAGCCCCCGACTCATGCTCAGGAGAGGGATATTAGCTTATAGTCACCTTCACGTTGTTTTCCTTTACTGCCATCAGCTTGACGTACTCGGCAATGGACTTGTCCGCAAGAATGAGGCGGTGGTAGCGTTTCGGTACTGCCACCAGTACCTCTTTGAGTGTGACCAGCTTGCCGTTCGGGATGAAGTTCTCGGCCATGACTTTTGCCTTCATGCCGTTTCGTATGTATTCGCCACCGAGGTCTTTGACTTCGTCCAGCAGTGCCTCTTTAAGTACCTTCAAATCGGCATCTAGAGCCTTCTTAGCCTCTTGCATTGCGACTACCTTGTCGAACACTTCATCGATGCTCTGAGGCTCTCTGGAGCGTACTGTAGTGGAATCCAGAGTTCCCGTGGTCACCTTGATTTGGGTCTTGCCGTTCTTGTTAGCCATTTCTGTCATTTCTCCTTTTCTTGTTTTTACCTTCTAGAGATAGTATATCAGGTTACTGAACACCTGTCAAGCACATCCTTTATCCTACTGGAACTGCCCCAGAGGCGTTCGGAGCGGCCTCTTTGAGTGCCTTCACTGATAGGACGAATTTTGCCAGGGTGTCCAGTTCCTCGGAGGATGCGTTCAGAATCTTGTTGTAGCCTACTTTGCCGACTACGTCCCCAGCACGGACTCCCGTTACGAACGCCATCAGGTCTGGTTTCTCTATCCTCAGTTCAATCGCTTGTAGGGTCATGTCGTCCTCCTTCTTTGGTTTACTCTCTAAGTATACTCCTATTCTTAACACCTGTCAAGCACATTCTGAGATGAATATCCTGGGTCTTGGACCCCGGTATTGCCCGGGAGGTAAGGAAAAGATGTCCCGGGTAAGAGATCCGGCTCCTGGGAACTGGGAATAAAAAAAGGGATGGGAAATCCCATCCCCCGTTCGGGGCACTTAAATTAAAATGGAGAGCGAGCTACTTCGTGTGTAGCAGAGAGAGGTAAATACGTGGAATATTCTCAATCAATAGATGTTCTACATCTGCCCGGAAATTCTCTAGGTTCTCTTTTTCTTCCTCATAATGTTCCAGGTTGTTCTTTTTCTTGATTTGTAGGGGTTTGCCATCCCTCATAGGGGTAATAAAAGTTTTATCAAACTGTTCATCCCATCTGTAAGAGGTGTAGCCATAGCGAGGAAGCTCTTCCGTTATCAGTTCTTGTACCAGGCTAATAGTGCTTTTCCACGCTTTCTCGTCTCTCCTGGTTTCGTAATGGAACTGACTAGGAACTAACTGCCAAAGTCTAGTTCCTAGAGATACTAATGTATTGTGGAATTCAATGATTACGGGTTTCAATATTGTCCTCCTGAACATATCGGTCAGTAATGCAGTAGGAGGGTACAGGGCTAGGTTGGTCATGCTGCTACTCCATTTAGGGGGCACGTTTCCATAATCGCTGACATAGCTTCTGAGATGTTAGTCAAATCTATAGTCCTCATTAGGTTCCATGATTGGCCTTCATGTTTATAAACTATGAGGGTATCATCGGATTCATTAAAGACATAGGCCCATTCAATAAAGACATTGTCTTTGTCCTCTACTGAGTCTACGGTCCATTCCTCCTCGTTCCTGTCGCCGTGGCAGTAGCACTGTGGTTTGTCCTTGTTAGGGGAGTTAAAGTCTTCTACGAATCCAATTTCCTGCGTCCAATCACAGGACGCTATGTTAGACCAGCCCGCAGTATGGTCGTCCAATAATACTTTTTTACCCTCAGTTAGTCCGAAGTGATTCAAAGCTCTTAGAATACCTATACCGACCCCGGACGGGTATCCGTCCCAGTGACTGTACCTTCCTACAAACGCATCGCCTTCAGTCTGTCTTGCAATCGTAGCCCTGGTGCTCATGTCTCCTCCTCTTATCAGTATACTAGTAGTATACCGTTAAGATAGGGGTATGTCAAGCACATATAGGGCCGTAAATGCTGGAACTGGTCCAGCGGGTGTGTAGTTTACGGGGATTGGTAAGGAAAAGATATAGCCGCCGGGGTCCTTTTCCGGGCAAAGAAAAACCCCGGAATCTTGATTTACCAGGATTCCGGGGCTTTATTTGTACCTAAGTTGCTCTTTATGCTATGAGCCACTCCCTTCTGTCAGTTGCTATGGGTCTGACTGAGCGAACAAAGCTGTAAGCGGTGTCCAAACCCATACTCTTGTTCCTGACCAAGTACCATACGGTAGCCAAGACTGAGCGTTCCATGCCCATCGAGCAGTTGACCACTACCTTTTTCTCAGTAGCCATCGCCATCTCCATCGTATTCACAATGGACTCCAAGGTCTGCAAGACCTTGCTGGACTTCTTGATGCCCCATGTAGCATTGCTAGGTTCGATAGGCATCTTGACCGTAGTCTCGATGTCCAACTCACCTGCTACATTGATGGTGAAGTGCCCTTGCTTGATAGCCTCTTCGGCTCCCTCGGCTCCAGTAACGCCCAAGTTGGGCAGTACCCACGAAATCTCATGTGGGTCGAAATTGTCTGGAACTTCGTGCCCGACCATACTCTTCAGAACCTTGATTCTATCTCTGGAATCGTTGGAGTAGTCGTGCCGGGTTGGAGTTACGTACTTCTCATCCTTCCACCATTGGGTGGTAGATGCAGTAGCTGAGTTATCTATCACGTTGACATCAATCTCTTCCCACTCGCCATCTACGGCTTCATCTGCATAGATTAAGCCATTCTCAGTCAGAACTTCGTTCGCATCCCATTTTCCGTTTTCCACAGTCCTTCTCCTTTTCAGTTATACTATAATTATAGCATACAATCATACACTTGTCAAGCACCATCATAACATCAATTCAAGACATACAGGTTTTCCTGTAGCCACTTGGAGTGACCGAATTTTTCGCATTGCACTTCTCTGGTTTTGTGCGTCCAATCCTGGAATTCTTCCAGGGTCTTCATTGCACCATTCCGTACTTGCACACGAATACACACGCCACAAAATGCTGAGTGATTGAGGAACTCTACAGGGTTCTGAGCCTTCTTCATCTCGGTGGCGAAGTGGTCGCCTTCGTCAAATATGATGTTAACCTCGGCAAGTTGCTTTTTCAGACTTGGAGTCATATCCATATCCATCCCCTTTACCTCTTTAACTTTATTTAGTGTATCTATCAGATGCTGGTAGTCGGTCTTCGATGCTTTCAGTTGACGCATGACAGTCTCCTATCCAAATCCTTTACAGATAGTATACAGGAAAAACAGTATCGTGTCAAGCACATATTCCCGGTAAAGGACCCCCTGGGGACCCGGGAGGGGTAAGGAAAAGATGTGCCGGGACCCTGGAGGATCCCAGGCAAAGAAAAAGCCCGGTATTAACCGGGCCAGGTGTGTGTGGTGGGGAGTGCAGGATTCGCACCTGCGTATCTCAAACGAGAGCCAGTTTTACAGACTGGTGCTTTTGTCTACTCAGCCAACTCCCCGTAAGTGGAATTCATCTGGCCTGATAGCCATAGATGTATGCCCATACCCAATCGTACATCGCTCGTTTGGATAACCGAGGGCTAACCTCCACTGAGCCGTTTTCCTTAACTAGCCTATAGCCACCGTAAGCCTTGTCATAGCTGTAGTCACGAGTGTTGTTAGTCGCTCGATTTAGAGCCGACAGTGCATCGTCTAGGTTTGATTTAAGTATTCTCATCAGTACGCTCCCTGTTCGGATTGTGCATACGCTTCAGCGTGACCATTAGCATCCCAATCACCGTGACCGATGCCATCATAACCATAAGCGTGTGGATTTTCAGCTATCTGGCGAATGACCGCCGTATTTATTCCAACTTGGTCAGCCAGATTCAACCAGAATTCTCCATCTTTGGAGTTCAGCCACTCTATGTCCTCGCCCCCACGTAGTTCTGGGCGATTCATTCTGCCGTTAGCCAGCCTATAAGTGTTCTCAGGTTCAATGGCAGTGCCAATGACGGCTCCGATTAGCTGGGCCATTCCATCGTGTATCCCTTTTGCGTCTATGTCCGAGTTAGCCTGATTCATCTAGTCCCCTCTCTTAGTTAGTCTACACCTCTAAGTATAAAGCATTAGCCTACATCTGTCAAGTAAATTCCGTAGCTAACGAAACCAATCTGAAAGCAATTTTACGTCTATCTGGAATATAGTTACTGGGAATTGCGGAGGCTGTGGCAATATGCCTTCGAGGTGCTCTTGGTCTGCGAGCTAAGGACCCGGAGGGGTAAGGAAAAGATGTTCCCCAGGTCCAGAAGTCCCAGACACAAAAAAAGCCCCAGCTTTTGCCGGGACTTGGGTTTAGAAGTAGAAGTCTGTGGTTTCTGTGGGCCACTCCCCTAGGTCATGCTAGGTAGGGGTCATTCCCCCGACTTTTACTTCTGTGGGGCTATCTGGGGCTTACATGGCCCCCAGCCCTTCGGGGCCGCAGCAGCCACAGGCGGGAGCATCTTCGCACATCCCGTTGCCTTGGATGGCCCTGCCGTTGGCCCAACGGACTCCCCCGTCGAACTTGTCGTGGCAGTCCATCCCGTAGACCCGCCCCCGTCCGTACCAGCGACCCTTAGAGCCGACAGGGAGCGATGCTCCACATTGGGTGTCGGCGCACTTGCCAGCGAACTTGAGAGTGATAGTTTTTGCCATGAGGTGTCCCCTTTTCAATTTTGGTATACTCACAGTATACACTATTATCAGACATCTGTCAAGTGCCTATTTGAAACGAAGGACCAGTCCGAGGCGGAGGACCTGGTACCCCGGGAGAGGTAAGGAAAAGATGTGGGATCTCTCCAGGACCAGCGGGCACAAAAAAAGCCCGGGATTTCCCGGGCATAAGTTTCTGACGGACCGGTCCAGATCAGAATGGTTTAGGTGATACGTCTATCCTTCGATATGAATCTATTAGCTTCTGGACTTGTGTGATATCGGCTTCAGTCCACTCACTTTCAGTCTCCATAAACTCTCGGAATTTAGGAGCATCTGGAAACTTCTGATCAACATATTGGATTCTATCTGCCAGATAGGCATCCCACTTGTCATCGTCAAAGTCCTCGGCACTACGTTCTGTCATGGCTTCTATTGTATCGTTGCATGGCCCACACATATAACAGTCCATGTAGTCACGACCACACGGAATTCGATTCACCCATCCATCGTATTGGGTATCGGCTCCGCATTCAAAACAAAGTGTTGTGTCAATCATTTTAGTTAGTCCTTTCAGTTCTGATCTGATCCAGCCGTTCAGCCATATCCCGAACCAGTTTCCGACCCTCCTCCTTGCCTTGTTCGCCCTCACCGTTCTCGATGAGCATGATGGCGACCTTTGCCTGAAATGCCCAGTCTGGGGCGATATTGACGGTGGTGACTATGTTGCCACTCCCAGTGTAGATGTCGGTCATCTTGTCTCCTTTTGCTTATGGGTTGATGGTTGATTTGCGTGGAGTCCGTGGTGTCCGTTTGTCCACTCCCCTCGGTCATGCGAGGTAGGGGTTCTTCCCTAACTCCACCTTCTAAGGATACACTAAAACGTAACATCTGTCAAGTATTTCTATAGCTGAGAAAAGCAATATCAAAGCAATTTGGACGGTCCGGTCCAGGACCCCGTTCCCTGGACCCCCACGGCAGGAGGTATAGGTAAGGAAAAGATGTACCGGGGGTCCCGGCTTCGCCAGGGCAAAAAAATTCCCCTCTTAAAAGAGGGGATGTATTCTACATGCCTCATATGTTTTTTAGGCTCCCAGAGGCATTCTGGGGCGGTCATGGCGATGGGTATCAGCCGTGCTGCTCTGCGAGGCGACCCCAGAGTTTGTCAGCCCGCCGAACAGATTTCTCAGCTTCGCTAACTAGCTCACGGTACTTACCTAGCTCTGCCTGCCACCGCCGTAGCTGCTGCTTCTCGAATCGGTACACATCGTAAGCAGCATCGACGACTGCGTCGGCGTGAGGGAAGTTCGCAGCGCAACCTTCGCACTCGTCCCCGTACCAACCGCCGTCAGTTGGGCAATTAGCCTCGCCGTATTCGTTGACAACGAGCTTCTCACCGCAGCCGTAGGGGCAATCGAGAGTAGCTATGTTTACTTTCTCGTTAGTAGTTGTGACCATTTGGTTTTTTTCCTTCCCCAGAAGCCCGACGACTGAGTGACCCCTGTAAATTACGACTACCTATAGGATACACTAAAATAGGTGCTATGTCAAGTAGGTCGGAAAACTGAGACTCCAGATATTCCTGGCTTTGTATAGCCTGGGTAGTTCCCGGTGAGCCAGGTCGTAAGGAAAAGATGTACTGGGGTCCGGCTCCGCCGGGGCAAAGAAAAACCCCTCTTTTGAGGGGTAGTGGTAGTTTTATAGTATGCCTCATATGTTTTTTAGGCTCTCAGAGGCGTTCTGAGGCGGTTATGCCACCCTACCCTACCTTAGGCTGGAGTGACGACGTGCCACACCTTACCAGCGTAGGGACCGACATCCGCAACCTCTAATCCAGCGGCTGACCCGTCGGCTACTCCCATGGTGGACTCGCAAGCTGTGCAGATAGTCCATGACGGGCTAACTACGATGGTTGCAGGGTTCTTGCACCCTTGTGCAGTCCACGCTTTGGAGTCATCTATGTGACTCATGTGCTCGCATTGGCAGTTCATTTGGTTTTTGTCCTTTCCCAGAGGGCGAGAGAGTGCCTCTGTAATATCCGACTACCTATAGTATAAAGGAAAACACGCAATATGTCAAGTGTCTGCCTCGAATACTCCTGGGAGGATCCTAGTCCTCCCGGGAAGGGTAAGGAAAAGATATGCCAGGTCCCCCAGGAGCCTCGAAGCTCCCAGCAAAAAAAATCCCGGTAAAATACCGGGATTTCTTCAACAGTTAGGGCTGTCTATTTATTTAATTGTTTTGTTCCATGCCTTAGTTAGCTCACGTTTCAGTTCAGATACCTTGCATTTAATTACGAATTGTCGCTTATGCATATGCTGCCTCTGGATTGAATATACTTTCCCATTTACCCATCATGTCACTCCAACGCCCTCGGACTGCATTCTCAGTGTCATGGACTTCGTAGTCTACGAACCCTTGGTCATCCTCTAGGATGATGCCATAGAGGCCGTCAGTGATGATTAGGGCTGACCAGAATCCCTCTACCTGACAGGAGCCATACTCTTCCTCTGCAAAGCCGTTCATTGCTACGTCGTTTAGCTTTTCCGAAATTGCGTCGTACTTCATTCTAGTTCCCTTTCGTTGCTGAGTTCTCCACACACACATTCTGTGATTCTAGGGATGAATTTCAAGCTACATTCGCATATGTTCAACTTGGTGTCTTCTACGAAAGACTTACACTCAGGACACTGGAATAGCCTACGGTCTTCGCATTCCGTGTAGTGCTTCTCGTCCACCCAAGGTGGGTCTACTGGTAGGTCAACTACGATGTCTTGGTTCATTTTTATGCTCCTATGTAATCGCTGGCTGAGCAATCCCAGCATATGGTCAGAGTCTCGTCTAGGTTCGTCCCCGTACATTCTGGGCATTCTCGATTGGCCCGCATTAGTTGTTTCTTGAGTTTAGCTACTAACTTCATTGTGTCGTTTACTAGGCTATTTCTTTGTATGTTATTCATCAGTTTCTCACCTTACTTGTTTTGATCTTGATGTCCTTGATAGCATCTTGATCACGGATGACATCGTTGATGTCGATGTCGCTCTCACTGACCTTGCCATCGTACTCCATCTCGTAGATTACCGTGACCTTGACCTTTGTGTTTTCCATGGATTCGCCCTCCCTTGTGTTTGGTCTACCCTCTGATTATACTCTCATTCTTTACATGTGTCAAGTGTTTATTTGACCAATTTTACTTGGATTTGGACCCCGTCCCGGTTCCTGGTAGAGCTTAGAGGGTAAGGAAAAGATATGTCCCGGGCAGGAGGATTCCAGGGCAAAAAAAATCCCGGCTCGAAGCCGGGATAGGGGGGGATTACGAGGATTACTCGTAGTGGGGCCGATAGGCGGGGTATTCTTCGCCAGGATGGTCTTCTACCCTGATTTCATAGCTACCAGATGTTACCAACTCGCCTGGGAATTCTGTTGGGACATCCATCGTATCCAGATAGTTTACGCCGTTAGCGTCGTGTGTGTAGCTGTAGGCATATTCTGATTTGTTGGAATATTTGGCACTCAGAATAGATTCCCAGTGTCCCGCAGGACATAGGTCGCCGTGGACATACTCGGACTCAGACTCGACACAGGTGGTCGCCTTGCTCACAACTGGAGTACCACATGTGTAGTACCAGCCACCCTCCTCTGCACCGCCGTAGCGACGTTCGGTAGAATATACATTTACGAAAACTGTGTTGCTCATTTTATCTCCCTGTGTTTTGGTTCTGGGCAGTAGCTCGGATGTGACATTGGACTGGGTTGAGAGCCTCTAGGGTCTGATGGCTAGTCCCCTGAGTTATGTCAGGTAGGGGGCACTCCCCCGACTCCCCAGCCCCATCCTCACTACATTAGTAGTATACCACGATTCCTTACATGTGTCAAGTCTTTTGGTCCCGGGTTTTTAACTTGAGTCCTGGGCCAGGAGGAACTTGCAGTAAATGCAATATGGGTGTAAGGGAAAGCTGTACTGGATCCTTTGAGTTTTTACCCGGGTAAAAAGCCTTACCAGGGTTCCTCTCTATTTTAGATACTCCCTCACAATGGCTTTTAGGTCTACCATTCCTCGCTTTGGCTCCCCTAAGATGAAGTCTAGGCACTTTTGGATATTCTGGAGGGACATGCTGCCGTGAGTGCAGAAACGCTTTATTCGTTCAATTCCTTCGACTACTGTTACGAATTGACCGATTGCCACGATTTCGTAATTCCCTACTTGTAGACTATGATTCCAGTCTCCATCTCGGATTTCGTTCAGGCTTAGAGGATTTCCGTTCTTTGTGATTGCCATAGTTTTTCTCCTCTTAGTTACTTTTCTTATCTACTCTCATTATCTATGACGACGCCCAGAAGTCGGCCAGTACCTACCCAGTATCCATCCAGATGTGAGGCAGGTTTGGCCCAGAGATGGCCCAGTTCCTGGAGGTATAGTGCACGATGGGGTAAGGGAAAGCTGTGTTCCCTCCCAGGGACCGAAATCCGGGCACAAAAAAGCCCTGACCTCATAGCTTCGCCTTTTGTAGGCTCCACGGTTCGTCAGGGCTGACTCCGTTAGTACGGAGTTTCGGTAACTGCCCCTGCAGTGTATGTATATTTAATGGTAGTCAGACTTTAACTTCGCATTTCAATACTCCTCAGTGCTGCTGTCGTCATTCTGATTTGTCCTTCCGTTTTCCCCATCCTGCCAGTTCCCGTTGTTTAGCTACTTCGGGATCTGAGGTAGCAAACCTGCGTATTCGTTCTGTTACTTCACGCTGCCTGATTTCCTCTTTGGCCTGTTCGATGGACATGTATGTAATTGTTGGCACATTAGCTCCTTACAGTCTTAAATTCTACGTCATGTATAGAGACGATATTGCGGGGGTCTCGAACAATATCATTGAAGTCCACGATGTCGCTGACGTTGTCCTTATCTATTTTCTCATCATAGACCAATTCGTACTCCACGACCACTTTGACTTTGGTTCCTGTCTGCTTCTTGAGTAGCCCTAGCATTGCGTCACTCCTTCTTAATTGGTTCTACAGTCATTGTACACCTATTTCCTACATGTGTCAAGCATTGCCTATAGCTAAGAAAACCAATCTCAAAGCAATTTCCTACTCCCCCTACCCGACCTGGGAGAACCCGTGAATCGGTCCCTCCGCCCGGGAGGGGTAAGGGAAAGCTGTGGTGGCCCAGGTGTTCGTGCCAGGGGCTGTTTTGGGGTTTGTCCGGGGCTATGCCACAAAAGTGGCACAAAAAAACCCCAGGCAGAAATGCCTGGGGCTTGTGCGGTGTTTGCTGTATTTTAAGTGTACTTAGGCACTCCGTTTCCTCTTGTACTCTCGATACTCTGAATTGCTGAGTCCGTTGATGTACTCTCGATGTACCTTGAGTAGCAACTTAAAGTCGTGGAGTAGTTCCTCTCTTGGGTTCAATTCTCCATCGTTGAAATATCCCATTGCGTCGCCTAGTGTTAGTTCGTCTTCACGCATTTCCGTTTCTCCGTTTCTGCCAGTAGGTGTCAAAGATTTCTCCCTGCTCTACCCGTCTGCCCAATGTTGTCTCAAGTTTAATCCATTCCCTGAGAATCTCATTCTCCCGCTTACGGGATTCTGATGGAGATGCTTCGCCGTCCATGTGTAGATTCTCTGGCTCCAATCGGATTACCAGATTGAAAAACTTACTGAATAGCTCGTTAGGTATGGTCGTCTTTATCATTTTAGTTTCTCACCATCCGTTCAATTCCTTTAATCATCCGACTATGTTTTCTCATCCTAGCCGGAGAAACATGGTTCCAGTTGCAATCCCCACAGCATAATCCTTCTGCAACTGGAGATGCATCGTAGCCCCATGAACCCTTAACTGAGTGATTTGCTATGGGATTCTTGCAGATAACGCATTGCATGTCAGTCTCTCACCCTTCTCTCCCGCTGGCTCCACAGGCCCGTGTATACCTCTTTAATCATCTTTGCAGCCTCGTCCTGATTCGACCCGTAGACCACTACTCGCCCCAACTCATCGACACTGAGCCTCTCAACGCCGTCTGCGGGGCATTCTAGGATGGTTACCCACTTGCCAGAGAGTGTGGCGGGATAGTTGTCGGCAGCGTCCAGTTCCGACTCTCCCATTGACCAGTAGCCCTCGTCAGACCTTATCACGAACAATTTCTCCGCTGTAGCCGATGTCTTCAAAGCAGTCTCCTTCGCCGTCAGGGTTGTGTTACATCTCTAATTGTACACTATAACAAGACACGTGTCAAGCACAATTCAAGGGCAATTTTACCTGTATTTGGAAATTGGTCAGTCTCCCCTGCCCGGATACCCCCGTGGACCCTGGGTGGCCCGGGGGCGGTAAGGGAAAGCTGTAGTGGCCCCTGGGCCTTCCCCGCTCCACCCTCGCTCCATCGTTTGTGGCAATGCCACACCTTTTTCGTAGCTGTTGCCCTGGGTACGCCCCACCTATGCCTCATCTGTGTCGGAGCTATATAAAGTTTTATATAAAAAAATCCCGGCCCCTTTTGGACTGGGATTCTCCCCTTTTATCCAATTGTCGGAATTGCTCTGCGTACCTGTATACAGGGTTGGATAACTCACATAGAGCAATTCGGACAATTCTTAGAGCAATTCTCAACCAATATTCTTATACTCCCTGCTTGATCTTATAGCGATCCCAGTATAGCGATCCCAGTTTAGGCATTGATAACCTTCTGGTATTCTCCGTATTTATTGAAGTGTCCGATGTGCCAGTACCGATGCCTCTGACAGAAGTAGGCATTCATACTGGCAAACAATATTCTGTGGTTGTATTCTGCTGCAGCTTGGACAGCCTCTTCTTCAGACTCATAGAGGCCAGTCTTCTTGCAGGATCGTTTCCCTGTGTAGAACCTTTCTGTCTTCTCTGCCCTTCTGGTCTTTTTTTCTCTAGTCGCACTTCTTTTAGACCACTTGGCAGTCCTCTTCATGACCCCATTTCAGAGGCCATTCTCCTCATCTCCTCTTTCAAAGTCTGTTGCCTAGCTTTAGCACTACTGCCGTAGTCTTGGAATTCCATATCCAGATCCTTCTTCGTATTGTTAAGCTCCCTCTTCATCTCCTCTAACGTCTTATTCAGAGTCTTAAATATTTCTTGATTGGTAGCAAACAGTTTCTCGTATTCACTGATAGATGCTGCTTGCAGATCCTCTTTAGCCTTAGTACGTGCCTGGAGCCTCTGGCTCTCATATTTCTGAGTGTCGTATTCTGCCCTACTGGCTGTATCCTTCAGAACCCCATAGGCTTCGTATACTTCTTTAATCCTGATGACAGCATCTGGCGAATCATTTCGGTCTGGATGATACTTCAGAGCCATCTTACGAAATGCCCGTCTTATCTCTTCTGGAGATGCAGTAGGCTCCACCTCTAAAGTTTTATAGTGATCATTCATTTGATTTCTCTGTTCTTGACTTGAGTTCGTCTTGTAGCAAGAATAAACTTATTGCCAGATTGGCCTGTTTCATCCTTACAATAATCCTGTCTTCAGGTTCGGGGGTATTATCAACTTCGAAAGGAACTGGAAATTCCTCTGTCATTTTATTCAGGTCTTCTATCTGTGCTGCTATGGTGTCCGCAAGGCTATCCGTTGTAAAAGTAGCTATCTCTCGGCTAATGCTCATCACTTTATTCATATCCCATCCACTCTTGAGTAGCAGATTGGTTAGTAGTTGTCTCCGTTTTTTGCCATATAATTCAGACACTTCAAGGTCAAAATTATCCAGACACTCCTCACACAGTATGGATGGTAGTGTTGATTCTAAATTCCGAGGAACCTTAAAATCTAAACACGGTTTGAAGTCAAGACACACTTCACAGATCGTAATGACTTCGTCGTGTCCGGGTTGGGGCAGGATGTCACTACACATCTAAAAATATACTCTCCGTGCGAAGAATACCCCGCTTTAAAAATATCCTCTCCGTTCTTCCATCCTGTATCTCCTCCACATAAAGCGACCTCTCCACAGAATTGCTACTGATTTCTTGTAAGGCATTGAACCTCTCTTGTCCCGCTTCAGTAGCCTCCTCATAACTGTCTGCTTCGACCACGTCGCTCCAGTCCGCCACAATCCTAACTTCGTACCGTTTTACCATATCGTCTCCTCCTCGCTTGATTCCCTGTAGTCATACTACATTAATCTACTACACTTGTCAAGCACTCCCATACTTCATTTCTATTCTATGAATTCCTCAAGTTTTGTATAGCATTCCTCGCATTGGTATACATGACTGCTGTCTGTGGGCACCTCGTCGTGTTTGACTAGTAGCTCTGTGTTCTTCCAGTCAGTGTTGGTGTAGCAGGAGCGTGTCTCGTTGGGGAGTCCGTCTTCGTTACCTTTGAGTACCCATTCCAATAGTCTGTCCATCTGTGCTGTCGTCCAACCCCCTCTTGACCAGTTCATTGTTTATCTCCTCGTTTTAGATGCTTACTATATATACGTACTGACCAGGAGATTCGTTACAGGATAAAAACACAATAAAAAAACACAACGCCCGTCACGGGGACGGACGCTGTGCAAGAAAAGGAGACATCCACTGTCAGGCTAATAACAGTAGAGTCTACTCGTAGTATACCGTTCCTACTTCAATTAGTCAATCCCCTTCATCATCCTTTTTGGCACTCTTGGCTAGCCATCCAGCAATGGCTCCCAGTACCCCGGCTATAGCCAATTTGACTAGGTTTATCACACTGTAGGACATTGGTCGGTTATTCACCTGTGACTGTATGATGTCCTGTGCTACCACGATAGCTAACAGCCCCAACAGGGCTATCACCATAAGGATGAAAAATGAATGGATCCCTTTAAACATACACCGCCCCAGAGGTGCCTACATTTTTTATGCCTTCCCAACAGACCCGGCAGTACACCTCACTGCCCTCTCTGGGGGTGAATGGTACTACAGTCGCCCTATAACAGTGATGGCACTCCACCTGACTGGTGGGAGATGGGCTACTGTGGGACTGCCTAGACCCCTCCTGGGTGGACTGTGCTTTACGCTCTGCCCTGCAGGGTGGGCACCTCTTGGGCAGATCCAGCCCTCGTTGTGCAAAGAAGTCCTGCTCCCCTTCTCGAAGACTAAATACATCACCACACATCATGCATGTAATGCTGCTACTATCCCTCATGCTGCTATGCTCGTCTATCATCATTGTGTTCTACTACCTCCAGTAGTAATCCCCGTCTGCGTCACACACCATAGAGTAGGTGTGGTTGGACGGACACTCGACAAACATTTCCCGCTCACTGAGCGAACGATTGATCTCCCGTTTTGGTTGTGCCCAGGTACGTGACTTAGTCACTCCCCCACACCATGGGCACTTCATGATCAAGGCTGGCATGGGGCTGCTACGATCAGCAAAGGCCAGCATGTAGCGCACCGTTAGGTGTCGCAGCCCATTGACCTCATCGTGTCTGCCCCTAGCCCTGTACCTGGCTGTGTGCGTGGTACGGGTCTTGCTGCCCTGTGTGGTGTGGGTAGGCGGTACATCCACATGCTCCCCGCACACGGGGCAATACATCCCCTCGTCATCGTAGCTTGGTGCGACCATGAGTGACCCACACCTGGGACACCTATCGGCTATGCCCATGGCTTGTTACCGTGACATGGGGTGTAGGGTGGGCTACCCCCGGGGCGTGTGGGGCTGGCCTACCGCCCCCTATAGGCACCCTAGGGGTGATGGCCCCTGGGCTATGTGATGGTGTGGTTGATGCTATGGATCCATTGATACACCCCCCTACCCCCCTGGTGTGTGGGGTAGCGATTGATAGTGCATGGATGCCCCCTATGGGGGCACGGTCTATACTCATTCTGTATTGCACCCCCCTACCCCCCCCAAGGGGCACCCCACTAGTGTTAGTGGGTGATGTGTATGTGATGATGTGATCATTGGACCACACCCCTTGGATGTATTGTGTAATGATTGATGGTGTATTGATGCGATGTAGCCCCACTGTGGGTGTAGGGGCATTTAACCCTACTGTCCCCTCCCCTACCCACCATGTGAGGCTAGGCACCCCTCTATGGGGCTTAGTGGGGTCAATGTGACCATCCATGCCGTACCATCCATTGGATCCTCACCCATTTCTCAAGATACTCAATATCGAAATTCTGATTAGAGCCTATGGCCCCTGGGGGGCCAAAAACACCCCCACCACCATCATTGAGAAATGAGAGAGAATCACCCCACTCTCACTCATTTCGCATGGCCTACCCTGCCAGAGCCAACCCTGCAGCATCAGCACCCCTATAAGAACTGGGGGTATTATTTTTTTTAAAGGAAAAGTTTAATTTAGGCATGGGACTCCTACGGGTATCCCATACGGGGGTATTTGAAAAAAAATTTGGAATATATATCTACACCAACATTATTTTATGACGAGTCAGATAATTTATATTTCAGTATGAGCATTGAAAAAAATCTGGGATACTTAAAGCCTCACATTTATTTTATAACAAGTTAGATAAGACTATATGCCTTTTGTGACAGAGACATGTACAGGAAGGGTTGCTGCAGTCTTTATGGTTGTTATAGGTGCAGATTAAAGTTATAGCCATTTTTACAGGTCGAATTTAGACTGTATATCCTTATATTTAAAATTTGTTTCTTCTATGGCCTTTTCTTTGATTGGAATCTCACTAATTTGAGCGATAGCCTCTTTGAGGGTTATGTGTTCGGATTTAAAATCTTCTAAAATTCTATGTAAGGAATAAGGGGGTTTGAAGAAGTGGCCTTGAAATCCAAAATTGCTCTCACTTTGGAATTTCCTGGTCTTCTCCATTTATAGCCCCTCCCTACTGTGTGGTTTTCTGTACCTTATCATCTCTTCGGGAAGACCGTCCAACTTCTTCACAGTGGGTTTTTCATCGTCCTTTAAGATACAGACAAGATGATCAACCATATGAGCAAGAGTTAACTGGGAAGCAACTAGATGTGTGGTCTCGACATGAGATTTTAACGTCTTGTCCTGCTCAAGCAATGCTCTATACTGCTTGAACATCTGAAAGACCTTATCGTTACTTTGGATGAAACTAGTCATAGTTTTACCATTTAGCTACAAAATATCGAGTTTTTACCCCCATTTTAAGCTTAATAGGCTCTAGGATCCCCTTAGAGCCGTTTTACTGGGGTAAGTGATACCTAAGTATACCTCAACCATTTTAAAGGACATGTTTTTCTGACTCAGTGAAGGGTGGAAACCCGTGAATGTCGATTCCGGCCCTTCGTCGCATAAATTCGATCTCTTTTTCCAGAAATCTCTGTGCTTCCGATAATTCAATGGTCGAGTCCGGGTCTCCCCAATGCTCTCTCCACTCTTCAGCCCTCTTTTTGCGGGTTTCGGTTATCTCTTCACTGACCCAGATTTCTGGGGGACCTTTGTCTGAGGATGTGAGGCTCTGTCTGGAACGTCTGATACTTTCTGGAGAAGTTGCCCTGGACATGAACCAGATTACCCATGCGCCCGGATCTCCCGTACTCAAAACTTTTTCCAGCCCGTCTTCTTTCCACATCAAAAATATGAGCAAGAGATCGTCTTCCACAACCATATGATTTAGTTTTTCTAAATTGCGTATCCTGTTACGGACATCAAATCTTTTTCTCCGGGTTGTAGGCTTGGCAGTTTTTGATTTTTTTGGTTCTGGTTCTGGTTGATCGGGATTATCGAATAATCCGAGTTGGCCTACAGCCAGTTTAAATCCCTGTTTTCTTTGAGTGTTAAATGTTTTTTTCTGTTGAGTTGACATTTTTTAAGGGACTCCTGTGGAACTCTGGAGGATAAAGTGTGTACCTACAGGTCAATTCAGTACCTTTAGGAATTTTTTTGATGGTTCTTAGTACCTTGGTTGCTATGAAATTCGATCCCGTAAAACTATCTGTAATAAAGCAGTTCGGATCTTCGCTGTGATTATAAAACCCCCCTAGCGGAGTTCGAATCCAGGATTGTGGGAATCCTTCATTGAACACATGAGAGATACCCAGATATGTATCCATTGGTATGTCTTGAGTGGCAAATAATCCATTTCCGTGAATGGGTGAGGATTGTATAGTCAGGTATTCTGGTAATGGCCTGTACATGGCGAGTTAGGCGGGGATAGAACACTTCTGGCAGTATGTTCTCCCCTCGTTTGAAATGCGTAACATGCGATCAGAAACAGGTTCTTCGCATTCGTAGCACCTAACCCCAAACGGACTTAACAGATTTGTTTTAAAAGCAGCTATAATCTCAGTACATTCCCCACAACTATGTGTAGAAAGATGGGCTATTGCCTCTTCCATGAGTTTTCCTAGATTTCTTGGTTTTGGCTGATAGTTAATTTTTCTTCCCTTTCCACGAGTGCCTCGTTTTTGAATATATGTATAGTATTTATTCACTTTATGGGGAACTTCTATTATTCTTAGGCTCCCTAAGTAGACAAGATTTCAATTTTAATTTTTGCAAGTGCGAACAGGGGCAAAGTATTTTGGGAGTATTGAGAAATTGAGACTACTCTTTTCACATTTGAATTGCATATGAGTCGTGTGCATGCAATGCAAGGAGTAGTTGTCGTGTACATCGTGAGCGAATGATCGTCGCTGCGACATTGGAGAAAAGCGTTGCTTTCTGCATGGATCGCATTGCATTTGTCTAGCCCCTCCCCCGATGGATAGTTGGCCCCCTCGCAAGGTTGGTCGATACAGTGTACAAAACCTTTTGCTACGCCATTGAATCCAGTAGCGACTATGTGGTCATTCGAATCGACTAGGACACAACCTACTTGTCTTCGTGCACAGGTTCCACGTTCTGATACAACCGTTGCAATTTTTAGAAAATATTCATCTTTGCTGAGTCTCACATTTATAGCCCTAACCATTCCGTGTTTCGCTGAGCTATAAAAACTGTGGCTTCTACATCAGGATTTAAACTTTCATCCTTGTGTAGAGACCAAAGTACCTGGGTAACGATATAATTTTCTTCCATATCAGGAAAATTGGTTATACGTACAACATCTCCTATTCGTGGTACATCGGAATGACGTACCACTGTTTGATCCTCTCCAGAGGAGTCTTTGTACATATATATAACTTTCATCTTCTATGTATTTAATTTCCCAAGTTTGATCGTTGTCTTTTCATAGACTCTATTTGATCTTCAGTTCGTTTGACACGTAATTCTATTTTTTTGATCGCATCATCGTGTCGAGATTTGTTGCGCTCCAAAGTTTGTTTCATGCCGTCTATCTGTACACGTCCACGTTGAACTTGATATTCTGCTCTTCGTATTCGTGAATTCAAACCCTGAAGTCGTCGTTGTTGTAAATACTCTTCTCTTCTCATAAAGTCTCTCCTCCCACTGCGGTAAATTTTTTAATCCAACTTCGTAGAGTAGTTTCTGGAAGCTTGTAGTGCTTACGCACAACGGCACGTCCTTCGGATAGTGCCTGTTTAACAACCCTGATCTTGAATTCTGTTGTGTACGTATGTGGAAATTTATGTTCTTTTATTTTTTCGGGTGGAGCCTTGTGTTTCTTTATTATTTTCATGGGAGTGTGATTAAGAAGAAATTGTTTGACTTTGAGGCGTGTGCCGTCAATCGGTAGGAAACGAGTGCTGGCAGAGTTGTCTCTATCAAAAGCAATAGTGACCATTACATCAGTAAGTGTGGGTTTGCATTTGGTAACAAGCCCTTCGCCAAAGGTAGTATGGCGAATTCTATCTCCGATATTGATATTCTTTACTCTTAGCTCATTCATGAATAGAGTTTTACCCAACTGCGTAGTGTGGTTTCAGGAATTTTGTATTTCTTCCTAACTTCGGTGCGTCCGTAAATACTAACTTCTTGAACTACCTTCATTTTAAATTCTGTTTTGTATTTTGATCCATTTGATGGAGATAATTCTGGTTCCCTTTGTGAAAGAAATTCTTCTTTTGTTACGATTTCGTTTTTTTTGTCTCTACCCTTTTTAGGTGGACCAGTCCATGAAGTTTCAGGCATTGAATTTTTAAATGCATCTATTTCTTTACATTTATTACAAGTGCCTAGGCTCCATGGGCCATTCGGGGGTTCAATGATCCAGTGGTGCGAACACGGTTTATTTGTAGTTGTCACTATCCTGTTGTGACCCTCCTTTGTCCTCAACATCTCTAAATTTCTTAGGAAGTATTTGCTGCACCACAGTTAATTTTTCTTCAGTTCCTGCGGCACTAATGGCAATTCCCTTACTTACGCTGAGTAATTCTTCGTTTACTGCTAATAGCCGCATAGATACCTCTAGAATTCTGTCGTTTATGCTCAGTAAATTTAAAGTAATCCTCAATATTCTCCAATTTAACCAGGAAAGGAAAACCATGAGTATTAATTGGACAATAAGAACTGCTCCAATAATACTTGTATTTAGACTATCGATGGTCTTGTCAGTCCCTTCTTTTCTATTTGATCCCTGCAATAAATTGCTAGATCCTTTAACGACCACAGGGGTTCTTTCCCAACATTAGCAATAACATCGTCATTGGCTTGCTCAAGATGTTGTGCTAGTACCCACATCGCTTTTGCCAGTTGTCGTTCACAGATAAGTTTTTGTTCCTCTTCTATCGTTTCTATGTCTTCATGCATTATGGATGCATGGATTTCTTGTGGTGTCATTAAAAGATCAGCGAGGTTAACATTAAAATAATCCATTATTTATTCGTCCTAATTTGATCTAGAAGCGCATTTAACCGCTCTGCGGGATTTAAATCTTCTGGTTGTTTGGGATGGCCCACATGCCATCCATCGTGGATCTTGCAAGAATAAGGTGAAATAAAGTCTTTCTCTTTTAATAAAGGATTCTTGTTATAAGAGTCAGCGTAATCCTTCGCTATTTTTTCTGTTGAATGTCTCTTTTTTGAGGAGCAATCCACATCACACCACTTTATTACCGTGTCTGTATGGACGAGTTTCGTTATAAGACATTTTTTCAGTTATGGCTTTTTCCAGGTCTAGTTTAAACTCCCCACACAGATCTGCTATACGTATAACGACATCAGCAAGTTCTATAACAAATCCTTCGGGTTTCCCTTCCTGTGCCTCATACCACACATTATCTAGATGTTCCATTCCTGTCTCCCTGTATGCCTCCAGGGCTTCACTCACTTCACTGTGTATTAGAGCTAAAAGTTCGGGAATGTTTCTAGAGGAACTGGGCAACTCCGTTGAATCCCACCACCCCTTCTCTATGGCATTTTTATGGGATTTCTTTATGAGAGTTTTTATATCCATGTAAGCCACTGTTCTCTATTGCAAACTATTGGTCGGGCTTGCATAGTATCTTTATAGGCATCTTTTATTGACAGACCTTCATTCTTATGAAGATACCAGACCACTGCTAGGGGTGCTCTTTCCATACCCATTGCACAATGGAGAACAACGCTTTGATCCGTATCATCAAGAATCTCACCGATCTTGTTGGAGATCTTACTTAACGTGTCTTTAAAATTAGATTCGTAGGGCTGCAATCCCATAATTATATCAGAGCCTATGCCAATTTCCGGGGCTACAGTAATAACATAGTGATCCAGAGCTATTGCTTCACAGGCACCTTCCCAGTCCGTTATACCTATCCTAGGACGTACCCAGGATATCTCATCTGGATTAAAATCTTTGGGTATAGATCTACCGACCATCCTGCTGAGGCCCGGTTGACCGTTGCTTCCATGCAGCCTCAGTTTAGAGGGTTGGCTGTTTTTAAGTTGGGGCAGTGTTAATGGCATTTTTTCTTTCCGTGCTTCCTTTACCATATCCGCCATATATTAAATTCTTACATCTACATCGTGAGCTACGTATCCGTTGGGAGTCCATTTGGTCCAGGTGCCATCACAGTACCTTTTAGTCCAGCCACCCTCAGGGTTTCTTACGCTCTTAATCTTTTTGCCACCACAGTTGTATGAGCATCCTTCTTCGACAGCCCATTCACCCATCTCGCCTTTAGAACCGCCCATATACCATCGGGCATGCCCCTCGTCTATGAGAGCCTTGTTCACATTCAAGCCTTCACCCGTGTTGGAGTTGATCCAGATCTCACCCAGGATTCGTCCAAATTTCCCCTTGCCATGTTTTGAAGTCTTGAGGATTACGTCCTTCTTGCCTCGCTTCTTGGGGAGCACATTAGCCGAAGCTATGAGTTCTTTGATCCTGTATTTCGCAGCCAGCCCCAGAACCTTTTCCTTCTTATTAGAGGTAAAGCTCTCAGGGGTATCTAACCCAAGAAGGCGAATGCGCTCTTCGTATATTATCTTGAAGCCCATGTCGATTCGAGCATCGACGGTATCACCATCAACTATCCTCGTAATCACCACTGGAAACTGGAAACTGGGTCCCATGGATGCGTCTCCTCTCAAAAGAAATTATATGCGTTACTTCTATACATGTCAAGTACCTGCCATATTGCTACAGTTATCTGCTATTTAAAAATGTGGTAGTTAATTTGACATATTTCTTGTCTAGTCCTGATATGTTTTTGTAGTCATCCAACGATGTAATCAACGTTTGTTTGTCTAGGGTGGTTACACTATAGTATTTCTGAATGGCTGCGATCCATTTACCAGAAATATTATTGGAATTCTGATTAGAGTTTATATATTTTCTGTACTGGTCTTCAAGCTGATCTGGAACGTAAACAACAGTATTCGTGCCGTCTCTTGAAGCACATAATCTACATAACCATCTAATATTAAGTGGCTGAGTGTAGTCAGTATGGATAGCTTGAGTTTTGGGAGCGGCACATACTTCGCAGGGTTGTCTTATTAACACACCATCTTTGATGGCTTTAAAGACTTTGTAGTATGCCCTGCGTCGTTCCGGGTGCTTATTTATGAGAGCCTTGACTATTTTCTTATGTTTTTCTCTCCCGTGTTGAGTCTTGTTGTAATCTCTCTGCCAGTCGGACCTGCAGACAAGACATCTATGTTCATATCCCGAAGGAGATCGTTTACTTCGTGTGAACTCAGATAGGTTTTTAAATTTGTTGCAGGTTTTGCAACGGTATTTATACCCTTCAACCCTATTGTCCTTTTTGTGTGAGTGTTTCCGGCATGCACTCGCATTTTTGGTTATCTCTACCTCACAAATTGGGCAACTTTTAACTACGTGGCCCGTTCTTTTATGGCGTATTTCACCTATCTCATCGAGTATTTGAGAGACTCTCTGCCTGGTGACACCAACTAATTTGCTGAGTTCTGAGGTGTTGATCTTTTTTAAATTGGTATTGAGTTCGAGATACTGTTGTATGGTTTCTTTAGGAGTCCCGCCTAGGGAATATTTATAGTGCTCAGTGGTAGGCGGAATAGATAAATCTGATTTTTGATTCTGGACTTGCTGGAGACCCAGTGGGTTTGTATTAGGTTGTTTTGAGGTATTAATCATGTGTCGTATCCAGGTTTACTAGGCTACTAGGCAATTTTTACAGCATTATACCTGACATCAAGACAAATGTAAACTAAAATCCGTGATTTACTCTTTTTGTTGATTATGGTATACTGCTAGTAGAAATCTTTAATTCTGGAATTCAAAAATCGGAATTCGTACCTAAACAATAATCCAACATTTCGGTAAATACACTGTATATATATTTAAAATAAGAGGAAATACTTATAGATACAATAGACATGTATAATGGTTGATAGAATTAGGTATGTGTCAAGGAGTGGCGTGTGACTATAATAATTGCCGAACAGATCGAGGATGGGGAGAAACAGGAATGTTGCCCTATATGTGGATCTCTTGGGGTAGTTCATTTCGAGGATACCTCTACCATCCCAGATATGCAGCATAGATGCCTCAGGTGCAATGGAGGGTGGGATGGATGTGTGGTTAGTAACAGCAACACTCTTGCAGAGAGGCTATCAAACTCAGAACAGAAGTAATTTTTTCAATGAAAGATGATCAGAGGGGACGTAAATTCAGGAGAATGCCCGAAATATCCTATGGCAAATGTATTCGTAAGGAGTGTAGATCGGTATCGGATCTGGCGGACGGTCTATGCATGGTCTGTTGGGATCGTACATCTTACAAGTGTGATCTGTACGAGGAGGGTGAGGATTTTATAGGGGAGGTTGAGGACTCTGAAAATGAACCTGGAGAACAGAGAACTGGAAATAAGAGCCATATGAGTAATTTTCGATATTGAACTATTTTCCATATATGTGCTTTACATCCCTTCTGTCTTATGGTATACTACTAGCAGATTAAGAAAAGGAAGAAGGAGTAAGGCTAATGTTTGCAGAAGATCTGAAATCGTACATAAAGGCGGGTCAGCCTTTAATCTATGTGACTGCTCTAGAATTGCCCCGTGCGGCTTACAGCATTGAGACAATATGCAAGTCGTTGAATGGGGAAGGGTATCCTTTCCATGAGTGGAAGGTAACCACTGGTTGGGACGGCACGGGGTCTGGTGACGATCCCGCTGAAGTTTTCGACTGGATAGACAAGTTTGACGACAACAGTGTGTGCTTGCTGTACAACTTTCATGGGTTTATCGGTGAGAATCCCGATATGCCTACAGTACAGAATTTCATTGATGGCTATGCACGATGGAAGGGGATTCGTCCTCGCACCGTGATAGTTCTGTCTCCCATATACAAAGTTGCCCCGGAGTTTGAGCGGCTTTTCCTGTCTGTTCCTTACGAACTTCCCACTCCTGTTCAGATTGAAGAGATAGTGGATGTGGTAACTAATGAATGGGTAGAACAGGGATTGTTCTCAGGGTGGGAGTCCGATGATGATAAGAGGCGTGTCATAGCCAATGCTGGAGGTATGACTGAGAATGAGGTTGAGAACGCACTAGCCTTATCGATGATAAAGACAAAGACATCTGTTGATCCTAAAATCATTATGTCCGAGAAGGCTAAGATTTTAGAGAGTTCTGGTGTATTGGAGTACACTCCCTTTGATGGAGATATGTCTTCTGTGGGTGGTCTGCAACTCCTCAAAGAGTGGCTGATTAGGCGTAAGAATGTAATATTTGACCCACGGTCAAAAGATTTTGGAATAGCTAACCCCAAGGGAGTTTTTCTTCTTGGCCCTCCAGGAACAGGCAAGAGCCTTACGGCAAAATGTATTGCCCAGGAATTCGGTTTACCTTTGATCAAGTTCGATATGAGCAAGGTCTTCAGTAAGTTTGTAGGCTCAAGCGAAGAGCGCATGAGGATGGTATTTAATCAGATAGAGAGTCTTGCCCCTGCAGTGTTGTGGGTGGATGAGATTGAAAAGGCAATGGCAGGTGCAAGTGGTGGCGGAGAACAGGACTCTGGCGTAAGCAAGCGTGTTTACGGACAGATGATTACCTGGATGGAAGAACGCTCCAAGGACAAGCTGATTTATATAGTGGCTACTGCTAACAGCATACAGGGGCTTCCTGCTCCACTTCTCAGGCGGTTCGATGAAGTCTTCTGGGCCGACCTCCCTACACAGGCCAACAGAGAAGAAATCTTAGAGATTCATCTGACAAAGCGTGGCAAGGAAATGCCCTCTAAGTCCAGTGTGGGTAAAGTAGTTAGTCTTATGCAGGGTTTTTCCGGGGCCGAGATTGAGAAGGTCGTGGATGCTGCTCTAGTTGATGCATTTGCAGACGATCCAGATAGCCCTATTTTAAAAGGCAATCATTTAGAGGTAGCTGCATCAGCCATAGTGCCTCAGGCTAGGTTAAACCGTGAGGAAATAGAATCTTCTCGGACATGGGCATTCGGCAGGTGCAAAGAGGCTCAAGAAGGAGAGCCAGTACGTTTGGACAACATCAATATAGATAAAATGAATCTTATGGCAAGCCGTAGGGTGAGTTTGAACTAGGATGATGTGCTTGACGTATTATCTAAATTAAGGTAAAATATAGGAAATAAAGAAAAGGAAGGGATTAGGAATGGTTTTAACATCGGTTTCGGTTAACGGTACGGGCGAATCAAGGGAGCTTGGGGGTATATGGAATAAGGGAATTCTTTGCCGCATACAGGGCGGCATTTGGTCCATGGAAGCCCGCCTTGATCCTGGAGACTTAAATATGCGGGGAGAAGAGCTTCCAGATTTTGTGAGGCTTGGATCAAAGCGACTACTTCCCAGCAAGGTCAAGCACGACTTTCTGAATACGATTGGCAGGGCACGTAATGCTGCTGATCGCTATGGGTTTCCATTTTTCATAGGTGGCACCTCTTTCATACCATTCGAGAATTTTGATCTGCTGAAAGAGGCCATAGAGAAAGAACGAACGACTTTTTTTGAGCATGTTGATAAGTTCATAAGTAGGTATGAAGATCATCGAAACGAGTATCTGGAAGCGTATCCTCAACATGCAGGTTCTCTGGCTATGCACTATCCAGATGTTGATTTTGTTCGGAGTAAGTTCAAGTTTGAGACAATCTACTATGCTGCGAACATTGGGAGTGTTATGGGGGCCGATGGCACGGCAGAGGATATGTATCTGTCTTGGGCCGTAAATTCAATGAACACTCTTAGGGCTGAAGCACGTCAGATAGCCGATAGAATAATAGAGGCGGATGCGAACGGCGGTAAGATAGATGGTCGTAATATGCGTCCCGTCCAGGGTCTGAGAGATAGAGTATCTGCAATGGATCTGTTGGAAGATCCTGATCTTAAGAGAGCAATCTTAGCATTGTCAGTGTCTCCTCCTGAGGGCATGAAGGAATATGCCAAAGAGTTGAAGGATGCTGCTGTGGATGTAAATCCTCTGTTTGTTAGAAGGATTTTAATAGATTAAAAAGGGAGACATGATGGGAAAGGCTATACAAGAAATTCAAAGTCAGAACGGCAACGGTACATATAACATAGTTCTTGGTAAGGATTATCGAATCTATTGCACATGCAAGGCTTGGCAGTTCAGTAGGCCACCGATCAAAGAGTGCAAGCACCTACGAGAGCTATTCGATGTAGCTATTGAGGGACAGAGCGTTATGGTGGCCCTCCAGAAGCCGAAAGAGCCAAAGAGAAACGAGGGAATGTTCATCCGTAGGATTCTCATAGATTAATAAAAAAATTGAAGTGCTTGACTTGTATAGATATTTCCTATATAATGGGAACAAAGAAAAGGAAGTTTAGAAAATGCCGTGCTACATAACATATCGAACTTACACAACTATTAAGGATTCTGATTACGTTTCATTTTTGGATGCTGTCAGGTCTCTTGGTTACCAAGTGTCCACACTAGGATCGGTTATTGAGATAGATGGTGGTCGTGTAACTCTTAATCAATCGGGTGGCGGGTATGAGCTTGTTGGAGATAGAACTTTATGCGGTAAGTTTTTGCAGGAGCATAAACTCCGTAAGGCCGAAAAGGACGCAAGAAAGAAGGGTCAACGCACTAAGAGGTTGGTCAAGGCTAATGGTGATATAGCATTGGAGATTGCATAATGGCAAATAAGAAATTGATTTTGACATTCTCAGCTTCTGGTACTGAAATAACGGCGGAGCTTGAGGGGTTCCCTCCTGGGGCTACTGCTGAGAAAGAGGCGGATAAGTACCTAAAGGGTATAGCTGTTAAGGATAAGGTCGGACATCGCCCGCACAAACATACAAAGGAAGGTCAGGTAGTCTACACAGGCTAGTTATGAATACTTTTAATGACAAAAACATAGAGCATTCACGTTCGAAGACTCAGAAGCTGCATCCCAAGGAAACGTCTGCTTCAGCGGTTGATACGTGGTCTGGGATATCTTTTGTCAGTACGCCCACCTCTGAGACTATTCCAGCCAAATGGGTATTCGTCTTTTTTGATTTACCTAGTGAGGAGTTTACTAGACGAGTAGCCTTACATAGGCAGTTCCGTAAGGTCGGTTTGGCAATGCATTCTCAGAGTGTTTACTTTATGCCGTATAGCCGACTGGCCTATAAAGCTGTTAGTGGCATAGATGAGAGCCTCATGGTGATAAGGGCAAATATTGAAGACAATAAATCAGTCCTTCTCGTTGGTTTGTATCAAAGGCTTATAGAGTCTCTGTTTCTAGAGGTTGAGAATAAGGTAGAGGAGCTTGCAGAGGCTAAGGCCGATTCTGATAATACTCGTGGATATACAAAGAGGTATAAGAAAATGTTGGAGCGTCTTGACGATCTAAAATCTGTTGTCAAGTCTGTCCCATCTGATTCATATACACAACGCATCAAATTATTGGAGTTAATGGTAGAAGAGATTGATGAAAGAGCACCCGGGGTGGGAGTTAGTTATTAAGGAGAATTGAATGTCAGTAACTAGACAGCCTATAGAAGACAAGCAAGCATATACGATATTACTAGAGTGTAAATATGCTCCAATCTTAGATTGGTTTAATTATTGTCCAATGTGTGAGCATCCTGTTAAGAAAGGATAGGGTGGAGTCCATAGAAAAAATCGCCACATTTCCCGATGCTCCAGCTATAGAGTATCAGGATTTACGTGTTCCATTTTTAGAGATAAATACTCGTGAACAGTGGCAATATTTTGTCAGAAATATAGACAATGGAACATACATCCTGGTTCACGATGTGGATGTTTGGCATAGAACACGAGGAGTGATTCGTCCAGAACAAAGATGTTTTTTATATGATAAAATTTTACGGAAATTGGGATCCTGGGATGGATCCCATATTATTTCTAGGCATGATTCTCGTAAACGTTTGTGGGTTACTGTTTCCCTTCCTGATTATTTTTGTGATGTTTGTGGTAAGCGCATTAAGCCCTATAGAAAAGTATGTCAGTCATGCCGTATAAAGCAATATCATAGGGACAGGCCGTTTTTTCCCAGAAGAGAGCCTGTTGAGATTAGCATTGGAGACTATGATCTTGAATCGGCCTACCGCCAATTTAAGATGATTTCGAGGCATCAACGTTTAGTTGTTACTCATTTGGACTGCAATGGAGTGGATAGGTGCCTTCATGTACGGTATTATTTCCATAGATACCGCCAAACATTGCCTAAGCGTACTTCCAAAGTGTCTGGTAATATAACTGAGGTAGTTCAACTTTAATGTGTGTGATATGTGGGGAGTCTGTTGATCGTCAGGAATGTGATTTTTGTGGCGAATCAGTGTGTGATGATTGCATTATAGAGTCAGAAGGCATTTCAAACGACAGCTTTTGTTCTGAGGATTGTGCTAGGGATTTTGGTGAAGGTTAGAGGTGTTTCAAAAAGCTCACTTTTTTCGGTGAGAAATTGTTTTACATTTAACATTTAAATAGGTATACTCAGAATAATCGCTGTGGCGGTAAGGTAAGGTAAGGCTATGGAATGGGAAGATCGGTTTGATACATCTGTAAAGGCGTTAGTTAGGGAAATACTGACTATTTTGGAGAGTGTTATAGTTGTGGATAGCCAAAGGAAGGCTCTCCGTACAATAATGCGGAAAACAATTTATACTATTACAGATAACTTAAAAGAGGATATTATTTCTGAGGTCGGACCCATAAAACCTGCTTCTGTCGCAGATAAGCAGGAATTCACGTTCCCCAGAGGAGAACAGTAATGCCTGATCACCAGGGAAGACAGGATTTTCCAGAGGTAGCCGACGAAAAAATTAATATAGGTACTTTTAACGAGTGGGCACCTTTGGGGGTTTCAGATATATATTCTCCCAAGGAGGAGCCAAAGTTGCGGGATCAGGTGATGCTTGATCAAGCTGCCATGCTCAAAGAAATTGTAAGCATGATCGAAAGTTTTAGTGGCAAGAAGTCCACCGCTAAGAAAGTTGAAGATCCCTATAAAGGGTCTTCAATCAAGAAGGCCACCGGGTGGACTATGGATAAGCAAAATCCTGAAGTTCAAAGTGAGGGCTTCGGAAATGATGCTTATTATAGACCTCCCAGTAAGAAAGAACTTTCCACAGGTCATGCTTCTATGAGGGGCGAAAAGTCTGAATGGGATACTCATGGTAAGCCAAAAACATCTGGGGTTAATAAACAGGAGTTTGAAAAGTCTGGATTTGAGATGTGTGCAAAGTGTGGAGACAAGTTGGAGAAGGGCGGTGGTTGCCCTCCCTGCGACGAAAAAGAAACTTTAGAGAAGTCAATTGTTAAGTCTATAAATACTTATCTGAGGTAAATATAGTGCCAGCCGAATCTGAGTCCCAGAGAAGGGCTGCTGGTGCGGCTTTAGGAGCAAAACGGGGTGGTTCTGTTAAAAGCCTTCGTGGGTCTTCTAAAGGTATGTATGAAAGTATGACTGAGGACGAACTGGAAGATTTCGCCAGCAAATCCCTTCAGTCGTCTCCTTCCAGGGAGGGAGAACCAAGCCACGTCCCTTCGTTGCCTAAAGCTACTGAATCTTTGAGTACCTTAGATAAATCTGCCAGTTTAAATATTCTCGTTAAGACTATAGATTTTTACTTGAAAGAGGGTTCTCAATCCTCTATTGCCGGGTTTACCTCTAAGAATTTTGATATTTGTCCTAATGCTGTAAATGTTTTCAGGAAGTTAGAGGGTAGTGTCAATTCGAAGACGAAAGACTCCATTGTATTTGCGGCTAAGGCGACTGATGATTTTTTGGGCGTAGAGAAAAAGGCAGTATCAAGCAAGTCTGCTTCTCTGGATGATATAGAAAATATGGTAAACCTCATGCAAGCCGCCCATTTTCATTCTGGAGAGGTAAGTAGTCTCATAGGAGAAGATCTATCTACCGATTTTTCCTTTTCTACTGGGCATCTTATTACGGTAATGGGGCATTATGAGTCGGAACAGTAGGAGACCCCGTACCACTGTTTCAGAATTAGAAGTCTCTATCATAGGGGCTATAGATGGGTATTTTTTAAAATATGGGTGGGGCGATGAGGATTTTGTAGATGGTGACATGGGTGATGCGGGCAGATGGGTTACTACCACTCCCGATGTTAAGGAAACTAAACAAGTAGCCTCCCCTAGTGACACTCCAGTGGAGTCCCCAGAGCTTCCAGCCGACGTTGAAATGCCAGAAGCCGTAGGTAAGGACTGGAGCAGCGGGAAAACTCCTGCCCCAGTCAGCCAGAGCTATAGCATGGACTTCTACGGCGGTGGAAATGAGGAGGATTTTGCAGCCGCCCCAGAGTGGATAACCCAGGAGCGGGAGGGTGGGTACTCCGCAGGAGCCGTTTCAACCCCGAAGGTAACATCACAACCTGTTCAAACGACGGAGGAGTATTATGATGCTGATATTGCGGAGGAGACACTTACGCCTTATGTAGCCCCAGTATCCACTGTGGACACTTCTAGTTATGAGGATGCAGATGCTTATGCATCCGAATATGAGTCAAATATACCCATTCCCCCTACCGTAGAACCTTCTCCGACTAGTGACCTGGATTCGGATGTGGCGGCTTATGAACCTTATGATAGTCAAGAAGAATGGTTGGGGGGGTATGTAGCCCCTGCCGCAGGGTCATCATCGGTTGACCCAGTCGATACCTATTCGTCTGGACAATGGGATGATGACCCTGAGGCAGATATTCACGGAGATTTCCCTAATTATGGTGGGGGATCACCCATTACTTCCCAGCCTTCACCTATCCCTGTAGACACTTCTAGTTATGAGGATGCTGATACCGAATGGACATATGATTTTCCTAGTCAGACAACTGACCCCCTCCCTCCTGTTAGCAATGCAGATCCTACACCCGATTATGGGGATGCTGATCAGAGCTATGACCCGAATTTAGAGCCACTTATACCAATAACAGACAACACTGTGGGGAGTGTAGATCCTATAGATACAGTAGCTATAGGAGTTACCGATCCCGATAATGTTGCCATAGATCATAGAGGTCCCGGTTCGTCTGGTTCTAGTGGTAATATGGGTGGTTCCTCAGGAACCATTGATAATGATCAAACCGACTCCGTTGTCCCTGGAGAACATGAAGACGACGGCGGCAACTGGTTCACGAATTTCCCAGGTAATGTTGTCGATGTTGGTGGTGATGTGGTTAGTGGTGGAAAAGATCTTGTTTCGGGTGCCTATAATACTGTCACCGATGCGGCGGGTAAGGTTTATGACCTAGCGTCTGCTGGGGTGGGCAGTGGGATTGATATCGCAGGTAATTTCGTAGATACTGCTGCATCAGCAGCAGGTTTACTGCCGTGGACTGAGTCCAACCTGAATATACATGATTCAGGCACCACATCATCCGCCAACACTGCTGTTGCTCACCTGGGCACAGGTGGGTCTGGCCCAGGTACTCCTGCTTACATACCCGACAGGGACGGCTACGATAAGAGTAAGAGTCGTACATGGGGCCATGAAGATGATAGTATAAAGGAAATAACCAGCTATTTAGAGCGGTACGGATAGGGTGTTCAATCTAAAGGTAAGGGGATTGTGGGAATTATGACTTTAGTCAACAAGGTTAAGAGATCAAAGGGAATACAGGAAGTAGAGAAAAAACGAAAACTTAACATAGCCTGGATCCTTGAAAATAAGGGAGATCTGTTAGAGAATTATCCTAATCGTTGGGTAGTAGTGGACGATGAGTCAATACAGTTGGTAGAGATTGATTTCTCTAATATGTATCGAAATATGAGAAATCGTGGATTGAATGACACATTGGTTTATTATTACGTTATTGAGTTGGATCCGCCCCCAATATTTGTGACCCCAGTGGAGATAGAATATGACTGGTCAGAAAAAGCCGGATGGTACAATTGATAGGACATTTCTTCAGGGATTAGACCTAATGCTTGGGTCTTTGATACAGAAGAATGATGTTCTGGGGGAAGAACCTATCCCAGATTCAAATGGGGATGTTGATGTTGGCTCTGTACTTGAAGATGCTGATAATGGGGCAATGGACAAGCAAAAAGATGATGAATCTTCAGAATCTGCTACATCTGAAACAGATTCACTTGAAGTCGCTACTGATCTAGGAGACAAGACCAATCTTCCTCCAGAGATGGGGCGTAAAGAGGACAAGGGCGAGGAGGGACTTGTTGACGATGGGTCAATAGCTGAGCCTATGTTACGTCGTAGGGAAATTCGAAAAGCTGTATTGGGGGGTATGGATCGTGGTGTAGATCTTTTTCAATTATGGGCTGATGTAGACAAGGTAATAGAGAAATCTTCAGATTATTCTCCTCATACATCGGATGTAGATATTTTGAAATCATTCGATTTATGTGAGTGCACTAAAACTGAGGACATAGTTGAGGGAACCCTCGTTTATAAGATGCTTACAGATAGAGGTAGCCGACCTTCCAGTGAGTGGTGGAATGAATGTGTTACGTTTGCAAAGAGTATAGAGGGCATGGAAGAACCTGCATTTTTTGCAGCTTTTATGTATTACGAGCCTGATAATTTCAATCCTGAGAATTTTATGAAGGGATTGAATGACACTGGGGGCACGCCGAGGGCATCTGGACGTGGGGTATCTCACGATACCGAAATAGATGAGAATATAGGGGCGGCTGGTGGTCAGGCTATTGACGGTCTGGGTATGTCTAATGACGGAGAAGGGTTCGACAAGGAGTTTATGGAGGGCGGGGGCAACACTTCGGGCGGCTCTGCGTCTGTTAAGCATTGCAGTCATGACGGCAAGAATTTTGAAGATGAATGTGACTGCCCAAACCATGAAGATCCTGTACACAAGACTTGAGCGTAGTTTCGCTTCGACGTGATCGAAGTGAGGAGCATATGACACAAGAGCTACTTAAACATGTTGATGAGATGATTGAATCTGTGATTGTCTCAGAGCTTGGGTTCTTTCAGGACAATAATTACACCATCGATCTTTCTGTGAAGACTGAAGATGGTGAGGATTCTTTTTTTGTGCGCCGGAACGGTGCTGTTCTCTATGCTGGACCTGACGGAGCGAAGGCCGCTTCCCAGTTTTATTCTCAGATAGCTCAGGTTCATGAGGATGACCAGAACGGTGCTGATCCAGATTTTGCTACTCTGAGAGAAATTTTAGAGGCTCGAAACCAGCATGTGAAAGAGGCTCTTTCTCAACTGGGCCACACGGATTTGGCCCGGTCTTTGAGTAAACTTACTTTCAAATCTATTGATAATGAATGGCACGATATATTCTTTTCTCCCGATGCTACAGAGGAGATAATCAAGGGAGAGCGTGTAGAGAAGCTTATACCTGCCGTTATCGGAGCGGCTTTAGGGGCAGTGGGCCAGGTTGCGGGTACAGTAGTGGATGCTGCTACGAATGTGGAAGCTTCGGATCCAGATGAGACCAAGCCAAAAAGTAAGGCTCCTAAAGTGGGGGGTGTAGATAAATCTGTTTCTGACAATCTTATTTACACTGAGGATGATCGTTCTGAGGAAGCAAAAGATTTAGAGAGTCCAGCCAATTTTGATGAGGCTGCCAGCAAACCCAATCTTATTATGCGTCAGGAGCTTGAGAACACTTCTGAATACCAGGGAGTGTTCTTCTTCATTAAAAATTCTTTTGAAGAGCTTCTCTTTGTGAAGCGCACTGGTGCTCCTTATTGGGAACTTCCCGGCGGATTAAAGAAGGAGGACGAATCTCTTAGAGATGCATTGAAGCGTCAGATTGCCCTATTAAACTTAAAAGCACGACAGGCAAAACAACTTGGCTCTGTCAGTATGGGTGAGGGCCATGTAAGTGGGATGATATTTGCGGTATCGGTGTCTGGTCAGATAGTTCTTCCTGATAAATATGATTCACTCACATGGGTCTCCGTAGGAAGTTTGGCGAATGTGCCATTGGCCCCTGATTACAATATCGATGAATTAAAGGACATGATCACTACCTCTATGGATGATCCTGAGGATAGGCTTTATCTGTCCACCAATGTTAGCAATGATATTTACAAACAACGAGATATAACTGATTTAGGTGATCCATTTCAGTCGGTGGGCGATAATTATGTTCCTCCTGGGGTTCGTGGCTCAGTTGTTCAAGATGGGGTTCGTGGAGGTGTCCAAGCTAGAGAGATAGGGGACAATCTGAAACATCTTCGTAACCAAGTCGGACTTAAACACCATGAGGAGTCTGAGGGTGTTTTTAAGTACCCAGACAATAATCCAATACCTGAGGGTGAGGATGAAGATCTGGATCCCGGAAGGGAGCATGTTGAGGAGGAGAATAACCCCTATCTACATAAGAGTCGGGACGGTTCTCGACAGTCATATATGGGTCTTAGACAGTCATATATGGGCCTTAGACAGCCAGTAAATAAGGAATCTCCTGTGTGGGAGACGGAGACCGATAGTGAGTATGTCGAGAAATTCGATACCCAAGGTTGGGATCCCGGTCACCCAGAAACAATAAATGATAGTCGCATGCAACCTAGAGGTATTCCTCAGGAGCGGCTAAGTGAGCGTATTGAGAAGGGTGAAGATGAGGGAATAGGGGCTAAAAGAACACTTGTAAAGGTTAATGAGTACTCTAAAAGACTTATAGATATTTTAGGTGACAATGAAGAAATAGATTTTTGGGTTCTCGATAAGATTTCTCGTACAGGCTCCTATATGAGCGATATATATCATCATTTGACTGATTCTAGGAAACTTGATGTTCAGCAGAAAGCATATCCTTTCACGGTAGACAGGCCGGAAGATATGCAGGATCCGATTTCTGCTCAACGCAAAAAAGACAAATTATCTCCTGCCAGTGAGGAAGCTCTTTCCAGTGCAGAGGCTGGGACCGGTACTCAAGCTTTTAGTTCTGGAGCAGTAGTAGATTTACCTGAATCTATGGATGCTGAGATAGGTGTTCAACCGCATGCCGTACAGGGTTCTGGATCTGAGGGTGTTGAGGGGGGTGGAGATGGGAGCATAGATATGATTCCAACTCCAGATGCCTCTATGAATATTGATGAGGCCGAGAAGGCTTCGGAGTTCGATTCAAGATTGAGATCCCTTAGAAAGAAAGATCCACTTGTTAGAAAAGATACTGTTGGATCATATGATGATCACCATCATGATAGATTATCCAAAGTAAATACTTTTGAATCTAGGTTGGTTGAGTTAAAAGAAGGTGGAGGTGATGGTGGGGGAGGTGGCAGTTTTGGTGGGGATGGCGGTAGTGGAACTGCTATGACCTCTGGTGGAACTCACACTGCTACATATGGTGGTGGGGGGACTTCTACTGCTTATGACAGTTCTTTGAAGCCCAAATCAGCCGAAGTAACTAAATCTGATTCTGACAAAGAAGAAGAAAAAGAGTCTGAAGTAGAAACTATATTTGAGAATGTAGCTGAAACTGTAGATAGCAGTTTGGAGAAAAATGCTGATGTTTACGGCACTACGGAGGGGCTATCTCAGCTACCAGCCCCAGACGTGCCTGAGCTTGGACAGACCAAAGATCCTAAAAAATCTAATTCAATAGATAGGCATAGGCCGGGGGATTCAGAGTCTAGAAGAAGGATGGACGGTAGGGGTGTTCGTAATGAACCGTTTCCTCCTGGGCAGGAGCCTATAGGGGATGATGTCAGTAATTTAGTTATTGCTGAGAATGAGGATACTTACAAGCCCGCAGAGCTTGAAGAGAGGGCCGAGAACGAAATTGTCCGAAGAAAATTCATAGACGAAGATTCTCATAGGATTCGTACTAATGATATGGCTGCGGAGCAATATACGAATTTATCCTATGATACTCGTCTTACACCTGAGAACCAGCTAGGCGACGCTGTTTCGGGTGTTGTAGCGACTTTGCTTTCTCCCATGCTGGCAAAGAGTGGAGACGATCCTAGTAATATAGATGTGGGTCTTATGAAAGTCCTGGTTCCCGATGGTATCGAGAAACAGACTGATTTCATGGACACCAAGAATACTCTGGTTGTTGCTGGGTGGGGGAATTATTACGTCATAGATCAAGAGGGCCACAGAATTGGTATAGAGGGAATGAGGCGAGCTTTAGAGGAATTTTTAAAGCGTCCAGAATATGCCAATGTGAATATTTTCCATTCTGGGATACAGGTAGGTCAGATTCTTCCAGAATTCACTGATGAGCACGGTAAATTATGGAAAACTGAAGTAAGACCTGAGGGAATGTTTGTTGTGGCTGCCATTAGAAATGATCTTGAAGTTGCTCGTAAGGCTATGAGAGAGATAATGAAAGGCACTTTACGGGGATTCAGTATTGCGGGTAATGCTAAAGATAAAGAGTTGAAGTGTGACCATGGTAAATGCTGGACCGAGGTTACAGATATGGAAATGTATGAAGTCACCCTTTGTGTTCAGCCTATGAATCAAAATTCTTACATAACAGACATTCTTCAAATGCCGGACGCACAAGTATGCCCAGATTGCTATGAGGGTGTTCAAGTTGAGTACGATTCGAACCTTAATATTCAGGGTGTTAGTATCTAAATTTTCAATTTATAGACTTTTTGCAAAAAACTTTACATCTGTAACACTTAGTCGTTATAGTATTTAGTAACCTTTGAAGGAGGTATGAGGAATGGCAAATCGCCAAGAAGAACTGTTGCCTATTCTCAAGGCTCTTCGGGAGTATATATCCAAGGAGTATGCGGTAAATTATCCCCCGCATGTCCGTGGTGAAGATGCTTCCAACAAGGAACTTCCTGCTAACTGGCAGGATAAGCTCGACCCCATCACGGGTGGAGACACTGTGGGTAGGGACAAATTCGGATCTCAGGGCCAGAATACGACAAAAGCTGGCTCACAGTCCGAAGATGCCTATATCCATAAGTCTGAATTGGAGCAGATCCTTAAGGATTTTGTTTCCAAGCACTACGTGGATGGTATGGACGTTCAGCAACGTGGCGCACGTGGCGACAATGCTGGATTTGCCTACCCGGGTGAAGAGCGAAGAGTTCCTGAGGGCTTAGAGAAGCACCATGGGGAAGAGATGGAGAAGAACGAGGAAGAGTTGAACGGGAACGGATTCCCGCCGCCAGCAGAAGAGGAAGAGAATGGTCTTCCTACTATGGAAGAGGCTGGCGAAGAGGAAGAAGATGACGTGCTGGGCGAGGAAGAGGAAGACGAGGAGATAGAGGGCGTTGCTGCGGGCAATATGGCCTATAGCAAGGACCGAGCAGTTTCAAATCTTCTCAAAGATATTAAGGGTCTTCTAGTTCAGAAGCAGACCGAGAGGTCTGAGTTTGGCAGTCTTAAGAAAGAGTTGGACATCATAAAGAAGTCCATGCCCAATCAGATCAAGCAGGGTGTCACTGCTGGGATGAAGAAGTTCAATTTGAATCCTAGTGTTAGTGATCAGGCTACAAGGGTTCCAGTTGGGGCGGCTTCCCCTCCTGCAGCCTCGCCTATGCCTGACAAGAGAATCGGCGTTGAGGGAGAGTCTTTTGCTAAGACGGATCCCGAAGCCAATTGGGCAGCCCAGGAACAGTTTACTAACGCCGTTGAGACGATTTTGAGCGGTAACGACGCTGACGACATTCGAGGCACCTTCAAGAAGGTTAACTCGATGAGGAATCAGTCTGGTGAGCTTACGCCGCAAACCCTGTACTACTATCCTAGGAACGGGGGCGCACAGTAATGACAACGCAGAATGATCTCTCCATAGCTGAATATATCGGTGCTGCCGAGCGAAACCTTCGCTCAAGTCTGATGCCGCCTGGGTACTTTGCTAAGCAGACGTACCTGCAGGTATCGGACGTGTTCACGGCGACTTATGGCCGCAAGGTCTGGGACGCATTGAACAACCAGACCCGGTTCTGGAACATACTTCGAAAGGTACAGTGGGGTCCCACAACTGGTTGGCGTGTTCGCTCCGACAGGGGTTCGAACCGCTCTCGACCAGTGACTGAGACTGGAGCACTTCCTACTGTCGATGTCTCTGCCTATCAGGCAGTCGATTCGGCACCAAGGATTATGGCTACAGACTTTGGTGTCTCACTCAAGTCCCAGATTATGTCTGGGTTGGAAGGTGGCATGGGCGACAACCTTGCGGTTGAGCAAGAAGCTGCTGCAAGGGACCACATCAAGGAGCTTAACTCTGAGCTTCTTCTTCGCTCCAACGGAATTGTCACCACAGGTGGTGCCTCTGCTACAGGGGCAGTGTTAGGTGCTGGTAATACGTTCCGAATTGGTGACACCATTAGTGACACGGGTCTCAGTGATGCTTCAAAGGTAATTTCGGGCATCTCTGGTAACGTTCTTACTTATACTGGTGGTGGAAACCTTACAGACGGTGCTATCGCTTATGCGAAAGCCCGTGCTGGTCTGACCTCGATTGATGACATCGTTGAGCAGGACGCTCGTACTATTGCGGGTGTTACCCTAGGCTCTGGCATCGGGGCAGATGTTTACAACCAGTCCACTAGGACGGCGGGTGCGTGGAATGCTGCTGCAACTGTTCTTGCGAATAGTGGCACAGGCAGGAACCTTACCCTGTCTCTCCTAGACCAGGCCATTAGGGAAGTTCGTATCAATGGTGCGGATCCCGACGTAATCCTTATGGGTTACGACCAGTTCGACAGGCTTTCTTCACTCCTACAGGCGCAGCAGCGTTACATGGACTGGGGCGAGTTCGTTGTAAAGGTTGGCGACGAGAGTACCCTTCCCGGTTCGCATGCTGGGTTCCAGGTTTCGACCTATAGGGGTATTCCAGTCATCGTGGATCCCGACATCCAGACTTCCTACACGGCTGCGGATGCCGAACTTGGCTCTAACGTGTACGTGCTTGACACGAGGTATCTGGAACTCGCTATTGCTGCTCCTACGCAGTACATCGATAACAGGGACTTCTTCCAGGCGAACGCCTTTGTCCTTCGTGGACTCTTCTACACCATTGGTGAGTTGAGGGCACTTCGTATGGATACACACTCCAAGATCACGGATTTGAATGCTTAGTTAGGGGTTTATTAGTGGGTAGGTAGGGGATCTCAAAGTCCCCTACCTACTCTAGAGTTTTAACAACAAAATTTAGTCAGTTTTTCTTGTCATGAGTATCCGAGGGAAACCTTGGAGAGGTTGGTATAGGTGGAAGTGGCAGGAAAAGGAGTTTTTAGATGGCTGTTACATGGACAACGACAATAATTCACCGAAGTGTTTTTGGTAACAAGAGAATTGTTACCGCAGACATAGAAGCTACTGGCACGAGCACCGTCACAGCGACGGGAGATGCCTATGCTCCATCTGAGCTAGGTCTTACAGGCTTTGACATAGTCATGATGAGTGGATTCACCCTCAGTAATACGGGAGGGGCTACTCAAACAGCGGCACAGTCTGTGACTGCTGCTGATACAGGATATTTCCCTGTATATAACTATACCCAAGAGTCAATATCTACCCATCATCTGGGGCCAGCAGATCTGTCTTCGGTGGGTCCTAGCATTGTTGCTACTGGCATCAATATAACTGGTGCCAAGATAAGGCTCATGGCAGTAGGTTACTAGTTTTTACAACTGAATATTGGGTTTTGGGGTGGTACGAGTCAGCTCGACTACTGAATTTTTGACTAGAATTAGAAAAATGGGGTAGTCGTTTTGGCTACCCCATTTTGTATTGGAGAGATATGGCAAGACGTAACTGGACACAGTGTAAGTGCGGAGCAAAGTTGCACGTGAAGAAGGGCGAAAAGATGTGTTATCCGTGTAGGGTTAAGGAGAGGAAAGAATAGGGTAGGGTTATGAAAAATTTAAGTTTATTTATGGGCAAAATAAGACCTCAAATTTTCTTAGCACTATGTATTTTAGGAATAGTGGCGATATTAGGAATTTGGCACGGTCTTAATGAGGTCACGGTTGGCTGTATAGCGGGTATAATTGCGTTAGCAAAAGATGTTTTACAGGTAGATTCTGGTAATGGGGCTGAGGAAGAGTAGGGGGTTAAGGTATGGTGGAGGAGCAAGAATCTACAAAGGAAGAAGTTGGTTTAACAAGGAGAGAGTTAGAGACTGAGCTTGTAGGTGCGAAAGCTAAAATTGTAGAGCTTGAAGCAAAGACTAAAACTACACTTACAGGCTCTCAATTTCTGACAATCGTACTCGTAGGCCCGTTATTTTTGGCTTTCGTAACACTTGGAGTGTTGATTGTGTGGAAAACGACATCAAAACCTGCAGAAATTGCGCCACACCTGGATATAATTCTTGTAGCGTTCGCAATTTTCGCCAATCCTGTGACGGCAGCGGCTGGTGTGATTGTGGGTATGATGCAGGATGACGTGAGAAAGAAGAATGAGGAAAAGTAAGTGACTGAGTAGACCGATTGTCTCTAAGGAGTAATCATGAGTGACGATAAACAAAAGAAATTTAGAAATAAAAAGTTTTCTTTGCGTCTTCCTTCTTTTACAAGTATTAAGCTGGGGGGATTTGGGTCTTTTAAGCTCCCTGTTTTTGGGAAAATACGTAATCCTTTCCCGACAGGGCTTTATCTTGGTGGCGGGAAACTAATTGTAATTTCTCTTGCTACCGTGTCTCTTGGATTCGTAGCGTCTATGTTCCTTTTGCTAAGTAAAGGAGAGCAGGAGATTACTTGGCCCATGACTGGGGCGGTTTACGAAGCTCCTAGTATGATTGGGGCCAGAGTTGTAGACGAAGAAACTCCTATGGAAGCCTCACAGACGTTGCAGATTAACCTTCCAGGCGGAATACGCCTGGATGAGATTAATCTGGTAAACATTTCTCTGGGTAAGGCTGCTCTAGCTACTGCTTTTCAGATTGCTGGAACTAGTACGGCTTACATTGTTGTTGATGATTTAATAATTAAAAATTCAGAGTTCCCAAGTATGGACTTTGCGAATTCTGAGTTCTACGCCATTAATGCAACCACCTCTGTAGTAGCTGCAGGTCATACTTTTAACATGACGGCTACAACTACTCTCTCAGACATCACTATTGGTAGTGGTAGGGGTGTTGCTTCTTACGATGCTAAGGACATGGTAGTTGACAGAATTATAATTGAATGCACAGGCAGTTCAGATTGCGTCATTGATACGATAACTATTGATGGTGTCAAAACATGGATAGGCACCTTTGACTTGGATTATGTTAAAGCCGGAACACTTACCCTAGAAACCCTTAGAGTTGGTGATGATGGAGACATTAATTCGGCTGATCTTGTGATTAACAGTACAGTTTATTTCACCTCTGTAACGGATGGCGTGGTAGAGGAGCCTGTAAATATAAAATAGGCTGAGGGTATTATTAATAGGTTAAGGTAAAGGGAGAGAGAGATGGTTATTTTAGGAGCGATACGTTTGGGATTGGCAATAGCAAGTAGGTTGAAAGATATGGAGGATCGTATCTCATTATTAGGTACGCTGACTTTAGCTGTGGGTGATGATGGAAAAGTTACGCCTATTGAGTGGGCTACTATAGGTAAACGCCTAGGTGTGTTTGATGTTAAGTAAATTGATGTCCTGGTTTGTTGGAAGAAGCGGTAAATTGAAGGGCCATGAATTTGGTGTAGTCAGGTTTGGCCCCCAAGAATTGCCTATGGTTCCTTTCAAGCATCCTCATATAGGAAAGGTTAAACTTTTTTATGTGGACGCTAAGGTCAGGGACAGACTGTCAAAGGTAAATAAATAATGCCAGCACCTACTTTACGTACAAATATTGAATTGATGCAGCCCCTACCTAATTACAGGGGGTTTACCACTACTACTTCTAGTGCGTCTGCTACTACTGTTATTGATGTTTCCTCTGTTATGGAGGAAGCCAACAGAATCACATTCGTAGTGGAGTTAGGGGATCTGTACATCAATTTTAATGGTGCGGCTACCAGTGACGGTACTTCTATGATAGTTCCAGCCGGGACCGGTTATACAGAGGAGATGATGCGGATAACTGGGTTGATTTCAATTATGCGGGTTGGGACTACAAATGGTCGTATTCGTGGTTGTGTGTGGGGGAGGTAGGTGACTTATCCACACGCAGGAAAATCTGATGAAGTAATAAAGCTTCGCCTAGATATAGAGTTGATGCAGCCGTATGAGGCTTTTAAACCTTTTACGTTGACCACTAGTGGAGATACCGCAGAAACGATTTTTACAGTTTCAGAATTTATGACAGAAGCGAATCACATTACGTTGGTTGTTGATCGGGCAGATATGTATATAAATTTTAACGGAGATGCCACAACATCTGGTACTTCTATGTTGCTCCCCGCTGGTACTGGGTACACAGAGGAGTTCATTAGGCTGACTGGGAAGATTTCAGTGGTACGTGCGGGTTTATTAAATGCGAGGATAATTGGTGCTGTTTGGGGCACAAACTAATAGAGTTATGGGGGGCTTAGAATGCCATTAGACAAAGGTTTTGAGTTTCGTTTTGGGGAGCACGAATTTCGGACAGTACGGGAATCGATTGCTGCTCCAGTTAAGTTTGTTCCTTTTAGTAAGACTTTAGCAACTACTAATACTGCTGAGGATTTGTTGACCACTGATCCTGATGTACCTGCGTATAATTTGGTTACTAATCCCCATATGGTTGGCAGCGGGACTCCTCCTGCAGGATGGACTGCTGTCAGTGCTACGGTGACTAGGGTAACCACTACTCCTAGGGTAGGCAGTCATTCCATGTCAGTTGAGACAGGCAATGCGGTGGCTGCTGAGGGTGCTTACTTTGAAGCAGCAGATATTCCACCCGGGAATTACGCCTTATCTGTCTATTTGAGGCGTGATGGTGGGGGGACTGCATATGTTAGGGCTTCCAGTGATGGTGGTACTACATTTACTAATGGCAATGTAGTCACTATGGCAAATAACTGGAACGGTAGAAGTACAGTATTTCATAAGGTTAAGACTACCGAGACGAGTATTAGGCTTTATGTAGTTACCAATACCCAACAAAATATCACGTACTTAGTAGATTCTGCTCAAATAGAGCCATCGTGGCACGTAGTTATGGGGAGTGGAACTTCAACTAGGGATCCCAATCCTCCCGTAGCGGCAGTTACTGCAGTTGTAGATCCTCTCAGTGACAGATTCTCACGGTGGCTTGGTACTACTGATGCGTCTAATTCAGTTCGTGAGCCAGGATTGAATGAGATTCATTACGTATATATGTGGGCAAGCCATGATACCTACGTAGATTTTGATAGGACGGTAGCTATTCGCACGGCTACTCCGTTGGGATATTATTTGACCGCTGGGATAGCCTATGCCCTAGATATACATAAAATAGTTAAGAATAATATTTCCTTTGTTAATGCGTCAGGAAGTGAAACACCTAAGGTCATCGGTTATGCGATGGGCTTTTAGGGAGGATCCTAGATGGGACTTTTCAATGTATATACAGTTTCGAACGCCTACAGGAGTGATTATTTTCAGTATCTGAGCGAACAGTGGGCAAACGACACCGATGAATTCACTGGGGCTTGGAATCGTAGCAGCACTTCTTTAATTACTCGTGTCAAAACTGATACGGATATGCCGAAGGCGCAGATTGCATTAACGTCTAACACGGCTGCACGTCTTCGAACTATTTTTACTTTTAGGGCCACTCCCGGTAAGTTTACTGGAGCGGGTTCTACTACCATGGTTCGGGGTACTTTCATTGAGTGGGAAGCTAAATTATCTAATGTAGCTAACGTAGATAACTCCATTTTCTTTATGGGAGTGAATGCTTCTGCATCAGCTACGAGAGCAACCACTAATTTAATTGCATTTGGGTTATCCAGTGATAGTTTAATGGCTGTTTCTGATAATGCGGGTACTGAGACTACCACCGCTATTTCAGGTATAACTTTGGCTGATCGTAATATGTATCGTCTGTCTATAACGGGTGGACAGATAGAATATTCTGTTAATGGAAATATTCTGGCTACTCACACTACTAATATTCCCGATGTAATTGGGTATCTTCAATTTAACCACGATACAGAGGCAGGGGCTTCTAATTTAGATATAGGTTTTGTTCATGTGTTTTATCGTGGTGTTGAGGATACTAGATCCTTTTAGGGGGGGCTATAGATGCCTGTTGATCTGAGACAAATATCATTTTATCCGCTAAAGCGGCAATATATCGTTAGTGATTCTGAGCCTGGAATAGAGGTCGTTCAGAGCGGAAGCGGTGCCTATTTAAAATGCACTGATGAGAATGATGCGGTTGTTTTCCAAGTAGCGAATGATGGATTAATCTCATCTGCTGCTGGAGCGGCTGAGTATTCGACACTCCAGTCCTCCTCTGGAACTCCAATCACACTGGTTGCTCAGGGATCCAATCAGGATGTGCGGTTTATGCACACCGCCAACAGCACTGCCAATGTGATGATGTTCCTTGACGGGGCCACCAAGCATATGAGTATAGGTGGTGCCCATGACTCTACTCCTGACAGTAGGCTCCATGTTTTTGGTGCTACCGCAGGAAGTGTTACAGCAGTAACAGATACAATCATAACTGCTGAGAATGATGATAATGCTTTTATCAGCCTCTTAGCTCCAACCTCTAGCGGAATTCTATTCGGAGATGTGGCTGATGCGGATATAGGCCGTATCACCTACACCCATTCTGATAATGCTTTAAATCTTTATGTATCTGCTTCTCAACAGTTTGCTTATACCGACGCTACTTTGCAGTTCAAAAAGGCTACGAGTCTTACAACCAGTGCTGGTGCATTAACTATTGCCCCAGTATCGGGTGCTCATTTAGATCTTACTCTGGGTGGTGCGGGTGATCTTAGGGTAAACACAAGTCAACTCTATGTGGACACGAGTGCTGCCAGGGTTGGTGTGAATACGGCTACTCCTTCTGCTGGGTTAGAGGTAGTGGTTTCTGAATCTGCTACTGTCCCTGCTCTTATGGTTCAGAATTCTTTTAATGCTGCTTCTAATCAGGTAGCAGTTTTTAGGGGGTCTAATAGAGGCACGGCTGCAGATAACGATAGTTCTTACATCACTTATGAGATGGAAGATTCGGCTGGAAATATGGTGGAAGTTGGTCGCCAGATATGGCAGATCAATGATGTAACCAGCAATACGAAAGATTCTAAGTTCACCTGGCAGGTTATGGTGAACAATACTTTAACTGACATGTTGGAGATTAGTTCTTCAGCCGCTGCTGTACCAACTGCCACGTTTGCCAGCGGTGATGCCATATTCAATGACAATGTTTCTATTAGATTAGGGACTGCTGGTGTAGAGGCCGATCTTTCTTCCAATGGGACCGATGTTAAGTGGGAATTTGCTGCTACTGCTGATCTTCTCATTGGTAGAGCTAGTTCACCTGCTCCTGATGGGCTTGTACACATATGGGCAGCGACTGCTGGTTCGGTGCAAGCTCCTACGGATTCATTGCTCACTCTTGAGAAAGATGACAATGCATACATTACTTTTTTGGCTCCTACTGTCAGCGGTATTAATTTTGGCGATGCTGCCGATAATAATGTTGGTAGTATTACTTATACTCATTCAAGCAATACTTTAAATACCACCATCAATGCCGCTTCCCAGTTAAATCATACTGATGGGGCATTTGCCTTTGCCAAAGCCACAACGGTCAGTACTTCTTCTGGAACTCTGACTATAAATGCATTCACCGCTGGCGGTGCCATAAATTTTGCTAGTCAGGCAATGACTAGTGTAGATATAAACTCTGGGACTATTGGCGGGGTTACGATTGATGGTACTTCTACGGCTACGGCTGATGTTACTTTCAATGACAATGTAAAAGTGACATTAGGCACTGGTGGAGATGTAGATGTCTACTATGACGCTACTGATATGGTCATCAATACCCGGGTTGCTGGCACTGGAGATTTAGTAACACACAGTCAGATTGTCTGGGGTACTGGAGTAGCTGTAACAGCCGCTGACTATTCCATAGGCAGGGATGCTGATGGTACGAATCAGATGCATCTTAATGTGCCCTCCAGTTCTGGATGGGAATTTTCGATAAATGACACTGCCAAGCTCACTTATGCTACTGGTGCATTTAACTTTACTGAAGCTACTTCGATTACCACTTCTGCAGGTCAATTGACTATTGATGGTGCTGGTGGGGTTGTTATTAATGAGGACGGAGATGATGAGGATTTTCGCATTGAGACTAATAGCAATGCCAATACCTTAGTTATAGATGCCAACACATTTGGTGGTACGGGTTCGATTGGACTAGGAAATGCAGTAGTAAATACTGCTTACCTACGAATAGCTCCCATAGCGATTACATCGACTGCTGACCAGCCGTATGCTGCGGTACGAATCGCTCCTGTTGGTGTAACGGTTCCTAGTGGAACATCCTCAGTAGTCTCTAGCCTTACTGTAGTAGAGCCAGTTATATCTGCCACAGGCACGGTGACGGTTGCTGCTACAGTTTATATTCAGAATGCACCTACTGAGGGTACTAATGATTATGCTCTCTTTGTAGATGCTGGGGCTACTCGACTTGATGGAACCTTAACCGCTAGTGGCGGCGGAGCACTAACTGGAACATGGTCTGATCTTGGAACTGTAAGCACCATAGATATAAATGGTGGGTCTATAGATGGGATTACATTAGGGACTAATGCTGCTGTTACTCAAGCTGTAATTGATGATATTGACCTAAACGGCAAGGTCATCACCATGACAGGCAGTAGCAGCGACACGGCAGTATTCACTGCTGGCACTAACGGCACGTTAAGTATAGTAACCACTGACGCTGCCGCTGCCGCCGCAAATATTCAGATCACTGCTGATGGCACAGTGGACATAGATTCGGCTGGGGTACTCACATTAGATTCTGGAGCAGCTATTAATTTAGAACCTGCAGCAGGGTCAGCTATTCTTCTTGACGGGACAATCAGCATTGATGGCGGTGCAGTGACAGGGGTGGTAAGTATTTTCCAAACCGATGTAAAAATTGGTGAGGATGATGAGACCAAGATAGATTTTGAGACTGTTAACACTATTAATTTCTATGTAAACAATGCTAAAGATTTAGTTTTATCTGAAAATGCCTTAACTCCCGGCACAAGTGATGGCACTGCTTTGGGAACTACGTCTCTGATGTGGTCTGACTTATTCCTAGCAAGTGGGAGTGTAGTCAACTTCAATAATGGAGATGTAACGCTCACTCATTCAGCTAATACTCTTACCTTAGCGGGGGGGACACTAGCTGCTGCCGCCATAACAGGCACCACGATTGATGCTTCGACTGACTTTACGATTGGAAGTACGGTTATTACAGACGATGTAATAACTTTCACCCCAAGCTCCAGCGATACCGTAACACTGACCTCTTCTACAAATGGAGCCTTTTCACTTGTAACAGTTGATGACGCTGCGGCAGCAGCTAACATTCAGATTACCGCCGATGGGACAGTAGATATAGATTCTGCAGGAGTGCTGACCTTAGATTCTGGTGCCGCTATTAATTTAGAGCCAGCGGGGGGATCTGCCATTCTGCTTGATGGGACAATCAGCGTTGACGCTGGGGTAGTAACAGGCGCAACAAGCATTACATCCACAGCATTTCTAGGGACTCTTGATGGAGTTGTGGGAGGGAATACTCCCGCTGCAATTACAGGCACAGCCATTATAGGCACAACAATAGATGCCACTACCGATTTTACTATCGGTTCTCTTGTTATTACTGATGATTCAATAGTAATGACTCCAACTGCCAGTGATACAGTAACTATTGCTGGTGCCGCTAATGGAGCCTTCTCTATTGTTACTGTAGATGCTGGTGCTGCAGCGGCTAATATTCAGATTACTGCCGATGGAACGGTAGATATAGATTCTGCGGGTGTTCTCACTCTGGATTCAGGAGCGGCGATCAATCTAGAACCTGCGGCAGGGTCTGCGATCCTTTTGGATGGAACTATAAGTGTCGATGCGGGGGTGGTCACTAATGCGACTAGTATTACTTCAACAGATTTTGTTGGAAATATAACTGGAACCGTTCTTACTGCGACTCAAAACAGTATTACCACCATGACGGGTTTGGTTACCACTGGAGCTTTGAATGCTGGTTCTATCACCTCTGGATTCACTTCTATAGATGTAGGATCAGGAGCCATAACCACAACTGGCACCGTTACGACTGGTGCGCTTGCCATAAATGGCAACATTACTACAGCCGCTGCTCGTACCTGGACTCTGTTGGATAACGATGCCACTGCTCTTAGTTTTGATGCTTCTGGTAAAACAGGTATGCTCGTTTTTGATACTAGAAATGGTTCTGAACGAGTAACTCTGAGTGGCAATGTGTTGGTATCTGGAGACTTTGAGGTAGCTGGTTCTAGTACAACAGTCAGTACGACTGTCATAGTTGCCGATCCATTAGTAGCTCTGGCAACGACTAACACTGGCAATGCAGTTGATATTGGATTTTTTGGTAGGTATCGCACAAATGGTACAAACCTCTACACAGGGTTTGTTTGGGATGCAAACGTTTCCAAGTACATTCTTTTCCATGGAAATCAGGCTGCACCTGACACAACTGTAAACACAGGTGGAACAGGGTACACCGCTTCTACACTAGTTCTTGGAACTCTTGAGTCATCGAATATTGCTGCCCATACCTTAACGGGTAAGCTGACTGCTGGTTCTGTAGAGATAGAAGGATCAGGTTTCGATATAAATGGCGGAGATATGACTGGTGTCACTATCTCTGGAGCTTTGACATGGTCTGCTGCCCAGGATTTAAACAATCAGGCGTTAACTAATATCAATGTGGATTCGGGTGCTATAGATGGAGTAACTCTAGGCACTAACTCTGCAATAACTAATGCAGTTATTGATGATGTGGCTATCAATGGCAAGGTAATCACTATGACAGGTAGTGCCAGTGATACTGCGACCATGACCGCAGCCACTAACGGTGCTTTTTCTCTCGTTACGGTTGATGCTGCTGCCGCTGCTGCAAATATCCAAATCACGGCAGACGGAACAGTGGATATAGATTCCGCTGGAGCATTAACACTGGATTCTGGGGCTGCGATTAATCTGGAACCTGCCTCTGGGTCTGTAATCTTGTTGGACGGCACAATAAGTGTTGATGCTGGTGTAGTAACGGGAGTTACGGCGTTTACCTCCGCTACGATTGATGCTACTACTGATTTTACGATTGGTTCCCTTATTATTACTGACGATCAGATACAAATGACTCCAACTGCCAGCGATACAATAACTATTGCTGGCGCAGCTAATGGAGCCTTTTCTATTGTTACCGTCGATGACGCAGCGGCTGCTGCCAACATTCAGATCACTGCTGATGGTACGGTAGACATTGATTCAGCGGGAGTCCTGACATTAGACTCAGGTGCTGCTATCAATATAGAACCTGCGGGTGGGTCCGCTATTTTACTTGATGGCACTATTAGTATAGATGCGGGAGTGGTGACCGGGGCGACCAGCATCACTTCTACGGCATTTCTAGGTACTCTTGATGGCGTTATAGGAGGAAACACCCCTGCGGCGATTACAGGTACAACCATTGATGCAACTACTGACTTTACTATAGGTAGTACGGTTATTACTGACGATGTAATCACATTTACTCCAAGTTCTAGTGACACTGTAACTATGACCTCCAGTACGAATGGAGCCTTTTCCTTAGTTACAGTTGACAATGCCGCTGCTGCTGCAAATATCCAAATTACAGCGGATGGAACTGTAGATATAGACTCAGCGGGTGTTCTCACTCTGGATTCAGGAGCGGCTATTAACATAGAACCTGCTGGTGGTTCTGCCATTCTGCTCGACGGAACTATCAGTATTGATGCAGGTGTGGTTATTGGAGCAACCAGCATCACTTCCACTAATTTTGTAGGAACTGTCACTACAGCTACTCAAAATAGTATTACCACTATGACGGGCTTGGTTACTACAGGAGCCTTGAACTCAGGTTCAATAGCCAGTGGGTTTGGGGCAATAGATATTGGTTCGGATAACCTAACTGCCACAGGCACGATATCGCTGGGAGCGACCAGTTTTAACGATCAGAACCTGACAAATGTAGGGGGCATAGCATTAGATACGATTACTTCTGATGCTGGTGCTGGAATCACTATTACGCCTACTACGGATACTTTCTTTTCTAATGGTACTGGTGTGGTAATAGGACATACGGCTCAGTTGACTGTTTCCGCTGCAGACGGTGCTACTCCCCGTCAACCAGAGTTTCAGATAGCTGGAACTGTAGGCACTATAGATGGGGCAGCATTGATTACCACCTTCAATACGAATGGGGCGGGTATTGGGAACGCATCGACATTGAATTTCGCTAAGAGTAGAGGCAGTTTTGGTACTGTTGGCACGGCAGTGGGGGTTACTGATTCTCTTGGTACGATAGTTGCATATGGTGATGATGGTACTGATATGTATTCACCTGCCGCAGCCATTCATTTTGAGGTTGATGGCACAGTTGGAACGGGTGTAATGCCAGGGAAAATAGCGTTCTACACGACTCCAGCTAGTTCAGAAGCTTTAGCAGAGAGAGTGCGTATTGATGCTCTTGGTCGTGTCTTTATAGGGGACACTACTATTGGCACTTCGGTAGATATGGATACAGCGGGATTGGTCATAAATCAAGCAGGTGGGGATAAGCATATATTGGCTCTTAAATCATCCGATGTGGGTCATGGTATGACCACCGTTGCCGAGACTGATACTTATGGTTTTATTGAGAAGAGCGATACTATGGGTGGTTTACGTATAGAAGGTCTTAAAGCTTCTGGTGGCACTCATTCTGGATTATCCATGAGGGGTGTCATAGATGGTACGCAAAACAGCACTAAAGGGACTGCTGGGACTGGCACTATAACTTTAGATACTGCCATTAGGAATGGAACTGGGGTAACAGCAGTAGGAGCTAACGGTAATATATTTTCTATTCGAAATAATGGAGCGACTAGGTTCATATTTGATGCTGAAGGCGATTTTTATTCAGATGCCAGTATCAATGCTGATTTCTACGATGACTACAATGACCCTGTGCTAGTAAGAGATTTGGATTTAGCCATTACGCAGCGGTTTGATCAGTGGACTCAGTACAACAGGGCAGATGTGGAGAGAGCCAAGTTAGTTCACTTCGATGAGAAGGATCAGCCCTTCGTTAACTGGACTAGGGTATGGAAGCTCCACAATGGTGCAATCTGGCAATTATATGAGAAAATGGAGAGGTTAGAAGAAGAGAATAAGTCCTTGAAAGAAAATCTCTCAAAGATGTTGACGGAGGGTTAAATGGGAATCTCTCTATCAGGTTTAACTGAATCATCTACTGGAAATCTGACCATCTCTGCTGGATCAGGTAATGATGTCCTGATTGGGAATGGTTCAACTCAGATTTTTATAGATGGCGGCACTGATACTTTAGGTATTGGTGGCACTGCGGTATCAGGATCACGCCTTAACATCGAGACTGGGGCGGTTGCCCTAGATTTTATTACTTCTACTGGCACGGCGGTCAATGTGATCGCTGACACTGTCAATGATACTAGCGGTGCAGCTACGCTTGCTATTGTTCCTACTGTCCAGATAGGGGTAATGACATATACCTCTACCAACTCTATGACTTATACCGACACAGCTTCTTTATATATTGCTGGGATTCCCGCTGCTTCCACTAATGTAACGTTCACGAATGCTGCATATGCGCTCTGGGTTGATGCTGGAGCAGTTAGATTTGATGATCGCACATTCTGGATCGGTGGCATCGCTTACGAATTTCCCGCAGACAATGGCAATGCAAATGAGATGTTGTTAACTGATGGGAGCGGGAACCTTTCCTGGTCGTCAGTAGCCAGTGCTTCCGTGGCTACTACGGTAACGGTTACAGACAATGAGGACACAAATGAGAACAATCTGATTCCATTTGTAGCCAACGCAGCTACTTCTACTGGCAATCATGGACTGGAGATGGATGGAGATTTCACCTACAGTCCCAATACAGGAAGGCTTACTGCTACCCAGCTATCTGGAACCCTGCAAACTGCGGCTCAAGGTAATGTTACTAGTCTTGGAACTTTGACTGGGTTGGGTTTATCGGGCGACATTTCACTTGCTGCTGCTGCTATCGTTTGGACGAGTGGCGCAACTACCGTTGGTAGTGAATATAGTATTCAGCAAGACTCTGCTGGGACTGACCATCTTCAGTTTAATGTGCCAAGTGGTAAGGGATTCAAGTTCTCCATAAATGCTGTTGAAGAGGTTATTTGGTCTACAGGGGCACTTGCTTTTCAGCAAGCAACGACTCTCAGTACAACGGCAGGTAACTTAACTCTTTCTGCTGCTACTGGAGCGGATGTACTGATTGGTGATAACGCTACGATTTTATATGTGGATGGTGGTACAGGTACTGTAGGTATTGGAGCAGCAGCCACTGCGATCAATCAGGTAAAGATTGCAAGTGCACTTGAAACTGCAGACAGCAATATGCTCTACGCCTATAGGAGTTACACGGACGCTACCAATAACACCATTCAGGGCATTAGGGTAGAGCAACAGAGAGGTAGAACCAGTGCAGCCTTTACAGGCAGTTCTCTTGGTATAAAAGTCACCAATCAGTTAGCGGATGGCAACAGGCAAGCATGGACTAGAGCGGTTGGTGGTTTAGTTGGCGTTGATGTGTTGTTGGGTTCTGGTGGCGCAAACGCTACAGGTACTGTGACGGCAGCGGTAGGATTTAACTCCTATATTACGATGGCTGGCTATGGTGCTAATGCGACTACCACCAATTATATAGGCTTTAGGGACGCTGGCTTGGGTAATGGGACAACTACCAATAGGTATGGTTTTTATGTAGCCGAAACTTCTGGAACAGTTACCAACAATTACGGACTTTATGTAGAAGAATTAACTCAAGGTAGCTCCCTAGACTATTCTATCTATACCGCTGGTGCTACGCCAAGCTATTTTGGTGGCAATGTAACTCTAGCTGGCAGTAGTAATAACAACACTGTCTTAGATATACAGGTTCCCGGTACTGGTGATCCGACAATAACCTTTACTGGTGCTGGTACTTCAGTTGATTGGCATATAGGTGTTGATAACAGTCATGCTAGCGAGGGTTTATATCTTGGTAAGGGAACTGCGGTTGGAACTGATGCTTATATAAGACTTGATGGAAGATACTCTGCTGGGAGTTTCCTAATAGGGTTGGCCCATGACCCTGCCGCTATCACTTTAGCTGAAGCATCTAATTCTCGTCTATATATGACATACATTGCGGGAAATACCGTAAGGTTCACTGGCGGCACACAGATGACTTCAGTAGACGGGTCTACTCTTTATGTAGATGCACCCAGTCTTGTAAGTGGAAATAATGCTGCCATAACAATAGATGCATATAACACTATCTATACAAAAACTCCTCGTGAAAATGATGGTTACGTTGCCCTCACTACTGCCGCAGCAATAAGAATTTCTGATGGCGGCAATGCTAGTCATCCCGCTGCAAATAACATTGGTTTATATGTAGAAAGTTTAACTACTGGTACTAATGATTATAGTGTTTATACTGCTGGTACTACACCAAGTAATTTTGGTGGGGCCATCCACGCTGACGGTGCTATAACTGGTGCTAGTTCATTGGATATTGCTGGTAGGGCTGCTATCGGTTCTGGCGCAAGCGTTGGAGCAACTACTGGGCTGCATGTCAACGAGCAACAGACAGACCCTGCTGGCCTTGTAGGAACCATCTCGTACATTATTCCCACACTGTCTTCTGGAGCGAGTGCGAATATCTTTCAAGGCTTCCGTGTAGTCAACGATCTACGTGGTAACCAGAACTATACAGAGACAGAGAATGGGGCGCAGACAGGGAATGCTGGCATCAGCATAGATATGATTAATCGGGCTACTGCCACTGTCACTGAAATGTTCGGAGTGACTGCCCATATCAGGAAATTTTCAACTGGAGCGGTGACAACCGCAGCAGCTTACAAGGTCGGAACTTGGGGAAACTTCAACTCAACTAATGCCATTACTACTTTAAGCGGATTGCATGTTACCAACCCGACTGCGACAGGAGGGATAACTACCCTCTATGGTATCAAGATAGATGACCTGACGACTGCTGGTACGGAGTGGTCAGTCTACACTGGTTCAGCCCCAAGTTATTTTGGTGGGTCGGTTACTGCAACTAGCACGATTTCCCATACCGGGGCATCCCACAACCACGAACTCGATGGTAGCGGCGGCTCTGTCTCGCATCTAATCTCAAACACCGGGACGGCTGCGAATGATGTGGCGTATCTGGAGTTAAAGACCGCAGGGGTTACTCACGGGACATATACGGCTCCACATGTTCGCTTTACCACTGGCGCAGGGGCATCACCACATAATTGGTACACAGGCACTGACCTGACGCAGTACGAAGCTGACACGTTCCATATCGGGACTGGCACTACCGTTGGGAGCAATGCGAGGGTTTCCATCAGTAGCCAGAATGGTCGTAATGTACCGGGGTTCCGAATAGACCCAACAGACTGGACTTCTAGCGGGACGACCAGCGATGTGGGTGGGTACACGTTCAGAACTCTGGCGCATAACATCACTTGGAGCAGCGACCCAGGTGATAACAATGGGGCGAAGTGGCAGATTAACTCGATGGCGGGCGGGACGATGGTGAACAGTTCCTCCGCTCAGACGTTTGGTTCGGCGATGGGAGCGACTACACTTCACGTCACCCCGCCTTCGGCTGGTTCTAACATCACGTTCACCCACGCTTCGGGTATCAATATCGCCAACGTCGCATCGGCAGGGACGACCACGAATCTGTACGGCATATATATTGATGACCTGAGTGGCGGTGCCACTAACTATGCTATTTATACCGCTGGGAGTGATGCCGTTAGTCTTGGTGGTGTCGTAACTATTCGTGGTAGTCAATCGTACCTTGAAGTTTTGGAGGCTCCTCAAAATAATGGTGTAACCATAAAAGGGAACGCTAATCCAGCCTTGCTTATTCAAGAAGACAGTCAAGAACAGTGGATACTCTATGGTGCTGGTAGTGGGTTATATTTGAAGCGGGATGGGACTATACAGTGGGCTTTCTTTGCAGATGGTGACATGCACCCCTACGGTCATATAAGGATGAAAAATAGTAAAGCTATTTATGATGTAGGAGCTAGTGGTAACAACTGGACGGCAAATGCTCTGACTATTACAGGTACATATAACGGTGAACAGAGTCTCCAGGTTTGGAATACGGATAATGATGTGTCACACACAACCTCTCATTCACTGCTGTATCTGGTGACTTTTGGGTCAGGCGACTCTAAAATTAAATACGCCACTGGGGTCAATTTTTCACATGGAATTGACCATAGCGAAAGCCGTTGGGTGCTGTCTCGTGGTCATGCTCTTGGCAGCACTGATGTCATGCGTGTTACTACTGCCGGGGCAACTACATTCGACTCCGTAGGTTCAGAGTTTACCCCTGACTATGTTTGTGATAGTTGTGGCAGGGCCGAGATAGAATCCTTTGAGTGCTGTGGCACAGTAGCATGGCATGATGATGTTCTGGCCCTCAGAGAGATGAAACTTAGCCAATCAGGTATTGACCATATGGCTAAACTTGGTGTCCTTGAGATTGATGGCCCCGATGATGCAGACCCCGGCTGGACGGGCATCAACTATCAGAAGGCGCAGTACTTCACTTGGGCTGGCATGTACCAGAACCGCCAGCGGATGGATGCTCAGTACGATGAACACGAAAGTCGTTTTGGTGAAAAAATACGGAAATTAGAAACCCTTCTCAAAAAGATGCTGGGTGAAAAAGAATATACCTTACTCATGGATCAGATTGAGTAGAGAATAATTTATTTAAAGGAGGTTAAGATGACAAACGATGAAGCATTAGAGATATTAAGGATTAAAGTAAATGCGGTAAATGACGCAATTAATGATATTAATAAATATAGAGCAGAATCAGTTAGCTGGCTTAATGATTATAAGACTACTGTTAAGGATTTAGTTAAAGCAAATGCAGTTACTGTAGGGGCTAACCTTTCTGCGTGGGAAGGGTTGGATAGCTAAAAGGTAGTAAAATAATATGATAGGGGAGATGTAACTTTTTATGTCTGATGTACATAATGAGGATATGATTCTTAGTTTGAACACCGCTCTTTCTAGTGTGAGAGAGGCATTGGATACAACTGTTAAAATTGAGCAAGATCCTAGTATGTCTACGAGTGATCGTAATTCCAATGTAGTTATAGTGAAAGCTGCCGTCGCCAATGCGATAAGTACTTTACAGAACTGTGGCAGTGAGAACTTTTTAGGTACTGCATCTCCCGATCCTCAGGTCACAACGCTCAATGTGATTGGGGCGGGTACTTTTGTGGCAGGTTCCGGTGATGTTAATTTACTTGCTGCGGCTGACTTTATGGATCATAATGGGGTTGTTACCGCCACTTCCGAAGAGGTGACCGTGGTTTGGGCTAGTTCGGATAGCAGTATAGGTCCTGTAAATTCATCTAGTGGTATTTTTACTCCGTTAGCTCCAGGAAATATCACAATCTCTGCTAGATATGTTAATGGAGCAGTCGCTAGTGTTCCGATGATTGTTACATAAGATGAAGTATAATGTTGTTAGGTTAGGGACGGAATTATTTTATAAAGGTTGGAGGTAAGGACATGGTTACGGGAAAAGCAGATATAAATGTAGTGTCGGATGATGAGGATAGGGGGCCATTGGTAGAGGATGAGGATTTTGCTGCAGCGAAAGCTTCTATAGAAGAGAAGGCAGAGAGTCTTGGTGACAGTCCTGAAGATGTACTGGCCTTTTTAGAGGCCGATGAGGATGAGGAATCAGAGGAGTCGTATTACGATTCACGTGTCCCTATTGCTAGGGATATACGTCCTGTGATTGCGGCATGGCATGAGTATAAGAATGCTATGGCGCAGGTCAAGACAACTTATAAGTTGTGGAAAATAGAAGCTAATGATCTTGGTGGAGAAAGTGATCAGCGTCGAGATGCAATAGTACAGAATGCCGCTAGGATTAAAAGGGCTTTGGATGTTATTGAAAAAGAACTTAAGGAAGTATTCCCTAAGCTAAAAGGAGCCGCTTTTTTGACCCGTTCTGAAATCATAGTTTTGCCTAGGTGGATGCATAAATTGTTAGGAATAACTATTGAAGCCAGTGCCGATGAACGTGAATCGGCCCAGGCAGACCTACAAAAACAATTGGATGGAGCAAACGAAGCAGAATGATACCCTGGGATTCAATATATCTGTGGGATAGCAGCGCAAATGCGTATGTTGATTTAGAGTTTTCAGCGTCGGATATTCCCGGCACTGCTACTGAAATCATGGGGCAGACTACGGATAAAATTTATCTGGGTCTGGACAGAAAGTTTCCCGCAGCTTTCTTTGAGCTAGATACTCTGGGTTCGTATAACGATACTCCTGATTATGAGTATTACAATGGATCTGCCTGGGCCAATCTTCCTTTACTTAAGACCTATGCGTTTGATGCGGATGGCGTAGTGCAGTGGAGAATGCCCAGTAATTGGTCAACTGTTCTTTTAGCTGGAATAGAGAATACAAATACTAACCTAAAATCAGGTTCTACTGGGGATACGACAAGTGGTACTGCTCGTTATTGGATTCGAGTAAGTGTTTCAACTGTAACAACTGCAGCTACTTTGTCTAGATCGTATCCTTTTCCCTCGTATGCTTATACTACTCCCACACTAATTTCTCAGTTTCTGCAATTACGGACTGATTTCTCAGCTACTACTTCGCCATCTAAAGCAGAAGTGGAGTCCTTGATACAGAGAAATGAGAGTCGCATAGACAGGTACTCAACGAGTTCATGGAAACCTAACTATAGGCACGAAGAGTTGTATGAGTTCAGTAGGTACGGACTTGTATTGAAGCGACAACCTGTACTCAAGTTCCTTGAATTAGCTGTTTGGGATGGATCTAAGTACAATGTTCTTACAGAAGGTAGGACCAGTGACTACTTCGTTGATCCCCAGACAGGTATTGTTCCACTAACTAGATTATTATCTATTCCTTTTACCTACACTAGAAGTGCAATCTACACTTGGGGATTTGGTGAGTTCAAGAGGGCTATAAGATGCAGTTATATATGGGGCACCGATACTGACGACAGTATGTACAACGTGGGTTACGGTCAGGTGGAAGATATTACGACAAAGTTTGTTGCGGCAGACATAATAACTAATTATGACTATACGACTCTCATACCTCAGGGTACTGACAGGTATTCGTTAGAGCAGAAAGTTAGTCAATGGCGTGAATCCTCTGAGGAACGTTTAGAGGAGCTACGCAAGGTCAGGGTTTGGGTCCCATGACTACTCTTACGTATACTCCCCGGGGATTTCCTACCGAGTTACTCAAGAATTTAGTGAGTACTTATTGGGATACTCGTGGCGGCAATATTACAAAACCTACCATCATTGAAAAACCACCTCCTGATTACCAGAGGGCGGACCTTAGAAATGATGGAGACCATCTTTTGGTTTCTTTGGAGGGGCAGTCTACTGAATATATAAGTCTTGCTTTTCAGCATGTAGCAAGAACCATAAATCTTGATGTTCAATTCAATGTTTTTACATCTCGTCAACGATTTTATGATTATGTTGACGAGGTCCAACGTATTATCTTTGCTAAACAGTTTGACCCGACTGATTATCTATTGGATGGATTCGAGTCTTATGCAAATACAGCGGCAGCACAGGCTGTTTGGGGGGATACCACAACCAATTCCACAATATCTCTTTTAACTAGTGCTAGAAAATACGGTACTAATTCAATGAGAGTAGTCGTAGGATCTGGTGGTAATGGGGAAGCTTACAGGGCACTGCCTACAGATGTTCCAAATCCCTATCCAAGAAGATTGCAACAAATAAGATTTTTCGGTAAGATTGATTCATCGTCAGATGTTATAGGTGTGACACTTAGACAGTCCACGAACAGGGGCAGTTTGTATCGAACATGGAATACGACTATCGATACTACAACTTTTAAGCAGTATGTCATAAATATAGATACAACTGCAGATGCGTCGGCGGGTACATGGGATCCTACGGTCATAGATGAAATTGCTTTTACGGGCTTAGCAGCGAACAGGACTTTTGATATAGATCATGTAGATTTGGCTACTAATGAGTTCCAGTTTTTACAATTTAATAGCTATAAAGAAAATGTTGATACCTTTAACTATTTCTCAGGTAATGTAAAATGTGCCTATCGGAGCCACGGGGATCCCGTGGATAAGTTGGAATAATGCCAAGTACCTTAAAAGTTGACCTAGCTAAAGATGCGGTAGAGCATACGATATCTAAAATTACTCGCAGTGTGTCCGAGATGATAGCTCCTCAGTTGGAGGACCAACTTGAAGAAGTAGCTAACGAAAAAATATGGGCGCATCCTCAGATCAAGGATAATAATATTCCTTCAACCAGTTTGGCTGCATCTGTGTTTTACGACATAAATCCTGATGGTAATATTAAATTGACTTTAACTATTCTCAATGATGAGATTGAGGGTACAAAAGATATTGAAGTGGATGAATATACTAGACATCAAGTTACTAAGGATCCTAAAGAGGTGGCTCTTGTTAGATCAACTACTGGCAGCTTTGAACCCAAAGGTGAGGGAAAAGTTTCCAGACATAAGAGAAGTTTGGTGAATAAGAGACATTTTCAATTAAAAGACGGGTCGTGGATCACTAGTTCAAGAGTTCCTGCTGAAATATTAAGTGAAGTAGTTGAAGAAACTCTCAAAGAAATCCTCGGAGGGGAGTCTAAATAATGCCACAAGGAAGATTTAGAGCAGATCTGGTCGATATAGGATGGGCACCAGAACATACATATGGAGTGAACCCACCCACTAGTGAATTGAGCACGGATGATGCTGGAGTATCAGCAAAAGCTCTATTCCGTCAATGGGGAATAGTTAATGGTGGTGTTAATCTTCCTAACCCCTCCTTTGCATGGACTCCGTTCTTTGGTATCGGTGTTGATAATAGGAATATGTTATTCCCGATCCAGGGTCAAGAGACTTTGGAGGGGGGAATTCCGTCTGCCATGCTTTGCCACGATTCGAGTCGAATGGCATTCGAGCAGATGTATGGGTTGATTTTCAATGCTTGGAATGCCGCTCTTACGACTCCTGTCGTAGTAACGTCTACTACTGCTACATGGGCCGATGCTACTGCTACAACAGGTATTTCTTCGGGAGTCCATCATATCACTTTCGCTTCCCCCACTACTCCCAGTGGCGGTAGCCTGTCATTAATAAATTTTGACGAAATGGGGCCACCGTTTGGGGGCACAAGAACCCAGGTTCAGTCAGATCCTCCTACCCACATAATTTTGGTTGGAAGTGCGGGAGAGGCTCCCAATCCCTGGGATTCCACGTGGGCGTATATAGGGGCCGACGCTGGATCAACCGGAAAAGTAAATGTTTATCAGGATAGGGATCTAGCAATTTCTGGCTGGAATGGAAAAGCACCTACAGGTGGAGCGGCTACTAGGTATTCTGTTCATAGTGTAGAACGGGATGCGGGGGCAGCAGAGAAAGCAGACGGTATTTTCAGGGGAACACATGCCACTGATCCTAAGACGGTTTACGTGCGTCCCACTCTAGTTCAGCCTTCGTTCGTACTTGGGGCTAAATTCCGGGCAGATGATGGTAGTAACTTCATAACTAACTATTCGGGTTGCAAGGTTTCTAGGTTCACCATTTCTATGGATGAGGGTGCTCCAGTTACCTTTAACTACGATTTCATTGCTCAGGATATGAAACATAACATTGGTGAGGATGACGGTACTGGTTCTGCTACGGATGTAGCTCGTTACCTTGTAAAGGGTACTGGAGCAGCCAATACTCTGGATATTCAACCAATGAGACTCTCACGGGTTGTTGAGCAGCCCTATTTCTTCACTGGGGCTGAGATTAAGCTACATGGCACCGCCTTTGCTAGGCTCAGGAGCTTCAGCATATCGGTAGATAATGCGCTTGATCCTAGGTATTACGTAACACAGAATGCGGGGGCTTCAGGTACTCTCCATGATAGGCAGATTCTCTATGAGATCCTTGAAGGCAGGAGAACTATTACGATATCTGGTTCTGTTGACATGGATAACACGGGTAGTGTTACTGCTGGAGGGACGGCTGGTCGCCCCACAGATGCTAAATTACTACAGTATGTCTTGAATCAGGGCTTTATGGACGCTGATCAGAGGGATATGCAAGCCTTGAAGGGCATATCAATTGAAGTAGAGCTTAGGAAGATAAAGGATTCTTCAACTGCTGCTTCTACAGGGCACGATAAGATACTTCTCACCCTTCCAGATCCAGGTACAGTCTCTGCAAATGAGGGTCAGACTTATGGGGTTGGATTGTATCTAAACAGTGCTGGGCACGCTATTCCGGCTCCGCCTTCTGTCCATATACCCGTAGATTTTGATGGTCAAGCAGCCAGTATGGGTATACAGTTTTTAGACAATGCAGCTTCCTAGAGGGAGGGTTTAAATGGTTACTGAAGATACTACTACTTCTACGGAACAACCTGTAGAAGAAGAAAAGGTTTCTAAGAAGTCGAAATCTAAGAAGTCTAAGTATGACTTTACAGAGAGTGATGTGGACAACATTACGAATATGCGTGTTCATATCGTTCGAGTCAAAGAGACTGACGATGATGGGAATAGGGCGTGGAAAGAATATAAAGTAGCGGCTACTGGAGAGAAGGCTGCTCTTAAACTTATCGGTCACAATAACTACGATCCATTCAATACGACTGATGGAGGTAGTTACGAAGACGAGTAGGGTTTAAAATTTACCCAGTTTTGTACTGGGAAGGTTTAGGAGAGGTGAAGGTATGGTAGAGGAGAAGCGGGGACCCGGAAGGCCCAAGAAGGTACAGGATCAAGGATTGGATGAGGAACAGGGGAATCAGCAGGGAAACGAAGAGGAGTTAAAAGAGGGGACGGATCCCTCTGTACTTTTTGCTGATTCGATTGAGCATAGTCTGGAGTTGCAGTATCAAGGCAAGAAGTGGACTTTTTATTACAGGGACATGACCTGGGGTGAAAAGAACGAATGCGTAGATGCTGCTCAGGTATGGGATAGCGGAGATTTCAGCTTTTCTATATCTAAATACTATGTAATGGCTCTACAGAAGATGCTTATTCGAAGCCCTGTCCGACCCATAACAGAGACTACTCTGTCACGGTTAAATCGTGAAATAGGGGAAGCTCTAACTTCCATCGTTCCTAACCCGATGGAGGTGGGTACGGTTGAAGCAATAAAAAAAGTATAGAGGATGAAGATAATGTAGCGGTAATGCGGTACAAGATGGAGATTCTGCTCCGGTTTTCGGGCTATACAATGGAGGAAGTGCACTCCATGTCCGAAGAAGGTGTGTGGAAAAGGTGGTTTGCAGCATCTTCATTTTGGCAAGAAACGCTAGGTGCTATCTTCGGTGGCTTGGGTTTGGGAGACGGATCGAGTGGATCCACCCCTCCTATGCCTAATTTAGACCCCCCTTCTAGCCCCAAGTCTCCATTTCAGGGGACTCAGGGGTCGAGTAGTACTCCTTATCAATTTCCCAATTCGTAATTGTATTTAAATTTGTATTTTTAGTGGGAGCATAGAATGGTTACTGCAGAGGGCACGTTAAATGTAGTCCATAAGATAGGGCAGGGCTTGGGTGAGTTTATGGGGGGTGCCAAGCTAGCGGGCCAGGGCAAACAACCCGAAAAAACGCCAACGGGCATGGGTATGGCTGGCGGCATGGGCATGAAGGCATTGCTGGGTACTGAAGGTTTCGGCGGCCTCAAGAAAACGATGGTGGGAATGTCTGGTCCCATTGGTAAGATGGGTGGGGCGATGATGAAGGGTGGGGTTATAGGCATAGCTACTGGGGCTATAACCGGGATAATGAGCATACTCTCTAAAGCTCTTGGTAGCAGTTCTATTTTTACTGGGGTAGCGGCCCAGTTCTGGAAAATTGCTGGTGTCATGGTGGATATGCTATTGATGCCACTTCTTCCTTATATGATGAAATTTATTCAGTGGATGATGTCCTCTGTTATGCCACAGATTATGAAGATATCTAGTGCTATTGGTAAGGCTTTAGATGGAGATATAGGGCCATTACTGTCGGCACTTGGTAGTTGGTATAAATTCATTTTTATGGATATCTACGCTAGGATTTTAAATGGTTTTGGAAGATTTCTTTTGGATATAATCGTTGTAGCCTTTAAAAACGCAAATCCATTACAGAAAGACACGACACTTAAGGAATATAGGGCAGAGAGGAAACAGAAGGAAAAGAAAGCAAAAGAGGAAAGTATTACTGGTGAAACGGGAACCCATAAAGAGGCTTGGGCACAAACCAAGCATCAAGCTAAGACAGATCTGCAAAATCTTGCAAAACCTTTTGTTGCTATAGGCAGCAAAGTACGAGAATTTGTCTCAAATATGGAATCGGAGGCCGACAAAACTGAAACGGGTTTAACCAAGTTTGTGGATAAGGAGAAGAATACTGGTAAGTCTTTTTGGAGTAGATGGTCGAATATCATGTATAAGTTCAGTATTCTTCCCAATATTAAAAAAGATACTGAAGGATTTATGACAAATATATCCGATGAGTCGGGCGGTGTCAGAGATTTTCTTTTTGGTTGGATCGGGAAAATAAATTGGGGTATTTTTGGAGCCATTGGAGGTAAAATTAAGGACGCTGCTTCGGCAGTATGGGGGTCTATCTCTGGATTCTTTACAGGAACAGGTGCTGATGGAGAAGAAGTATCTCCTTCTATCCCCGGCATACTTTCTAAATTAAATCCTCTTAATTGGTTTCCCAAGTTGACGGATTTTGGTGCGGGAATTGCGAGCTTTATTTCAAATGCAGCTTCGTCAGCATGGGGAGCTATTACGGGGTTCTTTACTGGCACAGATTCGGAAGGCAAACAAGCATCTCCCTCCATCCCTGGCATACTTAGTAAGCTAAATCCCTTGAATTGGTTCCCAAAGTTACTTGATATAGATATTTTTGGCACGGTATGGGGCGCAGCCACGGGTGTGTGGAATGCCATTAAGGGATTCTTTACTGGTAAAGATGGGGACGGTAAAGCTGTATCTCCCTCTATAACTGGCATACTTCCAGATATTCCCAGTCTTGGTGACATAATAAGCGGTATGGGAGACATTGCTGGAATAATAAAGCAAAAAGCGGTAGACATATGGAATGGGGTTAAAAAATGGTTCACTGAGACTCTTCCTGGAATGATACCTGGTATGGGTAGTTTTTCAAAGGAAGTTGAATATGAGATGCCCGGTGGAGCGACAATCACAACTTTTACAAAGGGTTCAGGAATTCTGGGTGCTCTTGAGAAGGTATTTGGTGTTGCAATGGATATTGCAGGAAAGGTGAAAGAATTCGCTCAGAAAATTTGGGATGGGGTTAAAACATTCTTTACTGAGACGTTGCCCGGTAAGATTCCATCGTGGTCTGAGATTGTAGATAAAGTAAAAGAGGTCTGGGCAGCTACTACAGATTTTGCTGGAGATGTGGGTACGTCGGTAAAGGAATGGGCAAAGGGTCTCTGGGGTAGTTGGAGTGACAAGACGGGCATTGCTGGGATAATTCCCAACATGATAGACAAACTAAAAAGTATAGATGTTATGGGATCTATCGGAGATCTTTTTAAAATTCAGGTTGAAGGTACTTGGTCGGAGATGGGCAAGCTTCAGGACAAGTTTGGTGGGACTAAGTCGTATAAAGGTAAAGAGGACGGGAAATATATATATGAGTTGGAGCTAGGTGTAGGAGATATACTCAAATTAATGGGTTCAATGGTAAAAGATCAGGCCATGAGACCCATAAACTGGTTAAAGGAAAAATATAATGCTTTAAAGACCTTCATGGCTGGTATTTCGCTGCCCGATCTGTCGTGGAGTAGTATCAAAGACACATTGAAGGACATGGTTAATCTTCTTATTGGAGGAATAAATAAGGCTATACTGTGGCTTATAGAGAAATGGAATAATACTATCGGTCTAATAAAAATTCCATTCACAGATTGGGGGTTTAAAATAGACAATCCCGAATCTTATCAAATACCCACGTGGCATACGGGTGGTATTGTCCCTGGGGGGCCGGGTTCTCAAATTCCAGCTATGTTGCAGGGTGGTGAGCAAGTGATCCCCCGCAGTCAGAGGCAAAATCAGGGAAGTGGTGGGGGAACTAATCAAGTATTTAATATAAGTATCAGTAGTACTTTTTCTCCCGGAGACATAATTAAGAGCATTACTCAATCGGGGGCTACGGATGAGATAGCCTATCTTAATACAGTGGGTTAGACATGGCTGGTGAAACTAAAGTAATTTTACAGGCGGCTAGTGATGCATGGATGGGAGTACGTGCAGATATTACTGCTATTCATATCGCTAATGGATATGGGGCCACGTCTCAGATACCACTGATACAGCTTAGTAATGGTTTGTGCATACCGAATGGAACTCACATACAGATAGCCGATAGTTTAGAGCCTGGTTTAAACGGCAATGTTTATCGAGTATCGAATTACCCAGGACATCTCAGTACCAGCTATTTCAATGGGAGCGATTTTTATTTAAGGGCCACAACTGGACACCCAGAAACAAGTGCATCAGTAATTGGTTTTGATGCAAGTGCTAGAGGGGCGGGGGGTGAGGTGGTGTGGTTTTTTGACGATGATGACCCTCGTAAGATGTATGGTCTTCCCTACCATTATGTAACTCATAAGGGAACTCATCAGGCGGCCTGGACTACTGGATCTCAGGCGGCGAGAAGTCGTAAATTTGCAGTTGATAATGATTACGGGCCGGAATTGACTGGTCAAGAATTTATATACAGAACAAAATGGGATTGGATAGCCCCAGCTTCTGCATCTTCGGGTGGTGGAGCGATACCCGGATATGGATTTGCTGACAGATCGGACTCATTTAAGACAGGGGGAACTCTTGTCTCCAAGTGTGAGGCCGTTAGTGGAGAAAATTATGAGGCTATAATCCACACTAATGCGCCTCATGGGGCAGAATCTGGAGATCTCTTTACTACTAGAGATTTTAATGTGAATAAATTAGGTTCTTTAGTGGTCGATATTGGGAGCGGTAATGTAAATACTATTCCAGACGTTACTTCCGTATTCCAGGTGTACTCTGTTCTTGATAAGCTGAGATTTACTGCCCACAAAACTGCCAATCAGAATCTCAAGACTCATTTAGCTCTTGATTGCACTACTACGGGTACTGCTACTTTTGGTGCAAGTAGAGGAGCCAAAGTAGTGTTTCCAGGAAAATCAACTCATTCCGATGAGTATTACTCAACTCCTTCTAGGATGCCCACTACTACTAAATTTCAGTTGAATGTGACCGATATTTCTCATTCGTTTAATGACATGGTAACTGTAACCCCGATGATGAAAACTTCTTGGGATGGGAAGCTTCACGAACAGATTCAAACTCTTGGATATAGCATTGGAATGAGAAAAGAGACCATGAAGCTCAGTGGAACTATGAGAGATACTGGCAATATAAGTGCTACCAACCTTAGAAAACAGGTTTTGATGAATATTTGTCGTACTCAGTGGTTGAAGATATCCGGTTTTTGGGGAGGTAAACCAGGGGTTAATAAAGGTAACGGATATCTGCATTCTAGTCCAGACAACACGAATTTTAAGGGCAAGGGTAATTCGGGTCCAGTAAATCCCAGATCTTATCCCTGTCTAACTATATATGATCCGACTGATCAGAGTTCCAGCAATAATCTGTTGGTAGATTTAAACCCTGATTCGGGATACAACATATATCGAGGGATAATAAAAAGTCTGTCTTTTACTCAGGTGGGGGGAAAACCTGATATATGGGATTGGTCTATGGATTTTGTGATTATGAGTAATGAAAAACCAGCATCAGGAACTTTGGATTATGAGGCTCCAGAGGAGGGGGAAGGTTAATGGCTCCCGTCTCAAATGAAGGATTGAAAGGTTTAGAGTGGAAAGTTGTTCTTTCCACTATCAGTGACTGGGAAGATTGGGTTACTAATGATGGTGTACAGACGTTAGCCGTGCCCGCATTTGGTCTTGATGATCCCAAGGCCGAAGAATTTGGAGATTACATATTAGAAGAGGCCGATAATACTCAATATACAGTAGCCAATACCGATGATTTAGGAAAGTTACAGCAACCCAATCATTATCAAGATAGTCTCCACAGGTATGTCATAGACAAGACAGCTAGGGCTGCCCAGTCTGGTTATAGCGGGACTGCAGCGGATATTGAATTTGAACTCGATGTCTCAACTATTACTCATAGTTGGCAGGGACTTTCATCCCCTATGGATCTGATAGCTATAAACCCTTTTTGGAATCAAGAGGGTCAAGATATGGAAAAAATGGCTACTGTTGTCTATCAAATGAATCAATTAACTATGGATTTGGGGATGATGTCTGAAAGTATAACCCTAAGGGGTACTCTTATTGACAGGGACAATCCTCCCCATCAAACGGCTTCTGGAGCACCTCATGTTCGTAAGCAACAGTTGCTTGATATGGCTAGGGGTCAATGGATAGGTAATCAGGGTGTTGGTACTGATCCAGACGAAAAACAAACAAATATGATGACTCCGAATCGCTGGTTGTCTCTAACCATAGGACGTGCCCATAGCAGAACTCAAAAAGATGAAGAAAACAACTATGTTGAAAAGTTCTGGGATGGAGATGAACCTTCTAATGATTTTCGGGGGAAAGAGCGTTTGAGAACTGATAATGCTCCTACTAGTACAGCCAATAATGGCAATAGAAAAGCTTTGACATACGGTAATAACCGTTATCCCGCAGAGGATTCATGGGTAGATGATCATGTTCTGAGGGATTGGGACTATAAGATGCATTATGACGGGCGTAATCGGTATAGGGGGGCAATAAGATCTCTTCAATTGAGTTTGAAGGGAGGTAGGCCTGATATTTGGGATTTCAACATAACTTTTTCGGTAGTTAAGAATGAGACTATTATTAGAAATTTAGAGACCGAATAGGATTACTATTATAATTTTGGAGAAGTAGATTTATGGCTTTTTCAGGCACACGATTCCAACGGTCTGGGGGACGGATAGTAGACGGGACTGACACTGTTTACCCATCCAATCTGACTCTTAAAGGTTCAGAGGGGTGGATTACAGAAGATGCTCTTGTAACTGTCTCTATTTCAGATAGCCTTGGTTTGCGTGGTCGTGTATGCAGGGTCGCCATAAGTAACCCTCAGAATTTTAAAGACAATATCTATTCTGTGATGCACAGGGTACGAGTTTTAGATGAATTTGGGCTAGTTATTTTTTCTGGCAGGATAGTAGATATACGCCCAGAATTTGGTCGATCTGAATTACATATAACTTGCGTTGATTATCTGGGAGATATTTCTGATAGAACAGTTGTGGCTGATGGAGACGGTGGAAGCTATTCTGGGAAATCAAGAACTCATATTGTAAATCAGATTCTATATAACGAGACTTATCGAAACACGGCTCTTTCTTTTACTGTAAATTCGAACGTTTTTCTGGTTTATGTGGATCACATTAGAACTCTTTTATCCAGAGTAAAGACAGATCCATCTAACTATATAGAAAAATTAACCTCTAAGTATGCTACCAAGGATAACTGGACTGATGATAGTGTAAGCACGAGTGGCCCCGGTGCCCTTAATCCAGATACTCCCTTTAAGTACGACTATAGGGGAATAAAAACTGGATTAGAGGCTATCCAGGATCTGGCATCTGCTGATAATCAACAAGATTTGATGGTTCTGGGTACTGTTAGTGATACGTATGTGAGACCTGATTTAGGAATAAATCAGGCAACTACATTTACTCGTCATTGGAAAGATTTTACTGCCGACATAAACGAGGGTGAAGCGGCTTTCATACCCTTACATAATTCTGCTGCGTATAACATGTTGTACATAGGAAGTAATTCTAAATTCAATGGAGTTACTTATACGTTCCACCAACGTGGAAATTCTATGGAAGATAGTGATTATGGGTCAATGACCTGGCAGTATTGGGACGGAACTGCTTGGCACAATTTCACTCCCCATCATGATAATAATTTCGAGGCTATTGCTAATGATAACTATGGGTACACCGCTTGGGACCACACTCGTCTATATAACTGGCAACGACGGGATCTAGCAGCTACCAAAGATTTAGCTTTAAATTTTGGTGCGGGAACGAATTATGTATATGACACAAGTGCCAATACTGATAAGGCTACATCTAATATTAATAGTAGTGGTGTTTTGGTTAAGGGTGATGAGGTAGAGAGTGAGGGGTTTGATGAGGATATGGGGGTAAGTGCTGGAACCGCTCATGGTTTGGTAGACAGTACTTATAGATATTGGGTAAGAGTGGGAGTTGCTTCTATTACAACCCGGGGACGGATAGCAACATTAAAACTTTACACTGATCGATCAGATTCTACCGATTCCCGCAGGGGAATAAAGACTCTGGTCCGTGATTTTCGTAGTACGGATTCAGTATTCCCCGATGCTATTTGGAAATACACGACTCCTACAGATGCTGATATGGATGCTGGGGGGACGTGGAGTGATGAGGGGAGAAACACCTCAAATGTGAGAGTTTTGTGGAGTGATGGAAATTCCGAATCTTCTACTTTTTGTGCAAGTAGGCAAGAAAAGTGGTTCCTAGGTACTGAGGAGCCTCATAGTGGTTTTGAGCTTCATGCTACTCAAGGATCGAAACTCTCTATTTCTTTTATAGGAACCAGTACTGGCGACGACATTAAAATTTCAACCGATGATGTTCATGGATTGGCTACTGGAGATTATGTACTTATAGCGGGTTCCGATTGTGAACCTATAATTGATAATTTTTTGGGTAAAATCACCAACGATGCCGGAACTTCGGTTGATTCTAAGCCTTATGCGGTTACAGTTGTCAACACTACTACTTTCACCATAGACATAACGGCGAGTATAACTGGAGATTTGACGGTGACCGAGTCAGGTGAATCTGGTTTTGTTGTGACTGGAATACCTAATTATTCTCAATATTTGGGTTGGTATTATTGGGATGCTACTAATGGCGATTGGCAGAACTGGGATACTGGTAGTGCTGGTACGACTGCTACTATTAATGTTGATTCTTCTTCAGGTAATGGTCTAGATAGGGAACACTGGACATGGGATAGAGGCGCACCTGGGCCTATTCCGCATTGGTATGCTGAGGTTCGTTTTAATACTCGAACTATGGCTACTGGGGGTATGGCTGACAACATTAAAGAGGATTTCGGTATTAATACTCCAATGGCCCATTCTGGGCTGAATTTCGATCAGGATTACCGTGTTTCGCCCTTTGCTGGAGACTCTACGGAGTTTTTACCTTCAATCGCTGTAACCATTGCTAGTGTAGCTGATACTGGAGATACAACGAGGTTAACTACCTCCGCTGCCCATACTTTGAAGGTGGGTGATTGGGTAAAACTATCTAGTACAGGCACTACTCCTAAGATAGATGGTATTTATGAGATATCCGCTATAAATCAGGCCAGTGGCACTAATTTTGATATACGTGATTTAGCTGTAACTGGTACTGGAGCAGTGACATGTACTGGTTATACCTATCCTCCTAACGGTAAATCTTTATATTGGACAAAGATTCAATGGTTGACTCCTACGGCCCCTACTAATCCAGCAGAACTTGTCAGTATTCGTACTGCAGATCAGGCCCATTTGAAGTATTACGACAGGGGTAAAGAGCCTTGGAAGGTTAATAGGGGTACGGCAAGTACTTTTACTGCTACTGCTGCGGGTCGTTATGGGTGGGCTGGGACAGCTTCAAGCTGCCAAACACCACTAGATTTCTTTGCTATGCATGATGCAAGTACGAATCTGCTTGAGAGTAACTCTTTGAGCCTATCTGCGGTTTCTATGCTCAGTGGGAGTCATACTGATAGTGTAACTACTCTAACCTTAGAGTCGGGTAGTGCTTTTTATACTCAGGCTAATGCTGATTTCCCCACTACTGGCTCAGTAGAGCTATACGATCCAACAAATGGGACAAATGAAATAGTTTCTTACACTGGAGTAAGTAGCAATACTCTTACAGGGGTAGTACGGGGAAGGGATGGTACAACTGCAGTAGCTCATGCTGACAATACTATAGTCAGCAGCCATGTGAAGGGGAGAAATCAGCAGGTACGTTATTTTTCTGCTCACTCATTTACCGTCACAGATATAGCTATTTCCGATCCAGTCGATACTACGGCGACTATAACAGTTGGTCATAATATGGATCCTACTGGATCATATGCAGTAGAAACTTTTTCGTTACAGTCTGGGGATCAGGTAACGTTTACGGGTACTGATAGTACTCCAACAATTAATGCTCAATACACTATTACCAATGTTCTTACTCCGACAGAAGATAACACCTCTAAGTTCACCATAACTCATGGAGCAAATGTAACGGCGGTTGGTGGTGCAGGTACTTGTTTTGTGTTAAGTGGTTCTGGATTGGCTCTTTTCCCAACAGGTCAGGCTGCTGGGGATATGGCATTCTTTGGTGCTCACGAGCCATTCACCCAGCTTCGTTTCCATATATACAATGGAGCCAGTCTGACTTCTACCGCTGAGTTTGCTGTGACATGGGAATATTTTAATTATGCCTATGGTTGGAGTACCCTGCCGGACTTATTCGACGGAACTGATGGGTTTAAATGTGCCCCAGAGTCATTTGCAGAAGTCCATTGGAGCATGCCCAACAATTGGAGACCGGGGCAACCTGGAATGATAGACAACACCAGCAATACTGCTGGTGTTGATCATAGGGGAGATTGGGGGGCGGGTCAGACGGGATTTTATGTGAGGGCAAGAATATCCACTGATAGCGGTACTGTGGGAGTGGTATCTGCGAGACAGATTTTATATGGACCTAATAATTGGGACAATGTAACTAAGGATACTGGAACCATAACTGGGGTGACTGATACTAGGCATTCATCTCCTCAGAAGTACGGTCTGACTTTGTCTTCTGGTAGTTTGGCTGGAGACCATACTATTCAGATGCTTGGTTATTCGGTGGGTGATAGGCCGTCCGAGTTTGTGAATAAGGTAGTTGTACGTGGGCAGTCTGGTGCGTATGGGACTGCTGTAGATGATGAATCAGTCACTAATTTTCATGTAATAAGAGAGAAGAATTATTACGATACTACCATCACTAATTCTGTTCAGGCTGAACAACGTGCGAATAGGCTGTTAAATGCTCTTCGCCCTGGAGGGAGTATTGAGTCTATTAGAGAATGTCATGTTTCAACACAAAGTTGGCCTGTATATTCCTATAATGGTCATCCCCAGGCGGTTCAGGTTGGGGACCTTGTAAATATAGTGATTCCTATAAAAGGTATATATAACGAATCCTGGTTGCTTGCTTCTATAGCATATGATCCATTGGCTTCGGCGTGTCAGATGGTTCTTTATAGGGATTTAGATAGGGTCATAGAAGCGGGAGCAAGTGATAAGAAGGTTTTACGTGATCTCTCATCACGTACAAGAGAATTAGCCAGAGCATCTTTCACTACACTAGATACTGTAGTGGAACATGGCATGGATTTCCTCCCAGAGGGGCCGTCTAGGATAGTTGGACGTTTTTCATATGACCCTGTAGGAACATTTGGTAGTGTTGTTACCAGTGGGGGCGGTGCCAGAGAACAGGCCGACGACTACCGTTGGAATTTTAATGTTTATTCAGATTATGCGGCTGGAAAATCGGATCGAACTCAATTGAGAATTGATACTACCCAGGTTCGCCCAGATATTGTTGCTACTGGAACCAATGTTAGACAGGTTGATGGGGCTGGAATTACTCTATTGGGTAGGGAGCAGATAACGGGGGGCAGCAATGCTAATGATGCTGCACAGGAGGGATCTGGGTCTGGAGATAACATTGAGGGTGAGAATCTAAATGTTCCTTCTAATGCAGCAGAGCAGACTAGAAGGGATCATTTTTACCCAGAGGATAAAGAAGCGACCATATATCTCAGAACTCACGATCAAGCCGCAAATAGTGCGGGTTCTCAGCTTGGAAACGGTCTTTATGTAGCTCACAGGGGAATTTTTAACTACAGCGACTATGGGGATGATGACAATACTTCTACTTCGGCAGATGGGACGAGATTCCCAATTGACCTACATCATGAACTATTTGTAGGAGTTTCCGGGGTTGCTAGGGTTACCAACGGCAATAATGGAAAAGTTTCTCTATCTAAGATACTTCCTAATTTGAAATCTCGCCCCATGGTCTTTTTACAGGTTGAAACTAGCAGACATACGACCCAAGCTGGTTGTTATGCAGAGGTAGATAGCTGGGTCACAGCTACCGTAGATAGCAAGGTGGTATTCCAAGGTTTTAGGATAGCCGCTAAGACTGCCGATGGCACTGAGTATGATGAGACTGATGGATCTGGACTAAATATTATGTATCTAGTGGTATTTAACTCTTCTAGAGGTGGTAGGCATTACGATGGCGGACTTGCATAGAACGTTTCCTCAAAGGGTCAGTGGGGTTCGAAGGGTACGTCGCAAAGAGTACCCAATTGAGATGAGGGCGGCTAATTCTGCATCACAGTCCGCTGAGAAGGGTACGGAGTTATGGGACTCCCTGTATAAGGCAAAAATTCTGGAGTACAGGCTGGATAAAAAGATCTCAGTAATGAAGGATGCCGCAGATTCTATACGACTAAATGGATAAAAGAAGGTGCTTGACACGTGATCTAGCTTCAGGTATGATGCCCGTAACAAAACTTTAGAAATAGGCAAATTCGAGCACAACACATAATTGTGCTTCTATGCCGTAAATCAAAGAAAAGGCAACTATGCTAGAGCCATCTCAGGCTGAGAAGATACTACTCTCTTCGATTCAGACCCCTACCCACCTCTACTCTCTTCAGCAAAAGTATGGTATTACGTCTGAATCGTTTTTCTATTTCCAAGAACCAGCAAAATTTATTTTTGATTACATAATTGATCAGGGTTCTGCTCCCACTCCCACGCTAATCTCCTCGACTTTTGCGAATACGGCTACGCCGTTTGACCCCGCCCCCATAGATAATTTCGACTACATTGCACAGCAATATGCCACGATAAATACTCGTCAAAAAGCATACATGGCAATTGCAACTGCCCAAAAATGGCTCCAAGAGTCTCCTAATGACGGCGTGATGCTGCTCTCAAAGACTTTGGAGCGAATAGCAAAGCCAGATACCACCCATAGATCCTCTCTTGAACGTACTACTGAGAGTCGATGGCAGTCGTACTTGGCTAGAAGGGATGATGAAACGGTGAATCGGATAAAAACTGGAATACAACCGCTAGATGAGAACAACATCTGGCTACAGAAACAGCAATTAGTTGGCATTCAAGCTGACACTAAGATTGGTAAATCCTGGATAGCGTGGAAATGTGCTTCCCAAGCATTTGAAGAGGGGCATAAAGTTCTACTTATTAGCCCCGAATTATCGGCTTTGGAAATGGGCATACGCTCAGATGTAATTTTGTCTACGTTATTTGGATATACACTGTCGTATCAAGCTATACAGAGGGGTGATCCTTCGATTGGTGATGAGTATAAATCTTATCTAGAGTCTATTTCGGCAAACAAAGAAGACCGATGGATACAATACGACCAAGTTTTCAACCTGAAGCCATCTCCGTCAGAGTTGGACACGGTTATCACTCAAGAATCGCCTGATGTTGTAATTGTAGACGGTATATATCTATTGCGATCTGATGAGAAGTTAACTGCTGCGTGGGAACAAATTAGAAGCATTTCAATAAGTTTAAAATCTCTGGCGGTGAAACATAATGTACTCGTATATGCGACAAATCAAATTAATAGACATGGTGCTCAAAAAAGTCAGGACAATGATGGAGAACCGCCCCCGCCTACAGATACCGCATACGGTTTCGATTTTGCCCGGACTGTTGACATTCTCTTTGGAGTTGGGGCTAGATCGCTTGAGGACACAACTCGCAAAATTAATGTTCCACTTGCCCGGTCTGGGCCGAGCTTTAATGACAGCTTTGAGATCACCTTTGTACCCGATCAAGGCGACATTGGGCGTACAGTTTCAAGTGCTCCTCCGAATCTTATTGATAGTTCTGAGTGGTAGTCTTTATTTATCTATAGTTGGTTTTATTGTTTGGGGGTCATTTTGGATAGCGGGGGAGGAAAATATTTATTTGGGGATAATTGCAGGGACATTCTTTTTTAGTGTGTTAACACTAAGTGTGTCTCTTTTGATATTGGCAGTTTTGGGACGGGTGCAGAATGACAATACGTGAATTTCTCTCACAAATAGCTCAATTGAAAGTTGCTAAGTCAACTGGAGATGAGGTTCTGGCCTATTGCCCCTGGCATGATGATCAGAATGCGTCTCTAGCTATAAATCATGTCAAGGGCATGTTCCACTGTTTTTCGGGTTGCGTGAAGGGGTCTGGGGGGCTTCTTAGCCTGTTTGAGAAGTTGGATGAAACTGGAGTGGTGGCGAATAAGTATCTAACGCTGTTTGCAGCCGACATATCTAATTTCATGCCAGTAATTGATTTTGATCATGATGCTGATATTGAGTCCGATGACGGTTACGATGTGATGTCGTTGCCGTTAGCAGAGAAAAACGAGTATTTGATGGGACGAGGAATTACGGATGAGACTGTTCGTAGGTTTGACCTCCGATATCATGCCGATGATGACTGTATTGTTATACCGATTTGTATGAGAGGAGAGTTGATTGGTTATATTCGTCGCAATATAAGCTCTAATCCCAAATACCTAAATTCCAATAGTCTGCCAAGGGACATACTCATCTATCCGTTTGATTTGTTTGAACCTAACAGTAGCACGGTGTACGTTTGTGAGGGACCGTTTGATGCTATTAAGGCCCACCAATTAGGGCTTAGAAATACGGTCTGCACTCTGGGTGGAGTGATTTCTGACAATCAGTGTAGGTTGCTGGGAGAGTTAGGGAGTCACATAGTCCTATGTGTGGACAAGGATGATTCGGGTGTGCGTATCACCGAAACAAATACTAAAAAATTAGTAGGTAAATATGGGTTTTCTGTTGACTACACAACCGCTCCGGGACAGGCAAAAGATTTTGGAGATGCGGTTGATTTAAGTAATTTAAAAATCATAAGTCCATACGAATTAAAAGCAATAAACAGAGATCTGGAATACATAATAAGGAGCTAAAAATGCCATTGATGGATGAGTTTGAAAAAAGAGGATCTACTTCAAGAGGCGGCGGCGGTTCGAGTGCTAATCAGATGTGGATGCATGAGGTGCGCCCCAGAAATGTAGGGGAATTTGCGGTCATTAGATTTATTTCCCCATTTGGAAACCCAAAGGGGGGCGATACACCTAAAAATATACTGGCAGATGAATCATTTTATATGTACCACGCTGGTCAGAGTGCTGCAGGTAAGCGGTTCACGGATTATCTGTACTGCGGGGATCTGAACCAGGACTCCACGGGTCATGTGATTGAACCCAGTAAATGTCGCTGCCAGCTACTTGGGTATGATGAGCCGCCTTGTTATGTGGATGGAAAACCATCTAGGAATAGTAATGGTACTCCTGACGGATTTAACTCTGCGGTGAAACAGCGGTATCACTATTGGGTTCTGCACTACTATTCCTTCCATCTCTCTCAGAATCCAGCCGTAGATGAGAATAGTTCAGATTATAACGCTCCATGGGCAGTCTCTCGCAGAGAATCGGGGGAAGTGGATGTTTGGGACGAGATGCAGGTGGGCAGTAAAACATATTACAGAGAGACTGTCATGAAGCCGCAATTGTTGAAAATCGCCCGTCCTACAAGGGAGAGTCTACGTACTCATGCCGAGAGGTATGGAGATATAACTACCAAAGTCTACGAGTTCCACAAGCAACAGGATTCAAGTGGGCGGGGGTTTATTAACTATCCTGTGTTCCCAAGCGATATTGAGGTTCCTAAACTCGGCAAGGAACGTGTACAAGAGGCTATCAAAGATCTGCCTCGTTTAGACAGGATAGCCTCTGGTCAGATCCAGGGGCTAGATTTAGTAGCCTTTACGGTGGAAGACAAAGAGGCACACCAGGAAGCGATGGATAAGATTTCAGACTCTCTGCCTGATGTTTCAGAGGAAATTAAACAGCCAGATGAGTCGGAGGAATCTGATACGGGGACCGATCCGTTCTCAACAATGGGCAATACTGATACTGAAGTCCTTGAAGATTTTTAAAAAGGGAAATGAGGTAAAAATACTATGTCTAAAGTGAGTGTGACGTTAGGTTTGACGCTAAAGATGAACAGCGGCGGGGGTTACAACTTCTTCCGCCCGGAGATAACTATCTCAGATATTGAAACTGAGACGGATATCGCTCCTCAGATTGAGAGGAGTTTGGCTGCTATCAAGGAGGTGTGGGCAGCTATTGAAGAGAACATGGATACGATTGTGGATTCTTCTGAATTGGCTGAGAAGCCTTCGGCCTTGACAGAGATTCATCGACGTATAGCCGAATTTGAAGCAGATGTGAGCGAGTTGAAGACTCGACTTGCTGCTGGTGATGGAGCAGTCATGAGCGTATCTGACAGTGATAAGGATACAGATTGGTAAAAATAGATAGAACTCTTTTACATAGTAGCCTGAGCTACATCAACACCAATTCCAAAAAGCAAAAAAATGAGGCATTGGTGGGCCAGGTTTCTGATGGAATTTTACGGCTTTGGCAACCCGGATTCGTCCGAGTATGGGATGCCATACCTGTGGAAGAGTCGGAGCCTATGTTTTTCACAGTTGAATGTGACAAGCTCACTAAGATTGTGAATGCCTGTACCAGTAGTGTTATTTCGATGTCTGTCAAGGATAAGAAATTAAATATTTCCTTCGGTAAATCGAGAGTACGATTACCGTTTCTTGAGAGCGTGGAAACTGGAGTTGATCCTCCTCCCGACACTGTAAGTCAGATTGTGGTTGGGAACGATTTTATACACTCTCTTAGCCAGGGTCTGAATTTCTTGGCTAGAACTGAGCATGCTCCGGCTCTTACCTGTTATTACGTTTCTCCTTTATCCTCTGGATTGTTGAGGATAACTGCGAGCGATGCGATGAAATTGTATATATCAGACCTTGAGTATGATGATGCTCAAACGTTTGAGTCCTTTTTGCTCCCTAGGGAGTGTGGACTCCTCATGACCAAGATATTTTCTAGGTCTAAAGAGATATCTATAGGTCTTACGGAGAGGGGAATATTAGTTTTGTCCGAGGTGGGGAGTGAGAGAGTCGTAGTTTCTCCCCCTTACAGTGGGAAATATCCAGATATGTCCAGATTGATAGATGAATCGTCTGATAAACTTTTTAAGGCCAATAAGAAAGAGCTTCAGAACATGCTTCAGCTTGTCAATATTACATCAGATATGAAGCAGGTCAGATTTAGTCAGGTGAATAGTAGTTTGGAACTGTATGCTACTAAGTCTCAGATTGAGACTGATTTGGTGCTGAACAATGTGGAGATTTTCAAGGAATTTGACGACATGAACTTCAATGCCGAGTTTTTTGGTGCGTGTGTAGCTGCGGTGGATGGAGATGATGTAATTATTAGCAACGCCAATGAACGAATGAAAGCATACAGGATTGACAATGACGAAAGACAAGAATCCTATTGTCTCGTCCAAGCCCTATCAAGTTGAGAATCTTGATCTTTTAAAGACTGAGATTTTAAACAGCCATGATGATTATGTGGCGGTGGACACTGAGACTTCGGGATTAAATTGGACAGTAGACAGGGCGTTCGGGGTAGCATTTGCCTGGGATGACCGATCTACCTTTATTAGAAACTCTACGTTTGGCGTAGAGAAGATAGGCATTCTCCTCAGGGATCTTTTTGCCTGTGATGGCAAGACTTTCGTCTATCACAATGCAGAATTCGATTTGCATATGATACGGGAAACTTACGGTGTTGCTCCCTCCAAGAATGTTATTGATACGCTACGTGTTTCCCATTTGCTCAACTCTTCTACCAGCAATGCCTTGAAGACGTGGGGAGAGGAGAACTACGGCATTGCAGCTACATATCACGAAGATTTGGTATCTGAGTATTTGAAGCAGTACAAATTAAAGAGTTATGAGCATGTTCCTGCGGAGGTGATGGATCCATATGCAGCGAATGACACTGTTTTAACGAAAGCTCTTGCCTATAAATATGTACCTGTAGTGAAGAAACAAGCTGGAAGATTATTTGATCTGGAAATGAAGTTGATCCCTGTGGTAATGGATATGGAACGAGAGGGTATCCTGATTGACCAGGAGTACATACAGGAGCTACAACAACGGGTTGTAGACCGTCAGAGAGGTCTGACCGATCAAATATATAAGGTAATTGGAAAACCTATAGATATAGGGTCTAGCAAGCAGCTAGGGAATTATTTCTATGATCGTTTGAATATAGGTAAATCAATCGATAAAAAGAATAATAAAAGTGTCTTTATCACAGAAAAAGGGAATTGGTCTACAGGTGAGAAGGCTTTAAAGGCTATCAGGCATACTGAGGGGTCCGTGGTAGCTCAGTATTTGTTGAAATGGAGAGAGCTTGAAAAGGTAAATAATACTTATTTACGTTCTTATCTTAGGCTTGTCCATAACGGTAGAATCCATGCTCGATGGAATGCATGCGGCACTATTACGGGGCGATTTTCTGGATCTAATCCAAATCTTATGCAGGTTCCTAAGGATCCCAAGATTCGTAGAATATTCATTCCAGATGAATTGTTTATAGACATGGACTTCAGCCAGATTGAATTGAAATTGATGGCCCATGTTTCCAAGCAAGGCAGTATGATTGATGCTTTTGTTGCTGGACATGATATGCATTCTTATACTGCGGCTCAGATACTGAACAAGCCCATAGACCAGATAGACAAAGATAGCAATGAGAGGAAAGTAGCCAAGGCCATTAATTTTGGGGTTATTTATGGCATTGGAACGAAGGGTTTAGCCGATCTTGCGGAAATACCAATGAGTTCAGCCAAAAGGTATTTGAATGTTTATTGGGATAGTTATCCGAGTATAAGATCATATTTTGATGAGCAAAAGGCATCTGCCGAAAAGAATGGGTATGTCCACACATTATTTGGTCGTAGGATTTCAGTGACCGACAGATTCCACGCTGCTCCGAATTATGTCATCCAGGGGACTGGGGGAGATATGATGAAGTTGAGCCTCTATAAGGCTTGGCTTTACGTGAAGAGTGTTGGTGGGTCTATACGGAACACTATCCACGATCAAATTTTATATGATGGGATGGATATCAAGCATGTGGAGCCTCTTCGAGAGATAATGCAGGATTATAGTTTTTCGATGCCTATAACAGTAGACGTTCAGACTTCCAAGAAAAGCTGGGGAGATTTATATGACAACTAAGAATAAAACAGGTATTCAGGATATAGTTAAAGTAATCAATAAAAAGCTGAAGACAAATATATCTATAGGGGACTCTGAATCCCTAGAGATTAAGCGTATAGAGACTGGTATCCCTCCCTTTGATCAAATGTTGGGTGGGGGAATTCCTCGACAATCGGTAACTGAATTTTTTGGGTATCATGGTAGTGGCAAGACATACATAGCTCAACGAATAATGGCCTATGCACAGTCTCAGGGGCTTCGGTGTGGTTTTGTTGATGCAGAATGGGCTTTTGAGCCTATATGGGCTGAGACAATAGGTCTAAAAACCGAAGAATTAATTGTTTCCAGACCTCACACAGGAGAATCTGCTTTAGATATCTTGCTGGCTCTTTGTGAGAGTGGATTGGATTTGGTAGTTTTAGATTCCATCGCTGCTCTTCTCCCTACGGCTGAGGCTGAGGGGAGTATGGAAGATATGCAGATGGGTCTTCATGCACGTTTGATGAATAAGATATTTCGAAAACTTCCTATAGCTATGAGTGCTACAACTCCAGGCACTGCCGTAATCATGATCAATCAGATTAGGGCGGGATTGGGAGGATACATAACTAAAGAATCATTGCCGGGGGGCAAAGGGCAAGAGTTCTTTAGTAGAATTATGGTACGTATGGCGAAGGGTGAGTCTATAGGAGACAGGGGATTCTACATTAAGATGAGAACTCCCAAGAATAAAACTTTTAAGCCCCTGCAGGAATGTTTGGTTCCTTTTTATTATGATGGTCAACAAAATCCCACATACGAGTTATTCTCTACGGCTCTTGATTTGGGGGTTATAGAGCGTAGAGGGGCCACGTATACTTTTAATGGGATTAAGGCTATAGGTAAGGATAACTTTGTTTCCTCTATGAAAGATAACAAAGATTTGTATGAAGAAATTAAAACACTGGTAAGGAGTAAGGTATGACTACTGAGAGGGATGTTGCGAGTTTAGCTGAGGATATTCAGACCATGGTGGGATCCTATACCTCTTTCATGGAGGGTATCGCATTACAGGATTCAGAACTAGCCTGGGAATTAGCCGAGAAGTATGCCGATAGATTGAGAGACATGACACGGGAGGCTTTTGCTGATCTTGCATCGGAAGCTAGTGAGGGTCTTAGGAAGCCAGCCAAGAAGAAGCGTAGGAAGAAGGCATCAAAAGTCTCTGAGGTAGCTCCAGTCGATACTTCCAATGCAGTCCCTATGGGGGCTGAGGAATTGCCAGAGAACCCAGGTTCTTTGCTTTCCCAGATACAGGATCCCGATCAAGTTGATTTAGCTCTAGATAGGTCTATGCGGGAGCAGACTATAACTGAGCGATCCGAGGGCAGGGAACCTCCTAGTACTTTCAATCGTAATAATCCAACTATGAAACGTATACCTAACAGTGAGAGATGATGCTTTTAAGACTGATACTAAGCATCAGCTACTCATAAATAAGTGGATAGAAGAGCTTGGTATAGGAACAGTCATTGAGCAGCCGTTTGGTGCTTATTCTGTGGACATATTTATTCCAGATTTAAATCTAGGGATAGAAGTGGATGGTCCTTATCACCTGAAGAAACGTGATTTAAAACGGGATGAATATCTAAAACAGGCACATGGTGTTGATATCTGGAGAATCCCCATCAAAAAGATGGGGGCCGGGTATAAAGATAAATTTTTATCTAGACTAATGATTAGAGTAGAGGAGTTGGATAGCTAAATGCCTTTAATAGATAGTGTTTCAAATTTTCAAAAACATTGGTTAGAGCGAACTTTTGATGAGTATGATCAGACAACTCAAAGAGAGCCGAAGAAGAGAGATTATTTTACTCCGTCGAATGCCCATTGGTGTCCCAGAGCTATTTGGTATCACTCTATGGGGTATGAACAAGATCCTATTGAGGCCAATTCTCTGAGACGTATGGGAGTTGGAACTGTTTATCATGAGTTCCTCCAGGAGAAGCTAAAAAAAGCTGGAGTACTTGTGAGTATGGAGGAAGAGGTCACCTGGGATGATCCTAAGATCGTTGGTCACTATGATGGGATTATAAAAAATCCTGAGACTGATGAAGATTTTCTGTTGGAGATAAAGAGTAGATCGGATAATAAAAGAGCGGTGAATTACTTACCTCGTGCAGAACATATTCTTCAGTGGAATCTGTATTCTGCCATGACTAAAGTTGTTAAGGGGATCATTTTCTACATCAATAAAAATACTCAGGAATATAATATCTATGAGACTCAAAGGAACGATCAAATCATAAGTAAGGTGTTTAAGAAGTTGAGGAAAATACGAGACTATGTGAGTCGTGGTGAAATAGTACCTTACCAGCCCAAGGAAAATCACGATTGGTGCAATTTTAAAACTACATGTGAAAGAGATTTTTTTATAAAGGGGAAGTAGATGAATCTGGATACTTTGCAGGTAAAGGCAAAGGAAATAGGACAGGGGCTGGAGAATTTTCCAGAACCTAGTATTCCCCTAGACGGGGATTCGTATGAGTTCCCTAATAATGCCGATAATTTGAGTGATGAACAACTTGATTCATGGTTGATGTTTTTTGGAGCTTGGCGTGGATATGTCATCAATCAAATTGCTCAGAGGGACGGTGAGGTCAGTTTATTGGGGGAGGGATTTGATTTGATGATGTCTTCTAAGTCTGCTGATCTTGAGGCTGTAGCTACTAAACGACTTCTTAAAGAATCCTTACGAGGAACTATACTCAATGAGAATTCAGACTTATTGAATTTGAGTAAAAAGATAATGGTTCTCAAGGCCGAATTAAAGGTTTTAAAGGGTCGTTTGAGCTTGTATGATGTTCAATTTGAAGCTATTTCTAGGGTCATTACTCGTCGTGGGCAGGAACGTCAAAGGGCATGAAGAGAGTTTACGGTATAGATATTTCCACCTCAAAAATAGCCGTTGCACGTCTAGTCGATAGTGATTTTGATGTGATAGAATTCCGAGCACGATCACGGTCTTGGGAAACAAGACTAGCTCAATTATATAAAGAGTTCTTCTCTTACGTAGAGAAGGAAATAACCTCGGATGACTTCGTGTGTGTTGAAGATATACCGATGGTTCAGAATAGAAAAGGTTTGATTAAGTTAGTCCATGTTTTGGCTATGTGTCGTGTTGTTTTCTTTCATCACGACATAGATTGTTTCCCGGTTAATGTGAGCACGTGGAAAAAGGATGTCGTGGGAGATGGTAGGGCAGATAAAGACAAGATTAAAATGATGGCGTTGCAGATTTTTGGTAAGAGCATTGGAAAGTATTCTCAAGATTCTATTGATGCTCTTATGATTGCTAAGTGGGGCCAATTGCGTTTTAACTCGATAGGGTAAAATTTTAAAGGAGAGGGTGAAATGACTGTTGGTACTACTGGCAATTTTACGGAGAATGCGGTTTCGGTATTGGAGAAAAGATATCTTCTTAAAGACGGTGAGGAGACGGAGTCTCCAGAGAAAATGTTTTCACGTGTATCAAAATGTCTATCTGAGGTAGAGAGTAATTATCGTGTATCAGGCAAGGAGATACGTGAATTAGAGAAGTCATTCTTCGAATTAATGTGGAGTTTGGATTTTGTGCCGAACTCCCCTACGTTGATGAACGCTGGTACAGGCCAAGGTACTTTGAGTGCTTGCTATGTTTTGGACATAGATGATTCCATGGAGGGCATCACTACTACTATCAAGGATCAGGCTTTTATTGAAAAGTTTGGTGGTGGAGTTGGGTTTGCTTTGAGCGGCATTCGGCCTAAAGGTAGACCAATTACTACCACCCAGGGGGCTGCTTGTGGACCCATAGCCGTTCTTCGTGTTCTTTCTGAAGTAGGCAATCTTATCACCCAGGGCGGTAAACGTGCTGGTGCCCATATGGCTATCATGAGTGTTTACCATCCAGATATAGAAGAGTTTATAACTTGTAAGAATGTTGAAGGCCGTATAGATAATTTCAACATATCCGTTGGGGCTGATTCGAATTTCATGGAAGCAGTGAAGAATGATCAATATATAAACTTTACCTGGCCTCTAGATAAGAATAGATATTATGAGGATCAGCTTGATGCTGATCGTAAACAACCGGGAAAATCTATGAAGGCTCGTGATTTATTCAACAAGATTGTTTCTGGTGCCTGGAAAAATGGAGAACCGGGCATGGTCTGGTTAGATAGGATTAACGAAGACAATACTACTCCACAGATTGGCAGAATAAATGCCACTAATCCTTGTGGGGAGCAGCCTCTTTTATCTGGGGAATCTTGCAACTTAGGGAGTATTAATTTAGGAAATTTCTATTTAGAAAATGAGGGAGGTTCTTATGGTTTTGATAGTAGTAGATTCGATGAAACTGTAAAGCTCAGTGTTCGTCTACTAGATAATGTGGTTGATGCTAATAATCATCCCACCGATAAGACTCGTGAGATGAACAAGCTTACTCGAAAGATAGGTCTGGGAGTTATGGGGTGGGCTGATTTACTTACTAAGTTGGGAATTCCATATGATTCAGAAGAGGCTCTTGAACTCGGAAATTTGATTGCTAGCAATCTTAAAGATACTGCTGACAAGGAAAGTTCTCGTTTGGGTAAATTAAAGGGCAATTTCCCCGCTTTTGATGAATCTACACTGAATAAGAAGAATGGGGGCAAATGGGATTATATGAGAAATGCCTGGAGGCTTTCCATTGCCCCTACTGGAACCATAAGTATGATTGCTGATGCTTCATCAGGTATAGAGCCTCATTTTTCTCTTTCCTATAAGAAGCACAATATGTCTTCTCAGCTTGAAAATACAGAGTTATATTATATAAATAAATATTTATTAGATTATGTACCTGACGGGTTGGATGTAGATAAATATCTTGGATCGGGTAAGGCATTGATTGATTTTGTTCCAAATGATAGAAAAAATCATTTTCGCACTTCTAATGATATTACTCCTGAATGGCATGTAAAAATGCAGTCAATTTGGCAGCATCATGTTGATAGTGGGATCTCCAAGACTATAAATATGCCTTTTGAGTCCTCTGAGGAGGACGTAGACAAGGCGTATAGATTAGCTTGGTCTTCTGGGTGTAAGGGCATCACTGTCTACCGAAATGGATCTAGACAGAAAGAGGTACTTGTATCTACAGAGCTTAATATAGGTGCGTCGGATACAGATGGGCTTTTGCCTATTCAAGTATCGGTTAATTTTGATAGACCTGAGGTTTTGGATGGTCAGACTTGGAAAGTACCTACAGGGCATGGAAATATGTACGTCAATTTAAGTTTCCATGAGAATAGACTTGTGGAGTTATTCGCTAATGTAGGGAAGAGTGGGGCCAGCACAAATGCACAGATAGAGGCTTTGGGTAGAGTAATCTCTACGGCGTTACAGCATGGTGTACCTGCCCCTGATTTAGCTAAGCAGTTGAGAGGAATTAATTCAGATAAACCTGTATATCATAAAGGCAGATTGATACGATCCACGCCTGACGCAATTGCTTGGGTACTTGATCAGGTGTCTGATAAGGTTCAAAGCAGCACTGATGTTCAACATAGTTTCCAAGAGAGTGTAGAGCCTATTTTTATGTCGGAGGATAGGGTGGAGTGTCCAGATTGCGATAGCGATTCTATGGTGCAGGAAGAAGGTTGCATGAAATGCTATTCATGTGGATATTCTGCTTGTAATTGATATGTTAAGAAATAAAAAAGCTTCAGTTGCCGTTAGTAGTGCTATAGTAGTAGTTATGGTTGCGGCAGCGGGATATTGCATTGCTAAAAGGTTAGATGGTTGGAATAAGTCTAAAGATGAATTAGGAGCTATACCGTGGGATGTGCCAAAAGAGTACACGTCTTGGAAAACTTTTTTTAGGAATCCAAAAACAGGGCAGATCTAAAGCATCTATTTTAAGGGGTTAGACAATGGGATTACTCAGTTCTATAACTAAACTTTTTCAGAAAGATCCCCCGGTAAGTGAGTGTTGTGTGGATGGGGTATGCGTCTGTTCGTCTGATGGAGATGATCTGGTTTCAGATGTTACTGTAGCTACCACCACTGCTACCTCGGCGGGTGTTGTTACGATTTCTACAGATACTGATGTTCCTACTTCCACATCATCTACGCCCAGTACTGTAGAGTTTACGCCCCAATCTGTTGCTTCTGCTGATGAAATAAACATAGCACTGGAGACGGCTGCTGAGGCCGATAGGGAAGCAGCAGAGAATTATACTCCAACTCCTCCACCTGCTGCTCCACCAAAGAAGAAGAGAGCTAATGCTAAAAAAGCCAGTTCAAAATTGAATCGTAAATCAACTACTAGAAAGAAGAAGAGTTGATGGTAGAGATATATACAAGTATGGGTTGAGGTCCCTGCCACATGACGAAAGCGTGGCTTTCGGGCAAGGGAATCTCTTTTACTGAATTTAACATTTCTGTGGATATGGATGCTGGTGCACGTCTGCGAGATTTGGGGTACAGGTCAACACCAGTAGTTCGCATAGGAAATGAGTTTATTGTTGGCTACAGTCCCCAAAAACTTGAGGCTGCTTGCAATACATATGGGCTATGACTCAAGAAAAATATAGACTATCTGAGATTCTGACCCTTCTTGCCTCTACAGAGTATCTATATAAGCAGGGGATAACTTCTCACGTCCCCCCAGAAAAACGCTACTACCACCCTGAAGGGAAACATACAGGACCCAGGGGTGGTCGTTTTTCTATTATTGGGGTAGAGACAGATCCTCATGGAAATCCACTTGGTCAGCCCGTTCCCACTCTGGCTCCGGGCATGGAGAATGAAAGTGTACGGGCCTGGATAGAGAGGGATTCCGAAGCTCAGCATGTTCTAAACACCCTATCTCAGTACGGCGATCCCTATGTGGTCGGTGGGGGCGTTAGAGATGCATTACTCGGAGTACCAAGTAAAGACGTAGATATTGAAGTTTATGGTTTGACCATCGATGAGCTATCAGACATTGTCCAAAAGGATTTGGGGGGCAAGCAGAATCAGGTAGGCAAGATCTACGGTGTATTCAAAGTTGGGGATTTTGATATCTCCCTACCTAGGACTGAGACTAAGGTTGGAGATAAGCATACCGATTTTGATGTGGAGCCTAACCCTAATTTATCTCCAGAATTAGCGGCTAGACGTAGAGATTTTACGATCAATGCGTTGATGTACGATTATAAAAATGACAAAGTGTTGGATTTTTTTGGGGGCATACAGGATTTAGAAGCGAAACGTATCAAACATGTAAGCCCGGAAACCTTTGTTGAGGATCCACTCCGTGTTTACAGGGCTGCACAGTTTGCTTCTCGGTTTGATTTTTCTATAGATCCATCTACCCAGGAACTGGCTCGTTCGATGGATTTGTCTGAGATATCTAATGAGCGGGTTTTTGGGGAATTCGAAAAGTTATTATTGAAGTCCCCTACCCCATCTACAGGTATACAGGCACTGGATGATATGGGAGTGCTGGATACCCAGTTCTCAGAAATCTCTGCACTGAAGGATACTCACCAACGTAGTGATTACCACGCTGAAGGTGATGTATTTATTCACACTAAGATGACTCTGGATAAAGCAGCAGAGATTATCCAACGTTTTCCAGATGAAAAAGATAAAACCATTATCATGCTGGCTGCGTTATGTCATGACCTGGGTAAGCCTGAGACCACTACCTCAGATGGTAGGGCTATCGGTCATGAGGCAGCGGGTGTTCCCATAACAGAGGAATTCCTGGGCAAGTTAACTAATGACAGGGACATCTTAGCCACAGTTCCCTCTCTAGTTGAGAATCACCTCAAGCCTCTTCAATATCATCGAGACGGGGCTTCAGATGCCGCTTTCAGGCGATTAATCAATAAGCATGGGACTGAGTACCTAAATCTTCTTTCTGCTGTGTCTGAGGCCGATGCAAGTGGAAGATTAGTTAAAAATCCTGATGGTTCGATGACTGAGCATGGAAATGAGGAGAATGTTTGGTTCCGGGATCGAATTAAGCAGGTTTCTGAGGCTGGTGGATTAAAAGAGGGGAAGATAGCTCCCCTTCTAACAGGCAATGATCTGAAGGGTCTTGGCTTTAAAGAAGGGCGTGAGCTTGGAGACATCCTTCGTGATGTTCAAGGGCAGCAGGAAGAGGGAGAGATAGCTTCTGCTGATGAAGCTTTGGATTACGTTAGAAATAAGTATCAATTTGCTACAGAGCATTTATCTAAACAGGGAATAACTCCGTCCCAAGAGTGGACTTCAGGATTTGTTCCACCTGAAAAACGTTTCTACCATATGGAAGGCACCCATACGGGTCCTAGAGGCGGCAGATTTTCTATCATAGGTACAGAAGTAAATGAACATGGTGATTCCTTAGGTCAACTTTCACAGGCACAACCTCCTGGCCCTCATGATATAAGCGAACTTCCGATGCCCCCTCAGCAGGGTAACATCCTTCCACAGCCGGAAGATGCTGTTATTTCTTCAGAAGCAGAAGAACGAGAGTGGATTGAAGATAATATTGAGTATGATTGGAGTATGGCTGATGAGGGAGAGGAAGTTGCTCGTGTTATATGGGGGTCAAAGGCTGGAGATACTTTAGAAGTATATGATTTAGACAGTGTGGGATATGCAGATGGGCCATCCGGGCTTAGAGGCATACATGTAGGTGATCCAGATTTTTGGAGACAGCAGTTACAAGATGATTATGGATTAGATGCTGCTGACGCACAGACCATAAAAATACGTACTGAGGAGGGAGATGCGTATTTACCTGATCAGCAATATAACATACCTCCCGAAGTTGGAGAGGCTGGAGAGGCAAACGTATTAGTCACAAAACGTACTCAGCTAGAGTACGGTAAAGATTGGGTGTTTGAGGGGGAGAGTTTTGAGCCTAAGCCTCAACAGGC